>ENA-OQIZ01000166-OQIZ01000166.1-human-gut-metagenome-genome-assembly--contig:-NODE-166-length-44035-cov-4.181402_pt1 | contig 44035 bp, 33 predicted proteins | sample MGYA00242593_ERZ504758 | MGnify/ENA primary metagenome ERZ504758 (study PRJEB26092, sample SAMD00036364) | human gut metagenome | host: Homo sapiens | study: EMG produced TPA metagenomics assembly of...
TTCATGAAGTTCTTCGCCAGGTAGCTACATATATGGATAAACCCGTCATAGACATGTACCGCCGGGCCAGTCATAAACAGCGGATGACCCGGTCCTTTCCAGGCGATATCAAGACGACCGCCTGGTAACTCCACGCGAACCTCTTCTGCCAGTAACCCCTGAGCGATACCGACGGCCACTGCCGCGCAGGCACCGCTTCCGCAGGCCTGGGTTTCGCCCGCGCCGCGTTCATACACCCGCAGACGGATGTGTTCACGCTTCACCACCTGCATAAAACCAATGTTCGCGCGTTCCGGGAAGCGTTCATGGCTTTCCAGCACCGGGCCGAGGGTTTCAACGGCGGCGGTCTCTACATCATCAACCTGAATCACGCAGTGCGGGTTTCCCATCGAGACGACGCCACACAATACTGTCTGCTCTGCCGCACGCATAATATAGGTCTTTTCCGCTTTGTTTGCGCGAAACGGCACGGCGGAAGGTTCAAAGTTCGGCTCGCCCATATTCACGCGAACCAGATCGTCATCGGTGACGCTGAGCACCATGCGACCATTCGCGGTACTGACGCGGATATCGCGCTTGTTCGTCAGCCCTTTCAGGCGGACAAAGCGGGCAAAACAGCGCGCACCGTTGCCGCACTGGGAGACTTCACTGCCGTCAGCGTTAAAAATACGGTAGTGGAAATCGAGGTCAGGATCGTACGGCGGCTCAACCACCAGCAGCTGATCGAACCCCACGCCCAGATGCCGATCCGCCAGGCGGCGGATCAGTTCCGGGGAGAAAAAGACATTCTGCGTTACCGCGTCGACGACCATAAAATCGTTGCCAAGGCCATGCATCTTAGAGAACTGCATCATTCGCTCCATTGCGCGGGTACAGAACGTAATCGTCAGAGATTAACCTGAGTCGGACCACCATTATTGCCACGATCGTTCGTGTCTGGCGTGGAAGACTCAATACCGCTTTGCACAGGTTTCGTCGGCGGCGGCGCCGTTTTATCCGCTGGCGGGAAGTAAAGCGGTCCCTTCAGTCCACAGCCCGTCAGACTAAACAGCGTGATGAGAACGGCAAGCGTTCGGAAAACGTTTTTCATTATAAAGTTGCCCGTAAGTTCAAATCTGTTTCTATCATCGCAGGAGAAGACACAAAAGCAAGAGTTTGCCGCTTTCCTGCAACGGGAATTATTTAGCGTTATACTGCCGGCATCACGAAAAACAGGAACAAAACCATGAACGACAGTGAATTCCATCGCCTTGCAGACACCTTATGGATGACCATCGAAGAGCGGCTTGACGACTGGGACGGCGACAGCGATATCGATTGTGAGATCAACGGCGGCATTCTGACCCTGAGCTTCGAAAACGGCAGCAAAATTATTATTAACCGCCAGGAGCCGCTTCACCAGGTCTGGCTTGCCGCCAAACAGGGTGGCTACCATTTCGATCTGAAAGAGGGCGAATGGGTGTGTGACCGTAGCGGCGAAACGTTCTGGGACCTGCTGGAACAGGCGGCGACCGCGCAGGCAGGTGAAGACGTGCGTTTTCGTTGAGTCTGTTTTGCCCGGTGGTGCGCTGCATACCGGGCAAAAACTGTCAGGAGAAATACTGCTGCAACAGCGGGGTAGTGTCCTGGCTGGCGGGAACCGCTGGCGTAACGGCCTGCGTACGGAACGGAATCACCTGCGAACGTCCGTCTACATTCACAATCTGGTAGAACTGCGGCAGGTTAAAGTTGATGAAGCTGGAGCCGTAGGTAAAGCGGTCATGTGAGGACGAATAGAAGCGGCTGACGTCGCGCACCAGCTCCTCTTTACTGCCTTCACAGTGGTGATAAACCTCAGCGCGGTTCGTCTCATCCAGGATGTAGATGTTGAAACCGGCGTCGTCACCCGACTCTTCAAAGAAGAACTGAATAATCCCTTCGCTCGCAAAGCCATCCACGACCTGTGGCAGTTTCACGTGGTTGGTTTCCACCTGCACTGACAGGCCATGCAGCTTGTTGTGCGAAATGGCGCCGTAGAACTCGATGGCGTTTTCCAGCTTCTGTACTGAAACATTCAGGCGCTCGAAGAACAGGCCCCAGGTCTGTCCGGAGACGCGCAGCGCTTTAAAGCGACCGGTTTCCTGACGGGTACTGGAGAGGCGCAGTTCGATGCACTCTGAAACCAGCTGCTGCACACGGGTACGGATCAGACCGCGCAGATGCTGGCTATAGCAGAACACCTCAACGCTGTCCGGCGGCGCAGCGTCCTGGTGCATCTTGCCAAGAATCGTTTTCAGCGCTTCGATCATCGCCTGCTCGCCGTTGAAGTGCAGAGTACGCACTTCGTTCCACGAGTTGCGGTACAGCAGGTCTACGCTGCCCACCAGGCAGTTTTGCTGCTCGCCAAAGCTAAAGACATCCAGCTTGCGGAAATCAAAATGGACCACCTGATTGCGGAAGGCCGCCGTCGGGTCATATTCCAGGTTGACGATGATCGCCAGATGGCGAATTTCACACGGGCTGTAGAGCGCTTTTGGCGTCGGCGCCGGCAGACGCAGCGGGAAGTGGTGGGAGACATCCGCCACCATCTCCTGCAGTTTGGCTAAATCGACAACCTCGTTGCCTTTGATAAACAGCCGGGTACGCGAGGTCAGCAGGCCGTTGAACCAGGCCCAGGCCACCAGCTTGTTCAGGTAGCGGTTATATTCCAGCGGCTGATGGCTGATGATCGAGTCCATGCTTGGCGCACGGTTGTACAGGTACCACCCGGTGCGGTTTGCGCGGCCCGGCGGCACATAGATAAAGGTCAGGTTCGGTTCTGACAGGTCCGGTGAAATCTGCGGGTTAACCAGCGTGACTTTACCCGGCAATGCTTCAAACGCCGCGTACAGTTTACGCGTCAATACCCCGATGTCCTGCGGGCTGGCGGAAACGCTGAGATTGTTACGACGCGCAAAGCGGATAAGGTTGCGGTAGCTTTGCATCATGGCATCGAGCAGTTCGTTGTGCGCTTCACGCACCTGATCGATTTTCCAGTTGGCGCGGTTATCAAGCATAGACAAACGTTCTTCGTCCCATCCCCACTCTTTCACCAACTGACTGACCACTTCACGACGCCAGCCCACGCATGCGCGTTCGCGGCTGAGTTTTTCACAGACTTTGAGATAGAAACATCGACGCACCAGATCGAGACGCGTGGTGTCATCAATGGCTTTCAGGTATTCGGTGACGCGTTCAAGCATCATGCAGTAAGCATCCAGCCCGTAGGAGACAATTTCTCCGTCGTGCAGACGCTGTTTGATATCTTTCGCCAGCAAACGCGGCGTGGGGTATTCCCAGGAATAGGCTTCCAGCAGCAGGGTTTTCAGCACGGCCTTATACGGCGAATCAATGCTTTTATAGAGCTGCCAGAGGCTCGCGCCAAAGTACTCTTCGGCGGAAAGCGAACTGAGGCCACCCAGATCCAGCCATTCATTTGGTGTCAGCACTCCCTGGGAGTACAACGACATTACGTAATCGTCGTAATGCTCTTCTTCGTCGCACGGCACCATATTCCACAGAATACGCTTACCGGCCAGGCGTACGGCAGTACGGTAAAACTCGTCCAGCAGTAAGATGTGCTGGGTTGAGCCGCAGTCTTCACCACCCAGACTGCCACTTTCGTTATGACGGAAACGGTTTTCATCAATCAGGAAGAAACTGACTTCCACGCCAAGCGACGCGGCCCAGCTTTCCAGCAGGCTGCACTTTCGTTGCAGCAGCTGACGCTCGTCGTTATCGAGCCAGGACTGATGACAGACCCAGATGTCCAGGTCCGAAGAACAGCTTTGCCCAACCGAGGAGGTGCTGCCCATGGTGTAAACGCCTGTAATCGGCAGTTCACCTTTCGGTGATTCCTGCGGCGGCATGCCACGGTAGAGTTCAAGTTCGGTCAGGTAGTGTTGTTGGGTTTCATCAGGCGTGAAAAGACAGATGCCTCTGGGAACGTTACCGTCAAGGTAGCCAGGCATCAGCGGATGGTGATAGTGCAATAATGTCGGCAGAAGACTGTATACCTGCTGGAAAGCAGGGCCCATAGCAGCAAGCGCGCGATCGACACGCAGTTGGTTTATGGCATCCAGTCTCTGTTTCAGAGTCTCAATATAGAGGTACAAGACGTATCGCCTGATGTTTCCGGGTGTCGCACGCTATTCAAAACAGAAATAACAGCGGACCCGCAGTATTACAAAAAGAGAACCGTTACCTTTTTTCGCCCTTATCATTATGGTGGTACCGACGAAAAAATGGTCTAAAACGTGATCAATTTAACACCTTGCCGGTTGACCGTAAAGAAAGATGCGCTACATACAGTGTAGCACCGTTCTGTACGTGTAAATTCCTTAATACGGCTGTGGCTGACGAGAACCCCGCCCTGTCCCTCTCTTCTTCATCACCGTAAAACTGCCATCCCAGAGTCAACAATGTTAGGATGGTTAGCGATTGATAATGACGGTAACAAGCATGTTAGACAATGTTTTGAGAATTGCCACACGCCAAAGCCCTCTTGCGCTCTGGCAGGCACATTATGTTAAGCAGCGCCTTGAAGCCTGCCACAATGGATTGTGCGTCGAGCTGGTGCCGATGGTCACGCGCGGTGACGTGATCCTTGATACGCCACTGGCTAAAGTGGGCGGCAAGGGCCTGTTTGTCAAAGAACTGGAACTGGCATTGCTTGAGAACCGCGCCGATATCGCCGTACATTCGATGAAAGATGTGCCCGTCGAGTTCCCGGAAGGGCTGGGGCTGGTGACCATTTGCGAGCGTGAAGATCCGCGCGATGCGTTTGTCTCCAATCACTATGATTCGCTCGATGCGTTGCCAGAAGGCAGCGTGGTTGGCACGTCCAGTTTACGTCGTCAGTGCCAGCTGGCAGAACGTCGTCCGGACCTGATCATTCGTTCGCTGCGCGGTAACGTTGGTACGCGTCTGAGCAAGCTGGATAACGGCGATTACGATGCCATTATCCTCGCGGTTGCGGGTCTGAAGCGCCTGGGGCTGACGTCGCGCATTCGCGTCGCGTTGCCGCCTGAGCTGTCGCTGCCGGCTGTGGGTCAGGGGGCCGTCGGCATTGAATGCCGTCTGGATGATGAGCGTACCCGCGCGCTGCTTGCCCCACTGAACCATGATGAGACCGCTATCCGCGTTAACGCCGAGCGCGCCATGAACACCCGCCTCGAAGGAGGGTGTCAGGTGCCGATTGGCAGCTATGCTGAATTAATTAACGGTGAACTGTGGCTGCGAGCGCTGGTTGGCGCACCGGACGGTTCACAGATGGTCCGCGGCGAACGTCGTGGTAAAGCGCAAGATGCCGAACAGCTTGGCGTGTCGCTGGCAGAAGAGCTGCTGGATAACGGCGCCCGTGAGATCCTGGCTGAGGTTTATAATGGAGAACCCCCTGCATGAGTATTCTTGTCACCCGCCCTTCTCCCGCAGGAGAGCAATTAGTGAGCCGTCTGCGCGCACTGGGGCAGGTGGCCTGGAGTTTTCCGCTCATTGAATTCTCCCCCGGTCGGGAGCTGTCCGCGCTTGCCGACCATATGAATACCCTCCAGCAGGGCGACTTGCTGTTTGCGCTGTCGCAACATGCGGTGGAATTTGCCCAGGCACAGCTGCAACAGCAGGGGCTTAACTGGCCAACCGCTCCTCACTATTTTGCGATTGGTCGTACAACGGCACTGGCGTTGCATACCGTAAGCGGAACAGACGTTCGTTACCCGTTAGATCGGGAAATCAGCGAAGTCTTGCTACAATTACCTGAATTACAAACTATTGCCGGAAAGCGTGCACTCATTTTACGCGGTAACGGCGGGCGCGAACTGTTGGGCGAAACGCTGCGGGAACGCGGGGCCGAGGTCACGTTCTGCGAATGCTATCAGCGTTGTGCAAAACATTACGATGGTGCGGAAGAGGCGATGCGCTGGCATATGCGCGGCATTACGACCCTGGTGGTGACCAGCGGCGAAATGCTGCAGCAGCTCTGGTCGCTGGTGCCCCTTTGGTATCGTGAAAACTGGTTACTCCACTGCCGGCTTCTGGTCGTCAGTGAGCGTCTGGCGAACCAGGCCCGGGAACTGGGCTGGCAAGATATTCGGATCGCTGATAACGCTGACAACGATGCGCTGCTGCGCGCATTACAATAACTCTCATAATGGGAAGCCATAATGACGGAACACGATAAATCCTCCGCCGTGGTTGAAGAGACCAGGGAGACTGTGGACATCACGCCGCAGTCAGAAACGACTGAGAAAACCGTTGAGAAGAAGAACGGCAGCAATAAAACCAGCCTCGCGCTGAGCGCGATAGCCATCGCCATTGCGCTGGCCGCAGGCGTTGGCCTCTATGGTCTGGTGAAACAGCAAGGTTCCAGCCAGACGGCGACCAACGACACGCTGGTCAATCAGCTTACCGCCCTGCAAAAAGCGCAGGAGACGCAGAAAACTGAACTGGAAACGGTGATTAAACAGCAGTCCGCGGCGCTCGCTGAGGCGAACAGCAAACAGGAAGAGCTGACCAAACAGCTGGACGACGTGCAGCAGAAAGTCGCCACGATTTCCGGTACCGATGCTAAAACCTGGCTGCTCTCGCAGGCCGATTTCCTGGTGAAGCTGGCCGGACGTAAGCTCTGGAGCGATCAGGACGTCACCACCGCCGCCGCGCTGCTGAAAAGCGCTGATGCGAGCCTGGCAGACATGAACGATCCGAGCCTCATTACCGCGCGTCGTGCCATTACCGAAGATATCGCCAGCCTCTCTGCCGTTTCGCAGGTGGACTACGATGGCATCATCCTGAAGGTCAATCAGCTTTCAAACCAGATTGATAACCTGCAGCTGGCGGATAACAACGACGATGACTCCCCGATGGATTCTGACGGCACCGAGCTTTCCAGCTCCCTGAGCGAATGGCGCGTGAACCTGCAAAAAAGCTGGCAGAACTTTATGGATAGCTTCATTACTATCCGCCGCCGTGACGAAACCGCCGTTCCGCTGTTAGCGCCGAATCAGGACATTTATCTGCGCGAAAACATTCGCTCCCGCCTGCTGGTTGCGGCCCAGGCCGTACCGCGTCATCAGGAAGAAACCTACAAACAGGCGCTTGATAACGTCTCGACATGGGTACGTGCTTACTACAATACCGATGATGCCACGACCACGGCTTTCCTCGATGACATTGATAAACTGAGCCAGCAGAACATCACCATGAACGTGCCGGACAAGCTGGAAAGCCAGCCGATTCTGGAGAAACTGATGCAGACGCGCGTGCGCAACCTGCTGGCGCAGCCGGGCGTTCCGGCAGAACCTCACGCCCAGGCCCCTGCCGCCGCGCCAGCGCCTGAAAGCGCGCCACAAGGAGAGTAATGATGCTTAAAGTACTCTTACTCTTCATCCTGCTGATCGCCGGGATCGTCCTGGGGCCGATGCTTGCTGGTCATCAGGGTTACGTCCTGATCCAGACCGATAACTACAACATCGAAACCAGCGTAACGGGTCTGGTGATCATTCTGATCCTCGGGGTGGTGGTGCTCCTTGCGGTGGAGTGGATCCTGCGCCGAATTTTCCGTACCGGTGCGCATACGCGTGGCTGGTTCGTTGGCCGTAAACGCCGCCGCGCCCGTAAGCAGACTGAGCAGGCACTGCTTAAGCTGGCCGAGGGTGACTATCAGCAGGTTGAAAAGCTGATGTCGAAAAATGCTGACCATGCCGAACAGCCGGTGGTGAACTATCTGCTGGCCGCCGAGGCAGCGCAACAGCGGGGTGACGAAGCCCGCGCCAACCAGCACCTGGAACGCGCGTCAGAACTTTCTCCGAAAGACCCGATTCCCGTTGAGATCACCCGCGTTCGCCTGCAGCTGGCCCGCAACGAAAACCACGCCGCGCGTCACGGTATCGACCGTCTGCTGGAAGTTGCGCCACGCCACCCGGAAGTGCTGCGTCTTGCCGAGCAGGCCTATATTCGCACCGGTGCCTGGGGTTCACTGCTGGATATCATTCCGTCGATGGCCAAAGCCGACGTCGGTGATGATGAGCATCGTGATGAACTTCAGCGTCTGGCATGGATTGGCCTGATGGATCAGGCACGTGCCGATCTCGGCAGCGATGGCCTGAAAACCTGGTGGAAGAATCAGAGCCGGAAAACGCGTCAGCAGGTTCCGTTGCAGGTTGCGATGGCAGAACATCTGATTGAATGTGACGATCATGACACGGCGCAGGAGATCCTCCTCGACGGACTGAAGCGACAGTATGACGATCGCCTGGTTATGGTGATCCCGCGTCTGAAAACCAATAACCCTGAGCAAATTGAAAAAATGCTGCGTCAGCAGATTAAAGCCGTCGGCGACCGTCCACTGCTGTGGAGTACGCTGGGCCAGTCGCTGATGAAGCACGGTGAATGGCAGGAAGCGAGTCTCGCCTTCCGTGCAGCGCTGAAACAGCGCCCGGACGCATTTGACTACGCGTGGCTTGCCGATTCGCTGGACAAGCAGCACAAGCCGGAAGAGGCTGCCGCCATGCGCCGCGATGGGCTGTTATTAACGCTGCAAAATAATGGCAGCCAGCAATAAATAACAAGGAGGCCAGACGGCCTCCTTTTTTTATTCCCCTTCGCCTGCTACATTCTTTACCACATCATCTAAAACGAACCCGCCAATGTAACGACGTCTTTTCATTAACTTTTTTCCATACACGCGACGAGTGCCGCGTGGACTGAATCGTTTTTGAAAGGAGATCGTCATGAACTCCCTTTTGTACGCGCTTATTGAAGCGCTGCGCTGCCACCGCTGGCTGCGCCTGCTGGCCTGTGCCTTTATCTTTACATCACTGGGAAATGGCGTCACCCAGGTGGTGGTCTTCGGCTTACTGTTAGCATGGTCCGCCCCGCCCGCGCTGCTTACCCTCGCCTTTCTTTTCGCCACGTTACCTGGTTTTGTCGGCAGCCTCATCAGTGAAAAGCTGTGCGCGCGCTATTCTCCGATACCCCTGTTGATACTCACCGAGGGGCTTGGCTTACTGGCCCTGCTCTTTCCCCTGCTCGGCGTGCACTATCACAGTATCCCTGCGTTACTGGCCGTGCAGTCCACCGAAGCACTGCTCAGCGGAATGAGCTGGCCTGCCCTGACGCTGCTCTTTAAACGCGGACTCAGAGAAGCAGAACTGCCTGCCGCAACCTGCCTTGAGAATGTGATTTTTGCCGCTCAGGTTTTGTTAGGCACCGGGCTGGGGATGGTACTTTTCCAGAAGATCGCCATCCTCGCCTTGCTGGCCATTGATGCCACCAGCTTTCTCGGATCGCTGTTCATGCTCTGGCTGGCGGGTCGTGTATATTTAGCGCCCACACTGGCAGTCCCCGCTGAAGAGAAAGCGCCTGCGACTTTACGCTGGCAGATGTTGACCATCCGGCAGAAACGCAGTTTGCTGATTTTGCCTGCGCTGGCCGCCGTCGGTTCACCGGCCATGGCGCTTCTTCCGGCAATGGCACAGCAGATCCATCCTCAGGATGCGGCCAGCCTTGCTTTGCCACTGCTTTTTGCAAGAAGCATGGGACAACTTTGCGGTCCCCTGCTGCTAAAAAGAGACAGCCTGACGCGTTTTGCAGCACGCACGCCACGGATTTTACTGTGTCTCGGCATCTTCCTTGCTGCGTATGGGATGCTCCCGCTGTTGTCCGGGTGGATGGCATGCGCGCTGGGGATGATATTTGTCGCACACCTGGCCTCAAATGTTCTCTTTGCGGCCGGCACGTTTGCCGTACTCAGCAGTTTTCAAACCACGCACATGGCTTCGGCCAGCAGTAAAGCCTGGCGCTGGCAAACGCTCAGTGCCTCGCTTTTCACCGGTATTGCCGCGATGGCGGCGGCAGGGTTTGGCTCCATACAAGCGCTTTACAGCGTTTCGTCAGCCGCTCTGATACTGGTCGCCCTGATCATGTACGTTTACCGGGAATAAGGCATAAAAAAACGCCTGCTATAAAAGCAGGCGTTAAAACAGGTCTGTAAGACAACATATTTGGTGCTTCACTCAACGTTATGCCCATGGTGTCTGATGAGGCCGAAGCGACATCTGTCAGTGGACGATAAGCACCGTAAATGGCTCTGCGTCATTCCTGAGTTTATGAGGCACTAAGGCGAACATAAGAGATGGAATGAGCATCTACACGTATATTATTGCACGTAACGTGCCAACTTAACACGCAGAACTTTTACATCGCGCAACATTTTAAGATAAAAGGAAATTATGTTGTTGAGCGGTATCTTAGACCCTACAACCTGCTGATAAACACGACGAAATGTCGTCTGGAGGAGACACGAAAGCCGCCAAATTATTATATCTTTTACTTTCAGTGTGTTATGTGTCGCTGAATCGCGACAAGGAAGCCGGCTGTTGTCGTGGAATCACTACAGAGGGGGAAAGGCGCAGAAAACAAAAAACCCCGCCGAAGCGGGGTTCAAAATTGGTCGGCGAGAGAGGATTCGAACCTCCGACCCACTGGTCCCAAACCAGTTGCGCTACCAAGCTGCGCTACTCGCCGATGTACTGCTTTTTGAATTTTTAGTTCAATTCATTAAAAAGTCGTGGTGCGAGGGGGGGGACTTGAACCCCCACGTCCGTAAGAACACTAACACCTGAAGCTAGCGCGTCTACCAATTCCGCCACCTTCGCAATTCACAACTCTTTCAATAATGGGGTGGCTAATGGGATTCGAACCCACGACAACTGGAATCACAATCCAGGGCTCTACCAACTGAGCTATAGCCACCACTGTATTCTTTCACGCGGTACTGACTACTTCTCAGACCACCGCAGCTCTAGCGCCGGGACTAAAATGGCGCGCCCGACAGGATTCGAACCTGAGACCTCTGCCTCCGGAGGGCAGCGCTCTATCCAGCTGAGCTACGGGCGCTTAGCGCCGTTGCGGGGCTGGATATTACGTACCTCCGACCCCGCTGTCTAGTGCTTTTTTGAAAAAAATGCGCGTTTGGTTATGGTTTGCACATTTTGCCGCTTATTCCTCCACTTTCTGCGAGGTAGCGCGGCGGCCCAGACCAAAAAGCTTATACGCCGCGGTCACCGCCGCCAGGAAGATCATCCCGACAAACAGCGACATGCGCGTATCTTCATTAAAGTACATTCCGATTAATACGCAAACCAGGAACGCCATCGTCAAATAGTTGGCGTACGGGAACAGAATGGAACGGAACGGATGGCTGGCGATGGCCTTTTTATGTGCCTGACGGAAACGCAGCTGGCTAATCAGGATAACAAACCAGGGCACCATACCTGGCAGCACGCTGGCGCTGTAGACATAAACGAACACGCGCTGCGGATTCGGGATGATGTAGTTCAGGCAGGAGCCAATCAGCAGGATCACAATCGACACCGCCACACCCGCAACCGGTACGCCCGCACGCGAAACTTTCGCCATTGCCGCTGGCAGCTGGTTGTTTCTGGACAGCGCGTAGAGCATACGTCCGCAGCTGTACATCCCGCTGTTGCAGCCTGACAACGCCGCCGTCAGAACCACAAAATTAATGATGCCTGCTGCCGCCGTGATGCCAATCTTCGCGAAGGTCAAGACAAACGGGCTACCGGTCGTGCCAATTTCATTCCACGGGAAGATGGTTACGATAACGAAGATCGCCCCCACATAGAAAATCAGGATACGCCACAGCACCTTGCCTACGGCGCTGCGCAGCGTAACCTGCGGGTTTTTCGCTTCACCCGCGGTAATACCGATAAGCTCGACCCCCTGATAAGAGGCCACAACGATACACAGTGCCGTCAGGAAGCCCTTCCAGCCGCCCGCAAAGAAGCCGCCGTTTTCGGTCAGGTTACCAAAGCCAATGGCGTGCCCGCCGTTGCCAAAGCCGAAGAAGATAACGCCCAGCCCGACCACAATCATCACGATGATAGTGGTGACTTTGATCATCGCAAACCAGAATTCGATTTCACCATAAAGACGAACCGCAGCAAGGTTTGCCAGTGCCACCAGCCCCACGGCAATCAGCGCCGGTATCCACTGGACCATGTCCGGGAACCAGAACTGCACGTAGACCCCTATCGCCGTGATTTCAGAGATGCCAACCGCCATCCACATAAACCAGTATGACCATGCCGTCAGGTAGCCAAAGAACGGGCTCATATATCGGTGCGCGTAAACGGCGAAGGAACCCGTGACGGGCTCCATGAAGAGCATTTCGCCCATCGAACGCATGATGAAGAAAACGAACAATCCCGCAATGATATAAGCCAGCAAGACCGAAGGTCCTGCCCATTTGAGCGTGCTTGCGGAGCCCATAAACAGGCCCACGCCGATAGTGCCGCCCAGCGCTATCAGTTCAATATGACGAGCCTCCAGCCCACGCTGTAGCTCCGGTTTTTTCTCTGCCATAGATCCTCGATTGTGTTTGCTGTTTCCCGACTTCAGGCCGGGTATTGTTTTTTAGGGGTACTAAAATACGGGGCGAATGGTTTCTTAAAATGCAGCAAATGGCAAACGATGCATAAAAAAAATGAATGCATTGCACAGATTCGCAGCAGTTTTGCAGGGGAGTTGCAGCGCGAACAGCATATCGCGCTACATTTTGATTACATTTTCCCGGTGTAGTGCCAGGTAAGGTAGCGAAGCAGACGGATCTGTCGTGTAATCCGCGTCGGCTGAGATAGCAGGCGATACAGCCACTCCAGCCCCAGGTTTTGCCAGACTTTGGGCGCGCGCTTAACATGGCCGGTAAAGACGTCATACGTTCCGCCGACGCCCATATAAAGGGCATCCGGACACACCTGACGGCAGTCACGCATCAGGATCTCCTGGCGTGGGGAGCCCATCGCCACGGTGATGATTTTCGCTCCACTGTCGCGAACGCGTTCAAACAGCGCCTGCCGGGCCTCTGGTTTGAAGTAGCCATCCTGGCTGCCCACGATGTTAACATTCCATTGACTGCGCAACTTCGCTTCGGTCTGCGCCAGCACCTCCGGCTTACCGCCAATCAGGAATACCGGCGTGCCTTCCGCCCCTGCGCGTGCCATCAGTTGCTCCCAGAGATCGGCCCCTGCCACGCGAGATACATTAGCGCCAGGATACTTTTTGCGGATTGAACGCACCACGCTGATACCGTCGGCATATTTAAATTCAGCCGCTTCTATCAGGCCTCTCACTTCGGCGTTGTCTTCCACCGCCAGCATTTTTTCCGCATTGATGGCGACCAGCGTACCGGATTTCATCTGACCACCAGCGAACAGAAAATCCAGCGCATGTTGCATATCGCGCCAGCCAATAAGCTGCAGACCGCGCAGCGTATAGCGCGGTGCAGAAGTTTTATCCGTCATGACTTTCCCTACTCACACTTGCGACAGCGTTGTGCTGCCCTGCGGCTCGCGCTTATGCACAAGCCCTGCACTGTCAAACAGCCAGTACAACAGTTTGGCCAGTAACAGGCAGATGCCAAAAACGACCATGAAGAAAACCACGCGCGACACGAATGAATCCAGCCCTTCACGCGCCAGAACGATCATATTGAAAATGGCACCAAAGCAGAAACTGTGCAAAATAGCCGCCTTATAGCGGTTTGTTTCTTCGTTGCCGCGCACGTAGAGCCAGTCAAACCACTTGATGATCAGCCCCACCACCACCGCCCCCGGCAGGATAAACCAGCTTCCCCCCATCACCACCAGCGAGCCAATCAACGTAGGTGAGATCGCAAGACCTGAGTGGTTGTTCAGCACTTCCCAGGTAAAATAGTTTGCCGTGTTGAGTACGACGCCGGGACGGTCTGGCCACAGCCAGGTTGGGATAAAGACATAAAAGTCGCGCACAATAGGCGCAAGGCCCTGGAAATCGATTTTGTCGTAGTTTTGCAGCAACAACGCCAGGTTTTCCCACGGCGAGAAGGTGTCGCGCGTGAGATAGAGGAATGTGTAAAACGCCTCGTCACCGGCTACGTTGAGCCCGTAGCGCTTCAGGGCAAGCCAGAACATACCAACAATGCCAAACACCCCAGCAGCCACCAGCATCCATAAAGAGATCCACCCGCGGATGATGCCGATAAACAGGAAGATTGCGAAAGCGATGATGATATTTGCACGCGTCCCTCCCACAATCATGTAGGTCAGGAAACCGAAGGCGACGGTACTCACCAGGAAAAACAGCCAGGCTTTGCTGTCCTGACGCAGGAAAAAGATCACCAGCATCGCCGGAATGAAGAAGTAGAAGAAGCGCTTAAGCGCCACGCCCGACACTTCGGCAGAAAAAATCTGGCTGTAGGACTGGAGCTTGAACAGCAGAAAACCATTGTGCATGAAGAAGATACCCACGCTTACCAGCGCGATCGTCATCAGCATCACCCACGTCAGGTGCGTCTCCACCCGGTTCATGGTGAAGAGCGCCCGGCGCGGCGCGGTGGATTGCGCTGAACGCAGGCGCGTTTTATAAGTGGCGTAGTAGACGGCGTAGAAGCAGGTCGCTGCCAGGATCGCCTGAAGCAGGATCTCGGGCGGGGCAACGCTCACGTCAAACCGGAAGACCAGAATGCTGGTCAGCGGGAATCCGAAAAAGAAGGTCAGAAGAAACAGTAACGAGAAGAAGACGTTAAAGTTAAAACGCACCCGGCGAAACTCGAACCAGGTGAGCGTGGCGATAAATAAAGTGCTCAGAAGCCAAACGATCAGTAAGCCGCTGAATTGCAACTGGCTCATGCTTTGTCTCCTGCAGCGATACGCAGCGCGCGGTGCCACGGCGTGAGGTAGTTCGGGCTAAAGAAGTCGATGGCACTTTTGTCCACCAGCGCCAGTTGTCTCTGCGCTTCGCGGACCACCTCTTCGTTAAGCACATCGGAAGTAAACAGCACCGGCAGATGCTGCTCCGCCATGTCCTGCCAGAATGGGTTGTCGCGATTGAGTACGCAGGGCACACCCGCCTGAATCAGCAGACACAGCGTGCCAATTCCTTGCTGACGCGCAAAGATGAAATAGCCCAGATCGCACCGACGCAGCAGCGCAAGATACTCATCAAATTCCAGCTTATCGTGGAGAATGTGCACATTCGCGGCGCTAAATAACGCGAGTGCCTGCTGGCGGACCTCATTGATATAGGCATCGTTATTGGCCGGATACCCCATCGGCACAATCACATTGACGGTGTCGCCAAACTGCTGATGTACCGCCCTGAGCGCGGCAAGATGTTCATTGCTGCGATCGCCTGAGTTACCCACCAGAATCGTCAGTTTACCCTCGCGCGGAGTATCATTCGCCATGTTGTTCAGCGCCGGGTTCATTCGGGTCGGGAAATAGAGTAGCTCACCGCGTACGTCAGGGTGGCGTTTAGCAAAATAATTGAGATCGCCACGGGTCGCGAAAACGCATCCCACACGCCCCTGCGCCATGCGCCGCAACGGGTAGAAAAGACGGAATTTCCAGCCGCTGGAGACTTCGTAAAGATCGGCTCCCCAGATATGCCAGCTGCATTGCGAAGGTTTGATCCCCCCGCTCAGGAGCGCCAGCCACAGGCCGGTATTAAACTGCCCATGGAAAAAGAAACGTTGCTCACGATCCGCTTTGGCTTTGGCAACAACCGCCTTCGCCAGCGCAGCCTTGTCCGGCCAGAAAGAGAGAGTCAGCGCCGGACACGCCACGCTCAGGCCATTATCCTGACCGGCAACCATAAACTCACGAGCGTCGGGATCCCCCGATGCCAGTTCATCATTGAAGAACCGTAACACGGTCTGGTTATGGTGTGGGATATCCGATCCCAGTATGTGAATCAGTGCAGTCATGCGCGTTTACGCCAAAGTAAAAATACGCCGCAACAGGCAGCGAAATAAACGATATAGGTTGCCATATAGGCCTGAGCCGCCCCCAGCGCACCGTGTGCCGGGATCAACCAGTGTGAGAATGCGGTCAGTAATACAAACTGGCTGATTTCCGCCAGGATATACAACCGTAGCGAGGCTTTCGCAATCACCAGATAACCAAAAACGTAAGCCCCCACTTTCAGTACGTCGCCCACCAGTTGCCAGGCAAACAGATCGCGCATGGCGGTAAACTTCGCGGAGAAGAGCAGCCAGATGGCGACATCGCGCAATAGCCATACGGTTAAACTGGCTGCCGCAACGGCGGGAAGGACAAACCGCAGTGAGCGGGAAATTTCGCGCGTGATATCCTGCCTGGAGGTCAGGCGCGATAAGGTTGGCAGCAAATAGACGCTAAAGGAAGCCGTTATAAATTGGAGGTAGGCATCGGAAATACTGCTCACCCCTTGCCAAATCCCAACTTCGTCCCAGCTGTAATGCGCCGCCAGCAGGTTTCGCATCATCACGTAGGCGATAGGGAGCGTGACGGAGGTGATGAGCGCCATCAGGGTAAATTTTCCCAGCTTGCTTGCCAGCACCTTGTCCCATTGAGGTTTCAGGTAACTCAACGGAATGGTGCCCCGACGCATTAGCATGAACGCCGCCGGAACGACCACTAATGCCGGTACCAGCGCCAGCCCCAGCAACGCGCCTTCATAGCCGCCCAGCCGATAACAAAAATAGTAGGCAATCACGCCGATGACGCTGCCGAGGATTAACGCCAGTGCGTTCCCGGCCGCATCACGAAAGCCTTTCATCAGCGCCAGCAGCAGGTTAGCCCAGGCAATGCCCAGCTGAACCAGCGCGACCAGACGAACCAGCCCCTGATAATGGGTGTGTCCAAATAACCCCTGGCTTATGGGTGCCGCTGCCAGCAGGAAAATAACCGCCATCAGGGTCGAAAAGCCGGTGACCATCGCCGAGGATGTACCGACAACACGGCGAAGCTGGGCCGCATCATCATGGTACTGCGCAACGTATTTCGTGACGCCGTTGAAAATCCCTGCGCCAGCCAGTACCCCAAGGACGGTCACAAGCTGACGGAAATTGCCCGCCAGCCCGACGCCTGAAGGGCCGAATGAGACGGCCAGCAGCTTGACGACCAGTAGCCCGGCGCCAATTTTGACAAGTGTGGACGCGGCGGTCCACACCGATGCTTTTGCCAGAGACATATCAGCCGAAATAACTCAGAAGGGTGTTAATCACCGTACGCTGGTTAACAGGCGCGAGGTTGTAGAACAGTGGCAAACGAAGCAAACGCTCACTTTCTTTCGTGGTGTAGCGATCTTCACCCGCGAAGACCCCAAATGCCTCTCCTGCAGGGCTGGAGTGCAGCGGGATATAGTGGAACACCGCCAGAATTTCGGCTTCTTTTAGCCAGGCAATCAACTTGCTGCGATCGTCATTATCGCGCAGTTTGATGTAGAACATATGGGCATTATGGACGCAATCAGCCGGAAGGGTCGGCAGCTCTATTCGCCCGGCTTGTGCCAGCGGTTGCAGCGCGTCGTAATAAGTTTGCCACAGGGACAGGCGCTGAAGATTAATGCGGTCCGCTGCCTCCAGCTGCGCCCACAGGTATGCCGCCTGCAGATCGGCCATCAGATAGCTTGAGCCAATATCGCGCCAGGTATATTTGTCTACCTGCCCCCGGAAGAACTGGCTGCGGTTGGTGCCTTTTTCACGGATCACTTCCGCGCGCTCGACCAGCGCACGGTCGTTAATCAGCGTCGCACCACCTTCGCCACCGGCGGTATAGTTTTTGGTTTCGTGGAAGCTAAAGCAGCCGATATGGCCGATCGTTCCCAGCGCTCGACCTTTATAGGTCGACATCACGCCCTGAGCGGCATCTTCAACCACGAACAGGTCATGTTTTTTGGCGATCGCCATGATGGTGTCCATCTCACACGCCACTCCCGCGTAGTGAACCGGCACAATCGCGCGCGTTTTATCCGTGATTGCCGCTTCAATCAGCGTCTCATCGATGTTCATAGTATCCGGGCGAATATCCACAAAGACGATTTTCGCACCACGCAGGACAAAGGCATTCGCCGTAGAAACGAAGGTATAGCTCGGCATGATCACTTCATCGCCCGGCTGGATATCCAGCAACAACGCCGCCATTTCCAGCGATGCGGTACAGGACGGGGTCAGCAGGACTTTAGCGCTGTGAAACCGCTGCTCCATCCACTGCTGGCAGCGACGGGTAAAACCACCGTCACCACAGAGTTTGCCGCTGCCCATAGCAGACTGCATATAGTCGAGTTCAGTGCCCACGACGGGTGGTGCGTTAAATGGAATCATCTTGTCACCTGTATAACCAGTAAGCGGCGGCGTCGATGTTGGCACCACTCGCGATATAACGTTTAAGCGCGGCGGTGTTACCCATCTGGGTTGCCACCCGCAGAGTCAAAAGCTGTTGCTGCTGCGCCCAGTGAAGCGCCTCCTGCATGAGTTTTTCGCCCATGCCGCGCCCGGCTAATAAACCAATACGCCCCTCGTTCGCGTTGAGCTTACGAAGCGAGACAAATCCCTCAATCTGGCCGTCTGCAGTGCGAAACACCAGGCACACATGGTCAAAGGTGCCTTTTACCGCGTTCTCTACCCACTGGGCGTAGAAACGCCCACTGTCGTCCGGTGCATACCACGGTGCGCGAAAACGGCTCCGGGCAAACGCCTGCGCCGCCATCTGACGCAGCGCGGGGATATCCTGCTCCGTTGCCACTTCCGCACCGGGCGAATCATGGCGGGCGAGCGTAAGGGACAGATCAACCTCGCCTTCAACCAGCTGAAAACCTTGTTGCTGGAGCGCATCGAGCAGGTCGGCACGGTCTGCGGGGATCCTGGCCTGTACCCGCGGCCAGGCGGTGAAGTCGGCGTCAGTCAGAACCGGCGCATCGTCGCGCAGGCGCACGATGGCTGATGGCAGACCAAAAAAGGCACTCTCCCACTCAAGGGACTCGAGAACCCCCTTCAGGTGGCTCAACGCCAGACACCTTTCGTATCAACCACGTACTGTTGGCGTACGGCATCACCGGACGTCGCTTTAAATTCTTTATGATCCACCAGCAGCACCAGCACATCCGCCGTCGCCAGCGCCTCATCCAGCGCGGTCAACGTACAGTGGCCCGCCAGTTTTGCCGGCAGTTCATGAATATTGGGTTCAACCACCAGCGTTTCGCCGGTATGCCAGCCAGCGATCATCTCTGCAATCTCCATCGCAGGGCTTTCGCGTAAGTCGTCAATATTCGGTTTGAATGCCAGACCAAAGCAGGCAATTTTCAGCTCACTGGCGCGTTTGCCGCTCTCAGCCAGACAGTCCGCTACGGTGGCTTTTACCTGACTGAGCACCCAGTGTGGCTTGCTGTCATTCACTTCACGCGCGGTGCGGATCAGGCGGGCCTGAGCCGGGTTTTGCGCCACAATAAACCACGGGTCGACAGCGATACAGTGACCGCCCACGCCCGGGCCAGGCTGGAGGATATTCACGCGCGGATGGCGATTCGCCAGGCTAATCAACTCCCAGACGTTAATCCCCTGATCGGCGCAAATCAGCGACAGTTCATTCGCGAAGGCGATATTCACGTCCCGGAAACTGTTTTCCGTGAGCTTGCACATTTCGGCGGTGCGGGAGTTGGTCACCACACATTCGCCTTCAAGGAAAATCTTGTAAAGCGCGCTGGCGCGTGCAGAACAGACTGGCGTCATGCCGCCGATCACGCGATCGTTTTTAATCAGCTCTACCATCACCTGACCTGGCAGCACGCGCTCAGGACAGTAAGCAATATTGATATCAGCCTGCTCGCCCGCCTGCTGCGGGAAGCGTAAGTCAGGTCGGGCTTGCGCCAGCCACTGCGCCATCTGTTCGGTAGCACCGACGGGCGAAGTGGACTCCAGGATCACCAGAGCTCCTTTTTTCAGGACCGGTGCAATCGATTTTGCCGCCGCTTCGACGTAAGCCATGTCGGGCTCATGGTCACCTTTAAAGGGGGTTGGCACCGCAATCAGATATGCATCCGCCTCGACCGGCGTCGTGCTGGCACGCAGGAATCCGCCATCAACCGCCTCTTTCACCACGCGGTCGAGATCGGGCTCCACGATATGAATTTCGCCACGGTTAATGGTTTCCACCGCACGCGCGTTGATATCCACGCCCACAACCTGTTTTTGACGGGAGGCAAACGCTGCCGCTGTGGGCAAGCCAATGTAGCCAAGACCAATGACAGAGATGGTAGTAAAACTCATAGCGATACCCGATTGTGTTTAAGTGCATGCAAAATACGGCCACAAGCCTGCCCATCGCCATACGGGTTATGGGCCCGGCTCATCGCCTGATACTCTTCGTCGTCGTGCAGCAGGCGCGTCACCTCTTCGACGATCAGCTGTGCATTGGTGCCGACCAGACGTACCGTGCCCGCTTTCACCGCTTCCGGGCGTTCAGTCGTTTCACGCATGACCAGCACAGGCTTGCCGAGAGACGGCGCCTCTTCCTGAATACCACCGGAATCGGTCAGGATCAGCCAGGCGTGGTTCATCAGCCAGACAAACGGCAAATAGTCCTGCGGTTCAATCAGCAGGACGTTTTCTATATGCCCAAGGATACGGTTGACCGGCTCGCTGACGTTAGGATTAAGGTGCACCGGGTAGACAATCTGCACATCCTGATTCTGCGCGGCGATTTCCGCCAGGGCATGACAGATTTGCTCAAAGCCGCGTCCAAAGCTCTCGCGACGGTGGCCGGTGACCAGAATGGTTTTTTTGCCATTGTTCAGGAAGGGGTAGCGTGCGGCGAGTTCTTTCTGAAGATCGTTGTTTGACAGCACGCGGTCACGAACCCAAATCAGGGCATCAATCACCGTATTCCCGGTGACAAAGATTTTGTTGTCGGCAATATTTTCACGCAGCAGGTTCTGTCGTGAATTTTCGGTGGGCGCAAAATGGTACATCGCCAGATGGCCGGTGAGTGTGCGGTTGGCCTCTTCGGGCCACGGCGAATAAAGGTTGCCGGTACGCAGACCGGCCTCAACATGGCCGACAGGAATTCGCTGGTAAAACGCAGCCAGGCTGGTTGCCACCGTGGTGGTGGTATCGCCATGCACCAGAACCACGTCAGGTTTGAAGGACTCCAGAATCGGCTTGAGCTCTTGCAGAATACGGCAGGTTATCTCCGTTAACCCCTGCCCCGGTTTCATAATATTGAGATCGTAATCCGGGACGATAGAAAAGAGAGTTAAGACCTGATCGAGCATCTCACGGTGTTGGGCAGTGACGCACACTTTCGCTTCAATATCAGGATCACTGGCCAGCGCATGAACCAGAGGTGCCATCTTAATGGCCTCCGGCCTGGTGCCAAATACGGTAAGTACTTTCACATCGATTCTCTTCGATTAAACGATGAAGGCCGCAGCCTTCATCGTAGACGGCGTTCTTAGTTAGTGCGACGACGCGTTAACGCCACGCCTGCGCCAGTCAGTGCACCCACAATCCCCCACATGATCATCAGGAATGCGCGGCGCGGACTATCGCGTTTTACAGGTTCTTCAGGCGTTCGCAAATAACGATAGGTCTGAAAACGCGGGTCCATTGTTGGACCGACATTCAGGGTGTTCAGCATCGCGCGGTTTTGATCGTAGTCGAGGTCAAAATCAGGGCCAACGGCCTGGAGGTTTTCCAGTCGAGCCTGCAGCATTGGGCGCCCGAGAAGGAACATTTCTGAATCAGGCAGTTCATCTGCCGGCACGTCCGTCTCGGTGCGGGAAATATTGTGCTGTTCGGCAATTTTTAGCGCCTGCTCAATATTGTGTACACGGCGGGCGAAGATGGCTTTAGCCACCTCTTCCTGACGTTTAACCTGCGCTTTCATCTGGATAGTACGGGCAGCCCAGGCACCTTTCAGCTCTTCATTAAGGTGGCTTGCCGCACGCTGGCTGGCAAAGGCAACGTACTGGCGCAACAGGTTATTGGCATCCGGCGCGGTTTCGGCAATCAGCTTGACGCTGTCGTTGACGTTACGCAGCGCATCTCCCGGCATAAACTGAATGTTGTTAATCATGTCATCCAGCAGCGCGGCATCGGCTTTACTGTTGCCCACCATCCGTTGCTTGTAATAATCCGTCTGGCTCCAGAAATCACGGCGTGTATCCCAGGAAGCCAGCTGCATCACAAACTCTTTATAGGCCTCATCCATGACGGAAGCCTGATCTGGGGTGGCCAGATTGGCTTTGATATCCAGGTTACGCAGGAACTGCTGCTGGGAATAGAACCCCCCGAGCATATTAACCGTTGGTTTATCAGTGATTGCCGTAGCGCTCCACTCTTGTTTTGCAAAGAAGGTGTAGGCCAGCGCTAACAATGCAAACCCCAGCGCGATCCCCGCAATCCAAAGTTTGCCTGCCCACAACACGCGAAACAAACCCCGAATATCCAGCTCATTCTCAGTTACCACTGATTTCGCTCCCGCCAACGGTTGAGTCATCATAGTCCCAGTTTTACTTAGTTAATGTTGTATTGTTGCCACTGTTGCGACGCATCCTGCGTTTAAGACGTTTAATAAACCGCGCCACTTTCCATGCGCGCTTAATGCAGTAGCCGTACAGGAAAAACGCTAGCAAGAATAATACCAACATGACCCATTCAGGGATGAAATGAGCATATTCCGCAGCCACCCCAATTGCGGCCAGAATAGCGGCAGCCAGGGTAATCAGCACAAACGCCTGACGTGAAGTAAAACCGGCACGCATGATGAGATGGTGAATATGCTGGCGATCGGGAGAGAAAGGACTCATTCCTTTACGCAGACGACGATACATAATCGCCACCATATCCATTAGCGGAATGGCAATAATCCACAGCGCTGTTACCGGGCTAATCGGGTGAGTTTTACCCTGTGTGGTCTCCAGCAAAATCCAGATAACGGTAAAGCCGATCAGCGTACTGCCCGCATCACCCATAAACACTTTATAGCGACGACCGAGCGCACCGAGATTTAAGAGGATATAAGGCAGAATGGCGGCAATCATGGCAAAACACCACATCGACAGGCTGTACTGACCATCGAACCATAAAATGATGCCGATTGCGGCAAACGAAACCGACGACAATCCACCGAGCAGGCCGTCAATACCATCCACCATGTTGAAAGCATTTATCGCCGCCCAGACGGCAAACAGTGTCAGGAAGAAGCCAAAGGGCCCCAGTACTAACTCCCAGGGTCCGAACACATAACCGAGGCTTCTCAGGTATAGCCCACCAACGACCATCATGATCACGCCAATGGCGGCCTGGACGGTGGCGCGAATTTTTACCGCGATATCGAACCGATCATCCAGCGCCCCGACTAACACCAGGACACCGGCGCAGGCAAGGTAGAGGGCGGCGTGTGGAATATAATAATCCGCAATACCAAACGTGAAACAGATACCAGCGTAAACAGAAATCCCTCCAACCAGAGGAATAAGTCCCTGATGACGTTTACGAAAATTAGGCTTATCCACCAACCCTATTCTTTTGGCCACCTTACGCGCGATGAACAAAAAACAGGTTGTGAATAAAAAAATACTGATTAGCTCAGTAACGGCGGTGAGTAGATTCACAATGGATTGCTCTCAACAAAAGTTAGTCCCGGAAGTATAACCATGAAGCCCCTGCCTCAGAAGTAATAAAGAAGGCTTCTTACAACTCCCTTTGTATATTTTTCAATCAATTATTTCGTTAACTGCACAAACAGTCTTATTGTCGCACTGACTGGTCTGAAATGGGAGTCTGCATTAATAGCGTATAAGCCATAAAAGAAAAACGCCACGTAAAAACGTGGCGCTTGCTGGCTTTATTTGCGTTACGAGCGTTTCATCATATCGAAGAAATCGTCGTTAGTTTTGGTCATCGCCAGTTTGTTAATGAGGAACTCCATTGCGTCGATTTCACCCATTGGATGGATGATTTTGCGCAGGATCCACATTTTCTGCAGCTCTTCCTGGGTGGTGAGCAGCTCTTCTTTACGGGTACCGGAACGATTGTAGTCGATAGCCGGGAAGACGCGTTTCTCAGCAATTTTACGAGAGAGGTGCAGTTCCATGTTACCTGTACCTTTAAACTCTTCGTAAATAACTTCGTCCATTTTGGAACCCGTATCGATCAGCGCCGTAGCGATGATGGTCAGGCTGCCGCCCTCTTCCACGTTACGTGCCGCACCGAAGAAGCGTTTTGGACGATGCAGGGCGTTAGCGTCCACACCCCCCGTCAGCACTTTACCGGAAGCTGGAACGACGGTGTTGTAGGCACGCGCCAGACGGGTGATGGAGTCGAGCAGGATGATCACGTCTTTCTTGTGTTCAACCAGGCGTTTCGCCTTCTCGATAACCATTTCCGCAACCTGAACGTGGCGAGATGCGGGTTCGTCAAAGGTAGAAGCAACCACTTCACCTTTAACCAGACGCTGCATCTCGGTCACTTCTTCCGGACGTTCGTCAATCAGCAGTACCATCAGTACGCAGTCTGGGTGGTTATAAGCGATGCTCTGCGCGATATTCTGCAGCAGCATGGTTTTACCCGCTTTTGGCGGTGCGACGATCAGACCACGCTGTCCACGACCGATTGGCGATGCCAGATCCAGGACGCGAGCGGTTAAATCTTCAGTTGAGCCGTTACCACGCTCCATGCGCAGGCGAGAGTTCGCGTGCAGCGGCGTTAAGTTCTCAAACAGGATCTTATTACGGGAGTTTTCCGGTTTGTCGAAGTTAACTTCATTCACTTTCAACAGCGCAAAGTAGCGTTCACCCTCTTTTGGAGGACGAATCTTACCTGAAATGGTGTCACCAGTGCGGAGGTTGAAACGGCGGATTTGGCTAGGGGATACGTAGATGTCGTCAGGGCCGGCGAGGTAGGAGCTGTCTGCAGAGCGGAGGAAACCAAATCCGTCTTGCAATATCTCCAGCACACCGTCGCCAAAGATATCTTCGCCACTCTTAGCATGCTGCTTCAGGATGGCGAAAATGATGTCCTGCTTGCGCATACGAGCCTGGTTTTCCAGCCCCATATTTTCGCCGAGAGTGATCAGCTCAGAAACCGGCGTATTCTTTAATTCGGTAAGATTCATAATGGTGTGGGTTCTTAAACTCGGGGTGATACTCGAACTTAATGTTGTGAATGGTATGGCAGGGTCATCCATGCCTGTTTAGCGGCCATCAACTCATGTCTGTTCGCTGTCTGGTCACAGGGAAAAAACGCAGAACTGAAACGACAAGACGGATTGAGTGACAAGCCCGGAATTTAGCAACTTCACGCACTGTTTGTGTCAACAACGGGAAGTATCGGGTAAAACAAGATTCAAACAACAAGATATGTTTAAAACGAAGTCATAGCTAACTTAGCACGACTTCAGCCGGGCGTCCAGAGTTCCACATAATTTAGGCGCTCTGGACGCGCAGCGGAGAAACCTTACGCCAGGTTAGCGTCGAGGAACTCTTTCAGTTGACCTTTGGACAGTGCGCCCACTTTGGTCGCTGCCACTTCGCCGTTTTTGAACAGCAGCAGGGTCGGAATGCCACGGATACCGTATTTTGGTGCGGTGCCCGGGTTCTGGTCGATGTTCAGCTTGGCAACGGTCAGTTTGCCCTGATATTCGTCAGCGATCTCATCCAGAATCGGGGCGATCATTTTGCAAGGACCACACCATTCAGCCCAGAAATCGACGAGGATCAGCCCGTCAGCCTTAAGTACGTCCGTGTCAAAACTGTCGTCAGTCAGGTGAATAATTTTATCGCTCATATATAACTCCACAGGAATAAGCCTGGTGCGTTGGTTTCGCCCTCATCAACGACGTGTTGATGTCGCATTAACCAACTAAAGGTTGACTTTATTTCACCGGATACGCTTTCGTAAAGCAATAGTAAGCTGATATTCTACCACACTATGAGCAAAACACATTTAACAGAACAGAAGTTTTCCGACTTCGCCCTGCACCCAAAAGTGATCGAAGCCCTTGAAAATAAAGGGTTTCATAACTGCACGCCCATTCAGGCTCTCGCCCTGCCGCTGACGCTGGCGGGACGTGACGTAGCAGGGCAGGCGCAAACCGGTACTGGCAAAACGATGGCGTTTTTAACGTCAACGTTTCATTATTTACTTTCTCATCCAGCGATTGCAGACCGCAAAGTTAACCAGCCGCGCGCGCTAATTATGGCCCCGACGCGAGAACTGGCGGTACAGATCCACGCAGACGCTGAACCCCTGATGCAGGCTACGGGCCTGAAAATCGGCCTGGCTTATGGCGGCGATGGTTACGATAAGCAGCTGAAAGTGCTGGAAAGCGGTGTGGATATCCTGATCGGTACCACCGGCCGTCTTATCGACTACGCAAAACAGAACCACATTAACCTTGGTGCCATCCAGGTTGTGGTGCTGGATGAAGCTGACCGTATGTACGATCTGGGCTTCATTAAAGATATCCGCTGGCTGTTCCGCCGCATGCCACCCGCGAATCAGCGCCTCAACATGCTGTTCTCTGCGACCCTGTCGTATCGCGTACGCGAACTGGCATTCGAGCAGATGAACAACGCCGAATATGTGGAAGTGGAACCCGAGCAGAAAACCGGCCACCGTATCAAAGAAGAACTCTTCTATCCTTCCAATGAAGAGAAAATGCGTTTGCTGCAAACGCTGATCGAAGAAGAGTGGCCAGACCGCGCCATTATCTTCGCGAACACCAAGCACCGCTGTGAAGATATCTGGGGTCATCTGGCTGCAGACGGTCACCGTGTTGGCCTGCTGACGGGCGATGTTGCGCAGAAAAAACGCCTGCGTATTCTTGAAGAATTCACCCGTGGCGATCTCGATATTCTGGTCGCCACCGACGTCGCAGCGCGCGGCCTGCACATTCCAGCCGTTACGCACGTCTTTAACTATGACCTGCCGGATGACTGCGAAGACTATGTACACCGTATCGGTCGTACCGGTCGTGCGGGTGCAAGCGGCCACTCTATCAGCCTCGCGTGTGAAGAGTATGCGCTGAACCTGCCGGCGATTGAGACGTACATCGGCCATTCTATTCCGGTGAGTAAGTACAACCCGGATGCGCTATTAAGCGAACTGCCGCCGGCTAAGCGCCTTACCCGCGCCCGCTCCGGCAATGGCCCGCGTCGATCTGGCGCGCCGCGTAATCGTCGTCGCTCAGGTTAAAAAATTATGCTCAGCTCCACCTCGCTTTATGCGGCAATTGATCTCGGTTCGAATAGTTTTCATATGCTGGTTGTGCGCGAGGTGGCGGGAAGCATACAAACGCTGACGCGCATTAAGCGCAAGGTCCGCCTCGCGGCGGGCTTGAGCAGCGATAATCACCTCTCTCCTGAAGCCATGGAACGTGGCTGGCAGTGCCTGCGACTCTTTGCAGAGCGTCTGCAGGATATCCCGCATTCCCAAATCACCGTCGTCGCCACTGCAACACTCCGCCTGGCGGTTAACGCCGTGGATTTTATTGCCAAAGCGCAGGAAATTCTCGGTTGTCCGGTGCAGGTTATCAGCGGTGAAGAAGAAGCGCGCCTGATTTATCAGGGCGTTGCGCACACCACGGGAGGCGACGATCGTCGTCTGGTTGTGGATATCGGGGGCGCCAGTACCGAACTCGTGACCGGCACCGGTGCGCAGGCAACGTCGCTATTCAGCCTGTCGATGGGTTGCGTAACCTGGCTTGAGCGCTACTTTACTGACCGCAATCTGGGTCAGGAAAACTTCGACGAGGCGGAAACTGCCGCACGCGAGGTGTTACGCCCGGTGATGGACGAACTGCGCTACCACGGCTGGAAAGTCTGCGTGGGGGCCTCCGGTACCGTGCAGGCATTGCAGGAAATTATGATGGCGCAGGGCATGGATGAGCGGATCACGCTTGCCAAGCTTCAGCAGCTTAAACAGCGGGCCATTCAGTGCGGGCGTCTGGAAGAGCTGGAAATTGAAGGCCTGACGCTTGAACGCGCGCTGGTATTCCCGAGCGGGCTCGCGATCCTGATCGCCATTTTCACCGAGCTGAACATCAAATGTATGACGCTGGCGGGTGGCGCGCTGCGTGAAGGTCTGGTCTACGGGATGTTGCACCTGTCGGTCGATCAGGACATTCGCAGCCGTACCCTGCGAAACGTGCAGCGTCGTTTCCTGGTTGATATCGATCAGGCAGGCCGCGTGGCACAGCTGGCGTCACGCTTCGCCGATCATGTGGCTAATGCCTGGGATCTGGACCCTTTGAGTCGTGATCTGCTGCTAAGTGCCTGTGCACTGCATGAAATCGGGTTGAGCATTGATTTTAAACAGGCTCCGGCTCATGCCGCTTATCTGGTGCGTAACCTTGATTTACCCGGCTATACCCCTGCGCAGAAAAAGTTGCTGGCAACGCTGCTGCTGAACCAGACCAATGCCGTTGACCTCTCCTCTTTGCATCAGCAAAACGCCGTACCGCCGCGCGTAGCCGAGCATATGTGCCGCCTGCTGCGTCTGGCTATTTTGTTTGCCAGCCGCCGCCGCGATGATTTGCTGCCGGCACTCAATCTGGTGGCGGATGACGAAAAACTTTCGCTGACGTTGCCGGAAAACTGGCTGGATAATCATCCGCTTGGAGCGGAGATGGTCGAGCAGGAATGTCAGTGGCAGAGCTACGTACACTGGGTGCTTGAGGTGAAATAACAGGACGGACATGCCCGGTAGCGCTACGCTTGCCGGGCGTGTAACAACCTACCCCTTCTCTTTGGCTTTCGCCAGCATGGCGCGGATGTTAGCGACGTTCGCCTGCCCCTTATGCATCCGCTCTTCAGCCGTAATCACTTTACGCTCCTGCTCCCAGATGAGGTCGTCCTGCGGAAGCTCCAGCAGGAAACGGCTCGGCTCCGGGCGCACCAGTTCGCCATATTGTCTACGCTCTTTGCACAGCGTGAAGGTCAGCTCTTTCTGAGCGCGCGTGATGCCAACATAGGCCAGACGGCGCTCCTCATCGACGTTATCTTCATCAATGCTGCTCTGGTGCGGCAGTAACCCCTCTTCCATGCCAACCAGATAGACATACGGGAATTCCAGACCTTTTGATGCATGCAGCGTCATCAGCTGAACCTGATCGGCCTCTTCTTCGCTCTCGCCGCGCTCCATCATATCGCGCAGGGTAAAGCGGGTAACCACCTGCGTCAGGGTCATCGGCTCATCAATCTCCGAGCCTTCCAGCATTTCAGTCATCCAGCTGAACAGCTGGTTAACGTTTTTCATGCGCATCTCGGCCGCTTTCGGACTGGCGGAGGTTTCATACAGCCAGGACTCGTAGTCGATACCGTGGATAAGGTCGCGCACGGCGGCGATAGGTTCGCGCTCTGCCAGCCGCTGCACTTCACCAAGCCAGTGGGTAAAGCGGGTTAATGAATCGTAGCCGCGTCCGGTGAGCGTCTGACTCAGCCCCATATCGAAGCTGGCAGTAAACAGACTCTTATTACGCGTCATCGCCCACTCGCCAAGCTTTTGTAGCGTCGCCGGGCCAATTTCCCGTTTCGGGGTATTCACGATACGCAGAAACGCGCTGTCATCATCCGGGTTAGTGAGCACACGCAGGTAGGCCAGAAGATCTTTGATTTCGGGCCGTGAGAAGAAGGAGGTTCCGCCTGAAATTTTGTACGGGATGCGGTTTTGCATCAGCATCTTTTCAAAGACGCGTGACTGGTGGTTGCCGCGATAGAGGATCGCGTAGTCTTTGTATTCGGTTTTATTGACGAAGTGGTGGGCGATAAGTTCGCCTGTGACCCGCTCCGCTTCGTGCTCTTCATTGTTGGCGCTGAGCACTTTTAGCTCTGTACCGTAACCCAGTTCGGAGAACAGGCGTTTTTCGAACACGTGCGGGTTGTTGGCGATCAGGATATTCGCGGCTTTAAGGATACGTCCGGAGGAACGGTAGTTCTGCTCCAGTTTGATCACCTGCAGCGCCGGGAAATCTTTACTCAGCAGGACCAGGTTTTGCGGACGCGCACCGCGCCAGGAGTAAATGGACTGATCGTCATCACCGACCACCGTGAAACGCGCGCGCTGTCCCACCAGCAGCTTCACCAGTTCATACTGGCTGGTATTGGTGTCCTGATACTCATCCACCAGCAGGTAGCGGATTTTATTCTGCCAGCGCTCACGCACCTCTTCATTACGCTGCAGCAGTAGCGTGGGAAGCAGGATCAGGTCGTCGAAATCCAGTACGTTACAGGCTTTCATATGCGCATCGTACAGACCGTAGCAGTGGGCGAAGATCCGATCCCGCTCGCCTTTGGCGATCGCCGCGGCCTGGGCCGGGGTCATCAGATCGTTTTTCCAGTTGGAGATCGTCGAGATCAGCTGTTGCAGCAGAACCTTATCATCTTCGATCAGCCCCTCGGTGAGCTCCTTGAGCAGGGCCACCTGGTCGGTATCGTCAAACAGTGAGAAGTTGGATTTCATCCCCAGCGCGGCGTATTCACGTTTGATGATATCCAGCCCCAGCGTATGGAAGGTGGAAATCATCAGACCGCGCGCCTCTTTACGCCCCAGCGTCTGGCCGACACGCTCTTTCATCTCGCGCGCTGCTTTGTTAGTAAACGTCACCGCCGCGATGTGGCGAGCCTGATACCCGCAGCCGCGGATCAGGTGGGCAATCTTATTGGTGATGACGCGCGTTTTGCCGGATCCCGCGCCCGCCAGCACCAGACAGGGTCCAGTGACAAATTCGACGGCTTGTTGTTGTCCGGGGTTTAAACGCATAAATGATCACTCAATGAAAGTCAGGAGGGGAGAATAACAGCGTGGTAGTATAGCGAGCCTAATCCATACCACTCAAGGCACGATCATGGCAAAAACCGCGGCAGCACTGCATATCCTTGTAAAAGAAGAAAAACTGGCTCTGGATCTTCTCGAGCAGATCAAAAACGGCGCCGACTTCGGCAAGCTGGCGAAGAAACACTCTATTTGTCCGTCAGGTAAACGCGGCGGTGATTTAGGTGAATTCCGTCAGGGTCAAATGGTTCCGGCGTTCGATAAAGTGGTCTTTTCCTGCCCGGTGCTGGAACCCACTGGCCCACTGCATACGCAGTTTGGCTACCATGTTATTAAGGTTCTGTACCGCAAATAACAGCAAGGCCTTCTCTGAGAGAAGGCCTTGTACGTTTAGTCAGGTCAGGGCATCAGCCCGCCCGGTTATTAACCTGCTACCGCGATACGTTTCATATCGGTCATGTAGCCACGCAGTTTCTGGCCCACTTTCTCGATTTCATGACCGCGAATGGCTTCGTTTACATCACGCAGCTGCGCGTTATCCACCGCACCTTCCGCAATCGCTTTGCCCAGATCGCCCGGCTGCAGGGTTGTCATGAACTCTTTCAGCAGCGGTACGCAAGCGTAAGAGAACAGGTAGTTACCGTACTCGGCGGTATCAGAGATAACCACGTTCATTTCGTACAGACGCTTACGGGCGATGGTGTTCGCAATCAGCGGCAGCTCGTGCAGTGATTCATAGTAGGCAGACTCTTCGATGATGCCGGAATCCACCATGGTTTCGAACGCCAGCTCAACGCCAGCTTTCACCATCGCAATCATCAGAACGCCTTTATCGAAGTACTCCTGCTCGCCGATTTTACCTTCAAACTGTGGGGCGGTTTCAAAAGCGGTTTTACCGGTCTCTTCACGCCAGGTCAGCAGTTTCTTATCGTCGTTAGCCCAGTCCGCCATCATGCCGGAAGAGAACTCGCCGGAGATAATGTCGTCCATATGTTTCTGGAACAGCGGTGCCATGATCGTTTTCAGCTGTTCAGACAGCGCGTAAGCACGCAGTTTCGCCGGGTTGGACAGACGGTCCATCATCAGCGTGATACCGCCCTGCTTCAGCGCTTCGGTGATCGTTTCCCAGCCGAACTGAATCAGTTTTTCTGCGTATGCCGGGTCTGTACCCTCTTCCACCAGCTTGTCGAAGCACAGCAGAGAGCCCGCCTGCAGCATACCGCACAGGATGGTTTGCTCACCCATCAGGTCAGATTTAACTTCCGCGACGAAAGACGATTCCAGAACGCCCGCACGGTGGCCACCCGTTGCTGCAGCCCATGCTTTGGCGATCGCCATACCTTCACCTTTCGGATCGTTTTCCGGGTGAACGGCGATAAGCGTTGGCACGCCGAAGCCACGTTTGTACTCTTCACGTACTTCTGTACCCGGGCACTTCGGTGCCACCATCACAACGGTGATGTCTTTACGGATCTGCTCGCCCACTTCAACGATATTAAAGCCGTGGGAGTAACCCAACGCCGCACCGTCTTTCATCAGCGGCTGCACGGAACGCACAACGTCAGAGTGCTGTTTGTCTGGCGTCAGGTTAACCACCAGGTCTGCCTGGGGGATCAGTTCTTCGTAAGTACCAACTTTAAAACCGTTTTCGGTCGCTTTGCGCCAGGACGCACGCTTCTCAGCAATCGCTTCTTTACGCAGGGCGTAGGAGATATCCAGACCGGAGTCACGCATGTTCAGGCCCTGGTTCAGACCCTGGGCGCCGCAGCCGACGATGACCACTTTTTTACCCTGAAGGTAGCTCGCGCCATCGGCAAATTCGTCGCGCGCCATAAAGCGGCATTTGCCCAGCTGCGCCAGCTGCTGGCGCAAATTCAGTGTATTAAAGTAGTTAGCCATAATGGACTCCGTGATGTTGTGTTGTTGTGCTTATTGTTCGGTTCGCTTTTGCGAGAATGAACTTACTATATGACAGGAAATTTATTGCGGAAATTGATATATTCACAACGTCACGTTGCAATATTTGCAATGTAAAAAGGGGGAGTGAAATCAGTGGATTTACGCGATCTGAAAATGTTCCTGCATCTGGCGGAAAGCCGTCACTTTGGACGCAGCGCCCGGGCGATGCACGTCAGTCCCTCCACGCTTTCGCGCCAGATCCAGCGCCTTGAGGAAGACCTCGGTCAGCCCCTGTTTGTACGCGACAACCGCACCGTCACCCTGACGGAGGCCGGTGAGGAGTTACGGGTCTTTGCCCAACAAACGCTGCTGCAGTATCAACAGCTGCGACACACCATTGACCAGAAAGGGCCATCGCTGTCCGGCGAGCTGCATATTTTCTGCTCCGTGACCGCGGCCTATAGCCATCTGCCGCCGATTCTTGACCGCTTTCGCGCAGAACAACCGTCGGTGGAAATTAAACTCACCACCGGTGATGCCGCCGATGCAATGGAAAAAGTGGTGACAGGCGAGGCGGATCTTGCCATTGCCGGGAAACCCGAAACCCTGCCGGGCGCTGTCGCGTTCTCAATGCTAGAGAACCTGGCGGTCGTGTTGATTGCCCCCGCGTTACCCTGCCCGGTGCGTAATCAGGTGTCGGTGGAAAAACCGGACTGGTCCACGGTGCCTTTTATCATGGCCGATCAGGGGCCGGTGCGCCGACGTATTGAGCTCTGGTTTCGTCGCCAGAAGATCAGCAACCCGTCGATTTACGCGACGGTTGGCGGGCATGAGGCGATGGTGTCAATGGTGGCGCTGGGCTGCGGCGTAGCACTGCTGCCGGAAGTGGTCCTGGAGAACAGCCCGGAACCGGTGCGTAATCGCGTGATGATTCTGGAGCGCAGCGACGAAAAAACGCCGTTTGAGCTTGGCGTGTGCGCACAAAAAAAGCGGCTGCAGGAGCCGCTTATTGATGCCTTCTGGCAGATACTGCCTAACCACTAGCCCGCCAGGAAGAACCTGAACGCCGGGTTATGGGTTTCATCGTGACACTCATAGCCCAGCTCGTTCAGCCGCGTTTCGAAATCAGGCTCGTGCTCGCCCAGTTCGAAGGCGGCCAGCACGCGTCCATAATCGGTACCGTGGCTGCGGTAGTGGAACAGAGAGATGTTCCAGTGCGTGCCCAGCGTATGCAGGAACTTAAGCAACGCGCCCGGTGACTCCGGGAACTCGAAGCTGTAGAGACGTTCCTGCAGCGGCTTCGACGGACGCCCGCCCACCATGTAACGCACGTGCAGCTTCGCCATCTCATCGTCGGAGAGATCCACGACGCTGTAACCACCTTCGTGGAGCAGGTGGAGGATCTCTTTACGCTCTTCCAGACCACGGCTTAACCGTACGCCGACAAAAATGCAGGCATCTCGGGCGTCGGCAAAACGGTAGTTAAACTCCGTGACTGAACGGCCGCCCAGCAGCTGACAAAACTTCAGGAAGCTGCCCTTCTCTTCCGGAATGGTAACCGCCAGCAGCGCTTCGCGTTGCTCACCCAGCTCGCAGCGTTCGGAAACATAGCGCAGACCGTGGAAGTTCACGTTGGCACCAGAAAGGACATGCGCCAGACGCTCGCCGCGGATGTTGTGCTGCGCGATGTATTTCTTCATCCCCGCCAGCGCCAGCGCGCCGGAAGGTTCCGCTACCGCACGCACATCTTCGAACAGATCTTTCATTGCGGCGCAGATGGCGTCGCTGTCGACGGTGATAATATCGTCGAGATATTCCTGGCAAAGACGGAAGGTTTCATCGCCAATGCGTTTAACCGCCACGCCTTCAGCAAACAGCCCGACGCGTGGTAAGTCCACCGGATGACCGGCATCCAGCGCCGCTTTCAGACAGGCCGAGTCTTCCGCTTCAACGGCAATCACTTTGATTTGCGGCATCAGCTGTTTGATCAGCACCGCTACGCCCGCCGCGAGGCCGCCACCGCCAACCGGCACGAAGACGCGGTCGAGATGCGCATCCTGCTGCAGCAGCTCAAGCGCCAGCGTCCCCTGTCCGGCAATGACCATCGGATGATCGAACGGCGGCACCCAGGTAAACCCCTGTTGCTGCGCCAGCTCTATCGCTTTGGCTTTGGCTTCGTCAAAGTTTGCGCCGTGGAGCAACACTTCACCGCCGAAACCGCGTACGGCATCCACTTTGATATCAGCAGTAGCAACCGGCATAACAATCAGCGCTTTCAGCCCCAGGCGCGCTGAGGAGAACGCGACGCCCTGCGCGTGGTTGCCCGCAGAGGCGGTAATCACCCCCCGCGCTTTTTGCTCGTCGGTCAACCCGGCCATCATTGCGTAGGCGCCACGCAGCTTGAAGCTGTGTACCGGCTGGCGGTCTTCGCGTTTCACCAGAATCACGTTGTCGAGGCGCGAGGAGAGTTTTTCCATTTTCTGCAGCGGCGTAACCTGCACGGCTTCATAGACCGGTGCACGTAGCACCGCCCTGAGGTATTCCGCCCCCTCAGGGGCGGCGGATAACGGTTGCGACTCGGCCATCATTAGCCCCCAAGTTTCGATTTGTCGCGCACCGCGCCTTTATCTGCACTGGTGGCAAGGCTCGCATAGGCACGCAGGGCGAAGGAGACGTCGCGCTGGCGATCTTTTGGCGTCCAGGCTTTGTCACCGCGAGCTTCCTGGGCTTCACGACGCGCCGCAATGTCCTGGTCGCTCAGTTTCAACTGAATACCGCGATTCGGGATATCAATTTCGATCAGATCGCCATCTTCAATAATCGCGATGTTGCCGCCGCTTGCCGCTTCCGGTGACACGTGGCCAATGGAGAGACCAGACGTACCGCCAGAAAAACGTCCGTCGGTGATCAGCGCACAGGCTTTACCGAGGCCCATGGATTTCAGGAAGGGAGTGGGATAGAGCATCTCCTGCATACCCGGCCCGCCTTTCGGCCCTTCGTAGCGAATGACAACCACGTCGCCTTCCACCACTTTACCACCGAGAATAGCCTCTACCGCGTCGTCCTGGCTTTCGTACACTTTTGCCGGGCCGGTGAATTTGAGAATGCTGTCATCCACGCCTGCGGTTTTTACAATACAGCCGTTTTCTGCAAAGTTACCGTAGAGCACGGCCAGACCGCCGTCCTTGCTGTAGGCATGTTCCAGTGAGCGAATGCAGCCTTCTGCGCGATCGTCATCCAGCGTGTCCCAGCGGCAATCCTGTGAGAAGGCCTGGGTGGTACGAATACCTGCCGGGCCGGCGCGGAACATCTTTTTCACCGCATCGTCTTTCGTGAGCATGACGTCGTATTTGTCCAGCGACTCCGGCAGCGTCAGGCCGAGCACGTTTTTGACGTTGCGGTTCAGCAGCCCGGCGCGATCCAGCTCACCGAGAATACCCAGTACGCCACCCGCACGGTGGACATCTTCCATGTGGTACTTCTGGGTACTCGGCGCAACTTTACAGAGCTGCGGTACTTTGCGGGACAGCTTGTCGATATCGCTCATGGTGAAGTCGATTTCAGCTTCCTGCGCGGCGGCCAGCAGGTGGAGAACGGTGTTGGTGGAACCACCCATGGCGATATCCAGCGTCATGGCATTTTCAAACGCGGCTTTGCTGGCGATATTACGCGGCAGCGCGCTTTCATCATCTTGCTCGTAGTAGCGTTTGGTCAGCTCAACGATGCGTTTACCGGCATTGAGGAACAGCTGTTTACGGTCAGCGTGGGTCGCCAGCAGCGAGCCGTTGCCCGGCTGAGACAGACCCAGCGCTTCGGTCAGACAGTTCATGGAGTTCGCAGTGAACATACCTGAGCAGGAGCCACAGGTTGGGCACGCAGAACGTTCAACCTGATCGCTTTGCTCATCAGAAACTTTTGGATCCGCGCCCTGAATCATCGCATCGACCAGGTCGAGCTTGATGATTTTATCGGAAAGCTTGGTTTTACCCGCTTCCATTGGACCGCCGGAGACGAAGATCACCGGAATGTTCAGACGCAGGGAAGCCATCAGCATCCCTGGGGTAATTTTGTCGCAGTTGGAGATACAAACCATGGCATCCGCGCAATGGGCGTTCACCATATACTCCACCGAGTCGGCGATCAGCTCACGCGACGGCAGTGAATAGAGCATACCCCCGTGACCCATCGCGATACCGTCATCCACCGCAATGGTGTTGAACTCTTTCGCCACGCCGCCGGAGGCTTCGATTTGCTCGGCAACGAGTTTGCCGAGATCGCGCAGGTGCACGTGGCCCGGCACAAACTGGGTGAAGGAGTTCACCACGGCGATAATAGGCTTACCGAAATCGGCGTCGGTCATCCCGGTGGCGCGCCACAGTGCGCGGGCACCCGCCATGTTACGGCCATGAGTGGTGGTGGCGGAACGATACTTAGGCATGCTTTATTTACTCCCGTCTGACTATTGAATGGGACGGTGCGTGCCGTCCCATATTTATGCTTATTGATTAACCTGATCCAGCCAGCCGTATTTATCTTCCGTTTCACCGGTGAAGAGGCCAAAGAAGGCTTGCTGAATACGTTTGGTGACCGGACCACAGCGGCCAGCACCAACCTGAATACCGTCTACGCTACGAACCGGCGTAATTTCCGCCGCGGTACCGGACATGAACACTTCATCGGCCAGGTACAGGGATTCGCGGGACAGGACCTGCTCACGGACTTCGATACCCAAATCTTTTGCCAGCTTGATGATGGCGTCACGGGTAATGCCCGGCAGAGCGGAAGAGGTAAATGGCGGCGTAAACAGAATGCCGTCTTTCACTTCGAACAGGTTTTCACCTGCACCTTCAGAGATATAGCCATTCACGTCCAGCGCGATACCTTCCTGATAACCGTGACGGCGCGCTTCACTACCGACCAGCAGTGAGGAGAGGTAGTTACCGCCCGCTTTTGCCGCCGTCGGGATCGTGTTTGGTGCCACGCGGTTCCAGGAAGAAACCATTGCGTCGATCCCCTGCTCCAGGGCTTCAGCCCCCAGATAAGCACCCCACGGGAACGCAGCAATGATCACATCGGTGGTATAACCGGCTGGCGGGTTCACGCCCATGCCCACATCACCTACAAACACCAGCGGACGAATATAGGCACTGGTGAGGTTGTTCTTACGAATCACGTCGCGGCAGGCTTCCATCAGCTCATCCACGCTCTGAGAAACCGGAAAACGATAAATTTTGGCTGAGTCATGCAGACGCTGCATGTGTTCGCGATGACGGAACACCACTGGCCCTTTGTGAGAGTCGTAGCAACGGATGCCTTCGAAGACAGAGGTACCGTAATGCAGCGCGTGGGACATAACGTGGACTTTCGCGTCCTCCCAGCGAACCATCTCACCATTGAACCAAATGTAATCAGCTTTTTTTGTCGTCATTTTCTCTTCCTGTCGCGCTTAAGCACGGATCTGTTGTGATGTGGTTGTGCTCTGGCAGATGGCAACATGTGCAACGTCTACCAGTTTTGTTAACTGACTAAACAGTAAGTCGACCGACCGCGGGCTGGCAACGGTTAATTCGATACTGATATTTTGAGCATCAGTGGCCGTCTCCATATTCATAGAGCAAATCTGAAAGCCACGGTGACGCACCACACGCAAAACGCGTTCTAATGTCTCTGGATTGAAGCGAGCCTGCACGGCGACCTGATGTTGCATCATGATAATTTCTCCAGCATTTGTGAGTTACTGGCACCTGGCGGTACCAACGGCCAGACATTCTCAAGCTCGTCGATTGAGACATGAAGCAGGTACGGCCCTTCGCTTGACAGCATGGTGTCGAGTGCCGCTTCAACCTGGTCTTTACGGGTGATGTGCTGGCCAGGGATACCAAAGGCGCTGGCCAGAATGAGGAAATCGGGGTTATCCGTCAGGGTAGTCTCACTGTAGCGTTCCTGGAAAAACAGCTGTTGCCACTGACGAACCATTCCTAAACGCTGGTTATCGAGCAAGACGATTTTCAACGGTAACTGTTTGCGCTTAACGGTGCCCAGCTCCTGAACGTTCATCATGAAAGAGCCGTCACCGGAGATACAGATAACCGTATCGTTTGGGCGGGCAACCTGCGCCCCTACCGCGGCAGGGAGACCGAAGCCCATCGTCCCTAAACCACTGGAGGTAATGAAGTTTTCCGGGCGCGTGTAAGTCATGTGCTGCGCTGACCACATCTGGTGTTGGCCTACATCCGTCGTGACCACACAGTCTGCCGGTTTACGGTCGGACAATTGCTTTAACAGCAGTGGCGCATAGATGGCGTCACCAGGATGGTCGTAACGCCAGGTATGTTCAACGCGCATATCGGCGGTGTGCTGACGCCATGCGTCGATTTTCAGAGGCTGCTGTAAAGCCGGTAATAACGCGTTGAGATTGCCCTGCAGGGTCACATGCGCCTGACGCAGTTTGTTCATCTCCGCCGGGTCGATATCCATATGGATCACGTTGGCATTCGGCGCGAAGGTATTCAGCTTGCCGGTGACACGATCATCAAAACGGGCACCTACGGCGATCAGCAAGTCACACGCCTGCACGGCCAGGTTCGCCGCTTTGGTACCGTGCATCCCCAGCATGCCCAGATAGTACGGATAGTCCGCATCTACCGCGCCAAGACCTTTCAACGTACAGGTGGCGGGCATTTGCGTAACCGCGATGAATTCGCGCAGGGCGGGAACGGCCTGTGCCATACCAACCCCACCCCCTACGTACAACATCGGTTGTTTAGCGTGGGCAATCATCTGCCGCGCCTCTTCCACCGCGGCGTGCGGGAATGCATCGTCGCTTTCAACGGTGGAGAAGTGCGGCTCCAGATCGCCCAGAGCAACCTGGATATCTTTCGGGATATCAACCAGAACCGGTCCAGGGCGACCAGAGTTTGCCACCTCAAACGCCTCTGCCATCACACGCGGCAGCTCTTCCAGAGACTGAACGAGGAAGCTGTGTTTGGTGCAGGCCAGTGACAAACCGAGCACGTCCACTTCCTGGAAGGCATCAGTGCCAATGAAGGGCGAGGCCACCTGACCGGTGATGGCGACAACGGGAACGGAATCAAGCAATGCATCCGCCAGGCCGGTGATCAGGTTTGTGGCGCCCGGCCCTGAGGTTGCCATGCAGACACCGGTTTTACCGGTGGCACGTGCATAGCCAATGGCGGCCATCGCAGCGCCCTGCTCGTGTCGGCACAAGAGGTGTTCCACGCCGCCGTCATACAATGCATCGTAAATCGGCATTATTGCGCCCCCCGGATAACCGAAGACAGTGTCGACTCCCTGTGCGCGCAACGCATGTACTACCCACTGTGCACCATTCATAGTTAGTTCCCCGTCATAAATCGGGAGAAACAGAATTTTGTGCTATTAGTCATTCTCTGCTCCTCGTGTAAGTTTTTTAGTCATAAAAAAACCCCCGGACCTTTCGGTGCGGGGGTCTTAGTTCGTTAAGGCTTGATTTCTAAGCCTTTCCTGGTCCAAGTGCAGCCCCGCACGGTGGGATAATAATCACCACCACGCTAATCACGACCAGGCTAATCACTCGTAGAAGGGCTGTCATTTTCAGTTCTTTTTGCATCTTGTTCGAAGGAATACCTAAAGAGGTATCACAGTTTTTAAATCAAACACAAGATTTATTTATGGCTGGTTTCGTTAGTCTGCGAATCATATTTTCTGAACGTATTGTTTTATATGAAGAAATTAGATAGTGAATATTTTTCATTTTTTCAGCACAGACAGAGCGGTAAGTCGCCTGTTCATTTTTTTGCGAGCAGGGTTCCACAAAAAAGAAAAGGTTACATCTTGACGTTAAAACCTCGGAAGAGGATGCGTAAATCCGCTAAATGTGGCTAAACATGCATATCGGTCACGGGCATAGTCATCTCCTGAGGAGGTGCTTATGTCACTGTCAGTTGTTTATACCCGAGCGGCCTTTGGAGTAAAAGCACCGCTTATTTCGGTAGAAGTTCATCTCAGCAACGGGCTGCCCGGGCTGACGCTGGTTGGATTGCCGGAGACCACGGTAAAGGAAGCCAGAGATCGGGTGCGCAGTGCGATTATTAATAGCGGTTATACCTTTCCGGCAAAGAAAATCACCATCAACCTTGCGCCTGCAGACTTGCCTAAAGAGGGAGGGCGATATGATTTACCTATCGCTATAGCGCTCCTCGCCGCCTCTGAGCAGCTTAACAGCAGCAGACTAGGCGCATATGAGTTCATCGGTGAACTGGCGCTCACAGGCGCGCTGAGGGGCGTTCCTGGTGCCATCTCGGGTGCGCTGGAGGCCATTCGCGCAGGTCGACAAATCATTGTTGCCAATGAAAATGGTGCAGAAGTGAGCCTGATAGCCGAGAGAGGATGTCTGCTAGCCGGGCATTTACAGGAAGTGTGCGCGTATCTTGAGGGGCAACATGTGCTGTCAGAGCCGGAAGAATCAGGCGATCCCCTGGCAGAAAGCCCGGACGATCTAAGCGATATTTACGGCCAGGAGCAGGGGAAACGGGCGCTGGAGATCACCGCTGCCGGCGGACATAACCTGTTGTTGATTGGCCCACCGGGTACAGGAAAAACGATGCTGGCGAGCAGGTTGAATGGTTTACTGCCTCCACTTAATAACCATGAAGCGCTGGAAAGCGCGGCGATATTTAGTCTGGTGAGTTCAGTGTCATTGCAAAAACAGTGGCGACGTCGCCCGTTTCGCTCTCCACACCACAGTGCCTCACTGGCGGCCATGGTCGGCGGTGGCACCATACCAGGGCCGGGAGAGATCTCTCTGGCGCACAACGGCATCCTGTTTCTGGATGAACTGCCTGAATTTGAACGCCGCGTTCTGGATGCGCTGAGGGAGCCCATCGAATCGGGTGAGATCCACATCTCCCGTGCACGCGCCAAAATAAGCTATCCCGCGCGGTTCCAGCTGGTAGCGGCAATGAACCCCAGCCCATCGGGCCATTATCAGGGAAACCACAATCGCTCCACGCCTGAACAGACGCTACGCTACCTGGGGAAGTTATCTGGTCCTTTCCTGGATCGTTTCGATTTGTCGCTGGAAATCCCCTTGCCTCCTCCCGGCCTGCTCAGCCAGAGCAGCGCCAGAGGAGAGAGTACGGTGGAGGTTCGCGAGCGGGTTATCGCCGCGCAGGCCCGGCAGTATATGCGTCAACATAAGCTGAATGCCCGTCTGGATAACGCTGAGATTCGGCAGTTTTGTCCTCTTAAGACTGAAGATTCATGCTGGCTGGAGGATACGTTGACGCGCTTTGGGCTTTCCATTCGCGCATGGCAGCGTCTTATAAAAGTCGCCCGCACCATCGCCGATGTGGAAAAGTGCCCTGACATTGAAAGGCGGCATCTGCAGGAAGCGTTAAGCTATCGTGCGATCGATCGCTTGCTCCTGCACCTGCAAAAGTTACTGGCATAAAAAAAGGGGCCACAGCCCCTTTTCTTGTTAGTCGTCAGACTCAGTGTAGTCTTCAGCACCTTCCATCTGCGGCTTACCGCCAGACAGCGTATGGAAACGCTTTGGACGCTTAATGCGTGCCATATACTTGATCCATACACGTTCTGCTTCAGACTGTGGCTCACGCTCGCCACGGCAGACTGCGACAAACTGTTTTTCGTCTTCAGTTGCAGGCTCACGTTTACCCAGATCCAGCTCGTTAAAGGCATAACCATGACGCTCAAGCATCTGCGCCTCTTTGATGGTGAAATCGCCGTGACGAGAGAACCCGCGTGGATAATTTTTATTGTCGAAAAAACGATTAGTCGTCGTAAAGCTTTCCGCCATCCTACACGCTCCTAATTCTTTGGCCGAGCTATTTATGGCGCGGAGTATTAGTTACGCTTGACAGAGTGTAAAACAAAACATTTAAATCATAACGACAAATTATTTTGCGGAGAAAGATGTGGATACGGAATTGCTAAAAACTTTCCTGGAAGTGAGCAGAACGCGCCACTTTGGGCGAGCAGCGGAAGCCCTTTACCTGACGCAGTCAGCGGTCAGTTTTCGTATTCGACAGCTGGAAAATCAACTGGGTGTGAATCTTTTTACCCGCCACCGCAACAACATACGCCTCACGCCAGCCGGTGAAAAACTGCTGCCGTATGCAGAAACACTGATGAATACCTGGCAGGCGGCACGTAAAGAGGTTGCGCACACTTCGAGGCATAACGAGTTCTCCATTGGGGCCAGCGCATCGTTGTGGGAATGTATGCTCAGTCAGTGGCTTACCCGGCTCTACCCTTCCCACAACCATTTGCAATTTGAAGCGCGGATTGCGCAACGACAGTCGCTCGTTAAGCAACTGCACGAGCGCCAGCTGGATCTTCTGATCACGACCGAAGCCCCCAAAATGGACGAATTTAGCAGCCAGATTGTTGGCCAGTTTGGCCTTGCGCTTTATGCCTCCGAGCCTTCAATGATGAAAGCCGACCTGACCTATCTGCGTCTGGAGTGGGGGCCAGATTTCCAGCAACACGAGGCGGGATTGATTGCTCCGGATGATGTGCCACAGTTAACAACCAGCTCTGCGGAGATCGCCTGTCAGCAGCTCTCCTTGCTGAAGGGGTGCACCTGGTTACCTGTTCGCTGGGCAGACACGAAACCCGGGTTGCATACCGTTGTGGACTCCACCACGCTTTCCAGACCGCTGTATGCCATCTGGCTCCAGAACAGCGATAAGCAATCGCAGATAAAAGATCTTCTAAAAATCAACATTATGGATTGATGCATGCGCCAGCAGAAATGCTGGCTGCAACGTCTGAAGAGGGGACTGGCGTCTTTCAGGCAAAAAAAATCCTTTGCCGAAGCAAAGGATTATATATGGCAGGGGCGGAGAGACTCGAACTCGCGACACCCGGTTTTGGAGACCGGTGCTCTACCAACTGAGCTACGCCCCTAAAGTCTTTTGCCATTAAGCCTGCCGGGTAGGCAGGCTTAATGTCTTAATAAGTGGCGGAACGGACGGGACTCGAACCCGCGACCCCCTGCGTGACAGGCAGGTATTCTAACCGACTGAACTACCGCTCCACCGAAGACTGCTGTAACCACCGGATTTATGCACCGGCTTACTACGTAATTTGATGCCTGGCAGTTCCCTACTCTCACATGGGGAGACCCCACACTACCATCGGCGCTACGGCGTTTCACTTCTGAGTTCGGCATGGGGTCAGGTGGGACCACCGCGCTAAAGCCGCCAGGCAAATTCTGTTATCTGTATCAGCTGAAAATCGTCTCTCATCGCCAAAACATCTTCGGCGTTGTAAGGTTAAGCCTCACGGTTCATTAGTATCGGTTAGCTCAACGCATCGCTGCGCTTACACACCCGACCTATCAACGTCGTAGTCTTCAACGTTCCTTCAGGAGACTTAAAGTCTCAGGGAGAACTCATCTCGGGGCAAGTTTCGTGCTTAGATGCTTTCAGCACTTATCTCTTCCGCATTTAGCTACCGGGCAGTGCCATTGGCATGACAACCCGAACACCAGTGATGCGTCCACTCCGG
>ENA-OQIZ01000175-OQIZ01000175.1-human-gut-metagenome-genome-assembly--contig:-NODE-175-length-42176-cov-3.425361_pt1 | contig 42176 bp, 36 predicted proteins | sample MGYA00242593_ERZ504758 | MGnify/ENA primary metagenome ERZ504758 (study PRJEB26092, sample SAMD00036364) | human gut metagenome | host: Homo sapiens | study: EMG produced TPA metagenomics assembly of...
CCGGCGCAATACCGTTCCCGCAGCCGGACGGTTCGCTTACCCAGGAGAATTTCTGGAGAACGTTGCAAACCTTTATTCGCCCGGGGGACATTATCCTTGCCGACCAGGGAACATCGGCCTTCGGCGCGATTGATCTGCGTTTACCGGCTGATGTGAACTTTATCGTCCAGCCGCTGTGGGGCTCGATTGGTTACACGCTGGCGGCGGCGTTTGGTGCACAAACCGCATGCCCGAACCGGCGCGTGATTGTGCTGACGGGGGATGGCGCGGCCCAGCTCACCATTCAGGAACTAGGCTCGATGCTGCGTGATAAACAGCACCCCATTATTCTGGTGCTCAACAACGAAGGCTACACGGTTGAAAGGGCTATCCACGGGGCGGAGCAGCGGTATAACGACATTGCTTTGTGGAACTGGACGCACATTCCGCAGGCGTTGAGCCTCGATCCTCAGTCTGAGTGCTGGCGGGTCAGTGAAGCGGAACAGCTGGCGGACGTACTTGAAAAAGTGGCGCACCACGAGCGGCTCTCGTTGATTGAGGTGATGCTCCCGAAAGCGGATATCCCGCCGCTGCTCGGGGCGCTTACCAAGGCTCTGGAAGCGCGTAATAACGCCTGATTACTTGTCGTTTCGCCAGGCCATCATCATCGGTTTGCCCGCCAGCAGAAGCCAGGCGGGCAACATCACGATACAGAGCAGGGGGAAGAGCGTTGAATCCGGCACCACTACCGCCGCCATAAACAGGCTCAGCCACGCATCGCGCGTCACCACCAGCACCAGCCCCAGAATTGAGCAAGAGACCGTTATCGCTGCCGGCACCGCATCCACATGTTCATGCAGCATCAGCCCCAACGCCACGCCGATAAACACCGCCGGGAAGATACGCCCACCGCGGAACCCACATGCAGCAGCCACCACCAGCGCCGCCAGTTTAACCAGCGCAAACAGCAGGTAATCAGACACGCTGAACACCTGGCTGAAAGCCAACTGCTGCATTTCATCAAGGCCTTTAAACAGCGTTACCGTTCCGCCGATAGCCCCTAACACGCCCAGCATCAGACCACCCGCCCCCAGAATCAGCACCGGGTGCTTCAGCCGGTGCATCAGACGGTGCAGGCGCGGAAGGCACCATACCGCAATCATCCCGAGTGCAATGGCGATCGCGACGACGATGGCACCGCTGAAAATATCGGCAATATGCATCTGACCGTAGTGGGGCAGAGAGAGTGAGAAATGAGGATGGAAAAACAGACTGGTCGTGAGCGCACCAGCCGCAGCGGCCATCAGCGGCGCAAAGAGTTTATCCCAGAGCGGGACGTCGTTATTGCTGGTAAGCGTCTGAGAAAAAATAAGGGCGGCGGCAACGGGCGTGCCGAAAAGCGCCCCGATGGTGCCTGCAGAGGCGAGGATGGTCCAGTCCAGCGCACCGACCCGGGGTAAAATGCGCGAACCGAGAAAGACCGCCATACCAATGTTTACCGCCATGATGGGGTGTTCAGGACCAAGGCTGACGCCACCCGCCAGACCCAGGATCAACGCGATAATCAGCCCCGGCAGCGCCGAGGGGGGAACGGGCGCACCGATCAGTGGCTCAAGCGCCGGGTCCGGCCCGGCGTGCCCGGGGCTAAAGCGGATCACCAGACCCACCGCAACGCCGGTGAGCGTCAGCATCAACATGATCCATCCCGGCGAATCCACGCTGACGCCCAGTTGTGCAGGAAGCGCCGTCCATAACATCGCCTGCAACACCGACGCGACTTTCATCACGACAATGAGCACCAGACTTGAGGCAACGCCAATGATCAGCGCCGGTATTGCCAGTAAGAGCATGGTTCTGGCTCGCGGATGGAGCATGATGATTTCCTTGTACAAAACGCTATTACGTTACTTTGCACAATCAGCTTTATGGCAATAGTGCAAAAGGTGCTGAAACGGTAAAGTTATTCTGTGACGAAGATCGATAATCCACGGGCATTCACCTTCCGGTCGTTGTTGTTATCACGCCTTGAGCTTACAGTGTCCCAAAGATTTATTCTGACTTTAGCGGAGCAGTAGAAGAATGACAAAGTATGCTTTGGTAGGCGATGTGGGCGGCACGAATGCTCGCCTTGCCCTATGCGATGTAAATAGCGGTGAAATTTCCCGGGCGAAAACCTATTCAGGGCTGGATTATCCAAGTCTTGAGGCCGTTGTTCGGGTCTATCTTGAAGAGCAACAGGTGAGCATCGAAGACGGATGTATCGCCATTGCCTGCCCGATTACCGGTGACTGGGTGGCGATGACCAACCATGTCTGGGCATTTTCCATCGCTGAGATGAAAAAAAACCTTGGTTTTTCGCATCTTGAAATCATCAATGACTTTACTGCCGTGTCCATGGCGATCCCGATGCTGAAGCCAGAGCATCTGATTCAGTTTGGCGGTACAGCGCCAGTAGAAGGTAAGCCGATTGCGGTCTACGGTGCCGGTACCGGTCTTGGCGTTTCACATCTGGTTCACGTCGACCAGCGTTGGGTAAGCCTGCCGGGTGAGGGCGGTCACGTGGACTTTGCGCCCAACAGCGAAGAAGAGGGCATTATCCTCGAAGCGCTGCGTGCTGAAATCGGCCACGTCTCCGCCGAGCGCGTGCTTTCCGGTCCGGGTCTGGTGAATCTGTACCGTGCGATTGTAAAATCAGACGGCCGTCTGCCGGAGAATCTGCAGCCAAAAGATGTGACCGAACGCGCGCTGGCGGACAGCTGCATCGACTGTCGCCGTGCGCTGTCGCTGTTCTGTGTGATCATGGGGCGGTTTGGCGGCAACCTGGCGCTGACGCTGGGTACCTTCGGGGGAGTCTATATCGCGGGCGGGATCGTACCGCGTTTCCTCGACTTCTTTACAGCCTCAGGCTTCCGCGGTGCGTTTGAAGACAAAGGTCGCTTCAGAAGCTATGTGCAGGACATTCCTGTGTACCTGATTGTGCACGATAACCCTGGCCTGCTTGGCTCGGGCGCGCACCTGCGTCAGGTACTGGGTCAAATCCTCTGACGACTATCCCTCTCCTGCGGGAGAGGGGATTTTTACAGATGCATCAGCTGGCGGAACTCTTTCACCTTGCTGCGACTCACCGGGACCTGAAAATCAAGATCCTTCAGACGCAAAATATAGGTGTTGTTAAACCACGGTTCGATCTCGCGGATCTTGTTTAGATTGACGCAAAACGAACGGTGGCAGCGGAAAAAGTGTGCCGCCGGCAGTTTGTTGCAAAACTCGGTGATGTTCATTGCCATCACGTACGATTCACGCCGTGTATAGACAAACGTCATCTTCTCGTGCGCTTCGGCATAGTAGATATCGTCGATAGGCGTCACGATGATGCGTTCATCCTTGACCAGGTTTATGGTGTCGTTTTCACGTATCGCCGGGCTTGCGTTAGCAGGCGTGGCCTGTTGTTGCCATGCGGCTTCCAGCTTTCGCAGCATGCTGACAATACGCGATTCCTGGTAAGGCTTCAGAATATAGTCAAACGCTTCCAGTTCGAAGGCTTCTACGGCGTGCTCTTTCCAGGCGGTGACGAAAACAATAAACGGCTTATGAGCAAACTGATTAATATTTTGCGCCAGTAATACACCGTCCAGTGATGGAATGTTGATATCCAGAAAAATGGCGTCGACCCGGTTATGCTGCAAGAACTTGAGCACGTCCAGACCATCCTCAAAGGTACCCACAATCTCCATCTGGCTGTGCGTTTTGATAAGCCAGCTCAGCTCCTGTTGAGCCAGAATTTCATCTTCCACGATGATGACTTTCATTGATTACTCCGGCCTATGGCAACAGTGATGTCGCCGCATGAACGGGGGAGCGTTCATTCGGGACGTAAAAAGCAATTTCGGTGCCGGGTTCGAGACGGTGAATGTGTAGTCCGTCGCCGAACAACAGCTTGACCCGATGGTGCACGTTCAGCAGTCCAATTTTATTGCCCGGCATTTCGTTAGACTCCACGCGCTCAATGACTTTTGGATCAATACCGTGGCCGGTATCGCGCACGGCAATGCGCACGCGGTTACCGCTTTCGGTTACGCTGATGGTGACCACGCCTTTACCTTTACACGGCTGAATGCCGTGAACAATCGCGTTTTCCACCAGCGGCTGGATCAGCAGGCTTGGGATCACACAGTTGACCTCTTCATCGATATCGTAAATCACCGTGAGCTTGTCACCAAAACGGGCCTGCTCAATCGCGATATAGTCCTTGATCTGATACAGCTCTTTTTTGATGTCGATCTGCTCGTCATCGTTCAGTTCAATGTTGTAGCGCAGGTAGCGCGACAGATTGAATATAAGCTGACGCGCGGTGTCCGGATTCATCCGGATGGAGGACGAGATGGCGTTCAGCGCGTTAAACAGAAAATGAGGATTGATTTTGCTCTGAAGCGCGCGCAGTTCTGCCTTATTTGCCATCTCGCGCAGCTGTTCTGCACGGGAAACTTCCAGCTGGGTAGAGATAATCTGTGACAGGCCGATGGCCATCTCCTGAAGTGTGGAGGTGATCTGGTGCGCGTGGCAGTAGTAGATTTTTAGCGTGCCCGTTACCACGCCTTTTTCCCACAGCGGAATCACCAGCATGGAGTGGATTTCCGGCGTTCGGTGAGCTTCATCATTGTTCTTAATGATGATTTTACCGTAGTTGATCGCCTGTCGGGTGGTGGGGCTAATGGTATCGTCATTATCGCGGTAATTGTGTTCCCCGACGCCGACATAAGCCAGTACGTGGTCGTTATTGGTAATGGCGACCGCATCGGCATGAATATCGCGGCGGATAATATCGCAGACCTGACGTAACGACTCCGCGTTCACATGGCGGAAGAGTGGCAGCGTTTTGTTGGCGATATCCAGCGCCAGCTTGGCCTGACGCGCGGCACTGGCCTCTTTTTCTCCCTCAACGCTTTGTACCAGCAGCACGATAAAACCGATGCAGACGCTGCCGAGGATCATGGGAATACCGATTTTCGAAACGATATCCAGCCCCAGTGCGATAGTGGGGGCCCACACCACCACCAGGATCATGGTCAGCGTTTCGCACACCATGCCGGCGATGATCCCGGCGCGCCAGCGCTGCTTTTTTGGGATCTTGCGGTTAATCCATCCTGACAGTACCCCGGCAATAATACTGGTAATAAAACAGGGAATTGCCGTCACGCCACCGATATCAATCAGGTAACGGTGCGTACCGGCAATCAGTCCGGTGATGACGCCGACCCACGGGCCAAACAAAATCCCGCCGGACATGACGGCAATGATACGCACGTTAACCAGCGATCCCTCGACCGGCACGCCGGACCAGGTGCTGAACAACGCGAACAGCGAGAAGATCGCGGTGACAGCCAGCAGCTCTTTTGGCGAGTGCGCAGACTTATGCAAAAGCTCGCGGAACAGGCGAATGCGGATGAGGAAAAACAAGCAAATCAGCATTAATGCCGCACGGTCAAAAACCGCCAGCAGCATATTGAATATTTCGTGCACGAGTAGACCAGGGAAAACGGGAAAGAACCATGATAAAAAACCTGGCGCGTATTGACCAGCTATCCGTCAGGTTTATCAAATGGGGAAAAACCCTGTTTTTTAAAGGGGATTATCAGGAGAGGGCTGAAGTCTCCCGATTTTTTTGTGATAACGCCTGAGCAGGTAACGGTTTTGATATCATCGTGTTACACAACAGATATCAGAAAGAGGCTGTCACTTCGGACGCTTCCGCTTTTCAATGCAGCAGGGTTCCGATTTTAGCGCGCACTCTTTTTTTTCATTTCCCTCTCGACAGCATGATTTTTTTCAGGTTATTTTCTAAACATGCCACATCGGTGGCAGCGTCGCTCGGACGGTCCGGGCGCTAACGTTAATCTGAGGAATCTATGGCTGAATTCAGTCCTGAACGCCGTTTTACGCGTATCGATCGTCTCCCCCCTTATGTATTCAACATCACTGCTGAACTGAAAATGGCTGCGCGTCGGCGCGGCGAAGACATTATTGATTTCAGCATGGGTAACCCTGACGGCCCAACACCGCCGCATATTGTTGAGAAATTATGTACGGTTGCTCAGCGTCCGGATACGCACGGCTACTCTACCTCTCGCGGTATTCCTCGATTACGTCGTGCAATTTCTCGCTGGTATCAGGATCGCTACCAGGTCGATATCGACCCTGAAAGCGAGGCGATTGTCACCATCGGCTCAAAAGAGGGTCTGGCGCACCTGATGCTGGCGACTCTGGATCATGGTGATACCGTACTGGTGCCCAATCCGAGCTACCCGATTCACATCTATGGCGCAGTGATTGCCGGAGCGCAGGTTCGATCCGTACCACTGGTGGAAGGGGTCGATTTCTTTAACGAACTGGAACGTGCGATTCGCGAAAGCTATCCGAAACCTAAGATGATGATCCTCGGTTTTCCGTCGAACCCGACGGCGCAGTGCGTTGAGCTCGATTTCTTTGAAAAAGTGGTCGCCCTGGCCAAACGTTACGACGTGCTGGTGGTGCATGATTTAGCCTATGCCGATATTGTCTATGACGGCTGGAAAGCCCCTTCGATTATGCAGGTTCCTGGCGCACGCGATGTGGCGGTTGAGTTCTTCACGCTGTCGAAAAGCTACAACATGGCTGGCTGGCGCATCGGCTTTATGGTGGGCAACAAGACGCTGGTGAATGCCCTGGCGCGCATCAAGAGTTATCACGACTACGGTACCTTTACCCCGCTTCAGGTCGCGGCTATTGCAGCACTTGAAGGCGATCAGCAGTGTGTGCATGAGATTGCTGCGCAGTATAAGCGTCGCCGTGATGTGCTGGTCAAAGGGTTGCATGAAGCGGGCTGGATGGTGGACATGCCGAAAGCGTCCATGTACGTCTGGGCTAAAATTCCGGAGCCGTATGCGGCAATGGGATCGCTGGAGTTTGCCAAAAAGCTGCTGCAGGACGCGAAGGTATGTGTCTCGCCGGGCATTGGCTTTGGTGATTATGGCGACACCCATGTGCGATTCGCTCTGATTGAAAACAGTGACCGCATCCGCCAGGCGGTGAGGGGCATCAAGAGTATGTTCCGCGCCGACGGACTTCTCTCATCGAAAAGCGTCACCGAACATCACGCGTCATCATGACATAAAAAAACAGGAGCCATCGGCTCCTGTTTTTTTGACTGCATGTTCTTCACTAGATCATCAGGGCAAACGTTCCGGCCCAGACTAAAACAATCACCGAAATGCCCATAAAGAAATATTTCACGTTTCATCGCTCCGCGTATCTTGTGGTACGCATTTAAAAACAGAGTCCACCTGATTATAGAGAGCTGAAGTTGGCTTATAGCGGAAATAAGATTTTTCCCGTAATACCGCCGACTCCCGCTCAGAATTCTGTGCTTTCCTGTTGCCAGACGGCGCTAATGTACGCCTAAAAATGGGGGGTGACAAGAGGGATTTTTTTAAATAATTTCCGTCACTTACGGGTGTCGTGGAACGGCGACAGTTTGATTTCAGAACGCAATAAATTCACTTTGAGCGACGCAAAGAAAGACAGTACACAGGGTGATTACAGGTCATTGAAAAGGTTAGTTTCTTAACGAAACTAACCTTCTGGAATTTAGATATACAGCGAGGCTTCGCCAAGAGGGCGTGTTTTGAAACGGCGATGCATCCAGAGATATTGCTCAGGCGCACGCATGATTTCCATTTCGATAACTTTATTGATGAACGTAGCGGCTTCGCCTTCGTTTTCCGGATAGTTAGCCATCTCAGGGGAGATATGCAGGCGATAGCCTGATTTATCCGCTTTTCTGACCATCGTGACGGTCAACATGGAGGCACCGGAAAGACGTGAAATCACAAAGGTACCATTGGTCGTGGCGACATCTTTCACCGCAAAGAACGGAGCGAAGCTACTGCCTTTACGCCCATAATCCTGGTCCGGTGCGAACCAGACGGCCTCACCTTTTTTCAGTGCGCCAACCATGCCGCGCAGGTTGTTACGGCTGATCATCGCCTTATTCGAGCGCATACGACCACGTGTCTGCACCCATTCCATCACGGCGCTGTTGTGCGGACGGTAGGTTGCCATCATCGGCTGGCAAAGCCCCATGACGCGACCCCCCAGTTCCAGAGACATAAAGTGAACGCCGACCACCATCACGCCGCGGTTTTGTAACTGGGCACGTTTCAGGTTATCCAGGCCTTCCACATCAAACCATTTACGAACACGTTCATCAGACCAGAACCATGCCATACCGGTTTCAAGCAGAGCCATGCCGATAGATTTAAAGTTTTCAGCAATCAGTTTTTCGCGCTGTTCCGCATTGTACTGTGGAAAGCAAAGTTCGAGATTTTTACGCGCAATAGACTCACGACGTTTAAGGAAGTGGCGCGATGCGCTGCCAAGCCTGGAGCCCAGAATGCGGATTACGGGATAAGGAAGCTGAACCAGTAACCAGAGCACGCCAAGACCAAACCATGTGAACCAGTAACGCGGGTGCAGAAACGCGCGTTTGAATTTGGATTGTGACAAAATAATGGGAACCTATATAAAGTCGGTGAAAGTCACGCATTGCGTAACCACGTACCTGTTAGACCGTAGTACAAGGTCATGGTTGCAGGCTTTACCGATCTTTACGGCGTTGCCTGGCCATTGCTGACGTTGGGTGGGCGGTATAATGTAGCACCCTTTATACGGTATGTGCTATTACTCGTTCTTGATTAAAAAAGCGGCAATTCGAAAGGTCTTTGATTTTTCTGTTTTTATAAACCAGAACAGATGCGCGACGGCATCTGTTTGGATATTTTGAAAGCAGTCGTTATGCTTTCCAGGCCGCATCGCCAGGCTGTACCTGTTTATACCATGCCATCAGCGCGGCTGTACCGGGCTCTCCCTCGGCGGGGGCCCAGGTAACGAAATCCTCATCAGCCACCGGTTGATAGCCACCGTGTTTAACTTCAAAAATAACGCCGCCGTGATCCAGTGACAGCACGGCATGCCAGGTTCCCGCCTCCATTTCCAGCGCCATACACGCTTCACCTAATACGACGCGACGGGTGACGACGCCCTGGTCGTCAAAATTCAGCACGACAAAACGCCCGCGAAGGGGAAGTAATAGCTCAAAGGTATGCGGATGACGATGAGGGCGAACATAGGTGCCAGGTTCCATCGCGATGGCCAGCCGCTGAACCGGGTCGCTCAGTTCAGGATGAAAGTTACGATGCGCGCGTAAACGCGGGGCGTTAGCCGCCGCTTCACTTTGTTGCTTCAAATCGGAGAGCGTGATTTGTTTCATGATGGTTGCCTGAAAGAGAAGAGGGCCTGTGGAGCAAAGCAGTGGAATTGTAATACGGAATAACATAACCCGTATAAATGAGGGTTCAATCACTGCACATCACCTCTGGAGCTTAATAACCTGTGCTGCTAAATTCTCTTGAGCGGCTAAAACGTGACTGACAGGGAAAAGCGGGTGACAGAGCAAATCGATTATCAGATTGAAAAATACAGATTTACAGAGGCGAATGAACCTCCGCGTCTTACCCGTCAGTGGGCCGACGTTTTAAGCGAGTGCAAGGCGATCCAGGCCGGGGCCGAGGCGCGTCTGCGTATTGCCCTGACCAATGTCGATTACGTTACCAGCTTTGAGCTGCCTTTCCGCCTGTTGCTCGTGCGGACACCTCAGTTAATTGCCGGCTTGCGTGATGAACTGCAGCTCAGCCAGAAGAATCTCATTTTTAACGGGAAACGGTTTGGCTGTGTCTGGAGCGTGAAGTCCGATTTGAGCGATGTACCTGACGTTTTTCAATATCATCTGTCCACGCGTATACGGCGAATGGAAGCGACACAATTGACCGCGGAACCTTTTTTGCAGATAGCCAAAGAAATTAAGCCCCCCACGGAACGTCTGAAGCGTGCTCTGTTAAGTGGTCTGGAGGTAACCGCACTCGATGCGCTGTTCTGGTTTGGGATCCAGCGGATTGCTGCTGAGGTGTCGCGTCTGAGAAAGGCCGGAATGAGAATTATCACTGCGGAAAAACAGGTATTTGATAATCTTACCGGAACCACTCGCCTTGTTCCGGTGTATCGGCGCGCCGATGAGAGCATGGTGTCCCCTGCAGACTTCGAATATGTATGGTTTATATGTTGATAGTTAAGGTTTATTTGTTTTTAATAAAGTTAAGGGGCCCCCAATAAGGCCCCCAAAAGTTATTTTGACAGAATTCATTGAATAATAACTAACCGTCTTTGGTTCGATTCCGCTTAATAGATATCGTACTCGAAAACTTCATCTTACCATATCTCAATGAGATCCTCGTAAAAGACCTATTGCCTGTCTTGCCCTCAGAATATCGACAGCCCGAAGGTAAGGGGATTGTTCCTGCCAGCGAAATCCCTTCCTGTCGATACGGACCAGTTCGTATTTTTCCACCAGAAAATTCACGGCATCTGACAGGGTGATACCGGCATCGATATGTTGCTGTATAACAACTTCATCGCTGAATGGGGTGTCGTTTATTGTCAGACCGTAGTGCTGTTCCAGCAAACGCGCCAGTAACATTTGCCAGACAGCCACGGGTGACAGGCAGGGCTTCGCTGCCCGCTGAGTTGTTGCAGGTAAAGTTTTCATGTTTGCTCTCGTGAAGGTAATTAACGCTGAGTGGGATAAATGGCGATGTATACGTAGCCGCAACTGCCAAGGGTGTCGGCTTCACAGGTAAAACCGTTGTGGTACAGGATGACGCAGTGGGCATGTTGGGGGCTGAGTTCACCGGTGGTCAGCATCGATTCCATCTGGCGGATAAAGTGTGGGAATGTGTCATCCAGCTTCCGGCATTCGGCGTCACTGAACATACCGGTGATGCTGGCCCGGTCAGCCAGGTAGTGCAGCCGGTTGCCCTCCTGTACCAGACGGGCTCCCAGGCGCGGCGTGATAGCCCGCTGCAGGCCCCAGATGATGTGGGTCATGGGGGCTCTCCTTTTATTGTAAGTTCAGGGTAACACTCATCAGGCAGGCATAAGGCCCGTTGCGGTCCTGGCGGCGTTCGGCGTATACCGCGAGGACTCCGGTGATATCCGGAACGTCCCTGCCGGTGTAATGACAGACGCTGCCGTGCCACTGATATTTTCCGCTGCTGTAGCGAAAGATCCGGGACTCAGGATGCTGGCGGTATATCGTCATTGCCCGGCGTTTACTGATAATTTTCATGTCATACCTCACAACAGACCGTGTTCTGCGAACGAATAGATTTGCCTGCCGCCAACAATCAGGTGGTCAGGGACGCGGATATCCACCAGCTGAAGCACCTGCACCAGTCGCTGCGTGAGGGCTTTGTCAGCCTGGCTGGGTGTTGTCTCACCGGAAGGATGGTTATGCGCCAGTATCACCGCCGCCGCGTTGAAACGCAGAGCACGTTTGACCACTTCCCGGGGATGGACTTCAGTGCGGTTAATCGTGCCGGTGAAGAGCGTTTCATGGGCAATCAACTGATTCTGGTTGTCCAGATACAGCACCCGGAACGCTTCCCGCTCAAGTGCGGCCATATGCAGTCGCAGCCATTCACGGACAGCATGGGTGGAGGTGAAGGCCACGCCGGGCTCATGCAGGTGCCGGTCCAGCGCCCTGAGCGCCCGCTGGATGAGACGCCGGTCGTGTGGCGTCATCTCGCCGGGTAAAAAGGAAAGCTGTTTCATTCATTGTTCCTCCGGTCAGTCGATGATACGCAGAATGGCGTGGGCTTCAGGATGCTGCAGGGCGTAGTCCCGCAGGCGGTAGAAGTGTGCGGTCATTGCATCGCATTCGGTGCGACAGGCATGGTGGCTGTATTCAATCAGGCAGACCGCGATACCGGCGGCTTCTGCACTCATATCTGCATCGTTGCCATTCAGACAGTTAAACAGATGCCATTTATCGTCACTGTCATACTCGGGGGCCATAAATGCCCCGCCGTTGCTCAGGGTGTGGAACGACCAGATACCACCGCCGTAGGTCGTACAGAAGCGGTCCATCCAGGCGAAGATATGCGGCTCCAAGGTTAGCCACTGCGGTATGCTGCCGAAGTGTTGCGGCCAGAAATCGATACGCTGTTCATCGGGGACTGGCGTGACGGTCAGTTCAAATTCGGGTTGGTTAGCGGGTGCGAGGTCGTACTGCGTCTGCGTTGTCATGGATATGTCTCCGTCAATAAAAAACGCCAGCGGCGAGGGCTGGCGTATGGGGTTAACAAAGCGTGTTCGGGAAGGTGAGATGTCGCGGGTAAATGCTTCGGGGTCAGCGGGTAACGGTGTCTTTGTGGATGCCATACTGCCGGATGTAGCCGTTAAGACCTTCACCGGCATCCGGTTCAAAGTTCCATGCCCGCCAGACCGTCCGGCCTTCGGTGTCGCGAACCACCAGGCGGAAGTGACTGCCCTGGTCGTCTTCAATGGTGATATTACGGTACAGACGGATAAGGGTTTCGGCCTGCTGACGTGAGAACGAACCGGGAGGCAGGGTTAACGATTCAGTCATGGTGACTCCGGATAGTCAGCGTGTCAGGACGCTAGGTGCAGCATATTCTCCGCCATGACCCAGAGCGCCCGGTTGAGCTTCACGTCCCCGTCAATCCCCTTTACCGCACGGGTATGAGCTCGCTTGCCTTTGGTCGTTCTGCCCGGCAGACCGCCCTTAATCAGATTCTCCTGAATGCGCTGGTAGGTGGTCCACAGGTCGTTACTCTCATCCTGCCAGCGGCGTGGGGAAAGTATCTGTGATTCCGTCACCGGCTGGTGGTCTTCGCCAAAGCGGTACGTGAGCGCCGCTTTGGCCAGTGCCTGCTGTGCTGGTGGCGGTAACAAAAGCGATTGCATGGCATCGCGCTTCTCCTCCACACGGTCGAATATCCCCAGTACTTCGTAAGCCCCTTCAATGACTTTCTCCACCACATTGCCTTTATGTGGCACACGTACCTCACCAAAACTCTCACCGCAAATCAGCCCGTTCTGGCAGACTGCACGAAACAGCCCCGGCAGCATCTGGTATGAGCTGGAGCCGTCATGACTGTTAAGCAGGATGATTTCAGGGACCTGTTTGCCAGTGATCTGGCCTTCGCGACGCAGGCGCAGCATGTGTTTGGTGTGCTCTCGCTTGCTCTGGTCCCGAACCCGGGTCTGGCAGGCAAAAAATGGCTGGAAGCCTTCGCGCTGAAGGTTATCGAGAAGGGTAATGGTCGGAATACAGGTATAACGATCACTTCGGGACTCATGCTTGTCTTCGCTGAACACACTCGGTACATAATGCATTAACTCCTCACGGGTTAACGGACGGTCACGGCGAATAAGATTTACCGCACCAAAGCGGCTGGCTAATCGGGTCATGGCGAGACTCCTGTGAGAAAAAAACAAACGAAAACGGCCTGCTCAACTGAGCAGGCCGTGGTAGGGGGTTAAACAGCAAAGTGTGCGGAAGGGGGAATACCCGTCGTTGAGTTTGTCGCGGGAGGCTCAAGCCCGGATACCCAGTATGCTCATGGCGACCATAAATCCGATGAACCAGCCAATAAACTGGGGCAATACCGCCCAGAGCAGACGGGCCTGAATGACGGCACCGTACTTCCGTAAACCGCATCCGGCATGATCCATTTTCGGATGAGATTACCCAGCCAGACGCCCAGGCCCGGCAGGACACACAGCAGCACGGCGGCCCATGCTGAATACCCGAACCCGACAATACGGGTATCAACAACCGTGATAATCAGCCCCACTAGGGTTGACAGGCTGAGACAAAGGCTCAAAGGCATAGCAGCCCTCCTTAAACATGGCAATTTCCATAAACTCAGTGAGTTAGTTTGTTCTGTCGTAAAACAGCCCGTCGTTCCGGTTGCGAAACATCATGCCTTGGCAGGTATAGGGCATGTCCAACTGGACATATTTTCGGGTGACCATACTCTGATACGTGCAGATTTTCTGTGCCCCGCCCGCGGCGCTGTTCTCCGTTCTGACCAGACGGAATGCCTCGTAATCACTGTATCCAGCCTGGGCTACGGTGGGGATAAAAAGACTGACACTGCTGAGGGCCAGGGCGCTGGCAATCATGCGACGATAACGCGGATGCATACGGTGTTTCCTTATTAAGTAGGTAATAGACAACAATGAAAGGGATGGCCTGATGGTCACCCCGTCGTGTTAGTTGCAGCAGGGCTCTTCTCCTCTGTTAAAGGCGGCGCAGAATGGGATGCAGCCATCACGTCGTGCATGACCGGGAAATGAGGCAGCGCCCGGATGAAGGCCACCTGACGGGTGAGTTGACATACCGTATCACGACGCTCGAAGCCCTCACTCAGGACGGTGATGGCGGTGATCCCGGACAGCGGCAGAACAACGATCCTTCCGTGCTGCTCACCGACCAGATACCACGCCCCCTCAAGGTAAATAAGCCGGTACGGTGCCAGGTGTTCAGCCCGCACACCGTCAGCCAGTACCCGGATGCACTGCTGCTGAATGATGGCATCGACCAGTCGGGAAAAGAGACCGGGGCGGACGGGGGCGCTTTTGGCGTCCTCCTGCCAGACCAGACAGGGTGAGATATCCTCACTGTCCGTTAGCGTGTTTACCAAGCGAAGGTCCGTTTCTGGAAACACCTGCTGAAGCCCAACATTGCGCATAAAGCACAGGGTTCCCGGTGCACGCTGTGCCATACCGGGATCTGACAACAATCGGCAGTGCCCATGACGGTACTCAAGGTTCAGATATATCAGCCGCTCACGAAAATCGCGGCGCAGGGTGCGTACCGAGACACCAAACTCGACTGCCGGTGTCTTCACGCTCAGTGTTTCGCCTGCCAGCAGACGACTGATAATGAGAGACAGTCTGACCGCCAGTCGGTCATAGCGGTGCTCAGTCTGTGACATGGCATGTTCTCCATCGTGATGAACGTATTGAAAAAGATGTGATTACTGTAAACAGGGGGAGGGTCAGGGTATGGACAGGGCGAAAAATATTTTTATCACCCGTCAGTATCGTACGGGCTGCGGCACTGACTGTATTCAGTCTGTTTTTTAACCGGATACACCACACCTAAAATGGACAGGATGTGTCCGGCAAACGGAGAGCGAATGCAAGGTGCACACAGAGTGGTGCATTTGCTCACGGGATAACGGCATTTCAGCCGTCAGAAGAAAAACCGCCAGACACTGCGGGCAACAGAGACCACCGCACTAATCACGGTACTGACCACCGCATTCACTGCGGAGGGAAGGGACAGCTCCGACAGGGTGTGTGTCATCACGTCGCTGACCGTATCGCCAAAATCCTGTTGCGCCTGCGCCTCAATTTTTTGCGTGCGGTATTGTGGTCTGATGACCGAACTGACGGCACTGCTGGCGCGGGCAGGCAGTGAGCGAAACAGCACCTCCACCAGCTCAGGCAGATGCCAGCCAGTGGCTGCTGATACGGTGATCACCGGGAGTGCCGGGTGGTTGAATAACGAGCACACCGCGCGCTGCTTTTCCTCCAGGTGTTTTAACTGTTGCTCTGAAGGTTGATTAAGAAAGCCGCTCCATTCACGGGAAGGCTCGATTTTATCGGCTTGGGTCAGGACAAACAGCACCTTATCCCTCCCAGCACTGCCTGGTGACAGCATCCGAAAGTAAAAATCACAGTCGGGGGTCAGTGCCCGGTCATCGGCTTTAATCAGCCAGAGCACCAGGTCCAGCTCCGGCCAGATACGCTGATACAGTGCCTGATACTCTTCATCCCGCTCCGGGCTTTCGCCCACCCCGGGCAGATCAACCAGCGTCACCTGGCGTTCACCTGCCTGCAGCGTAAAACGCTGTGGCTCACGGGTACACGCAGTGGTATGACTGACGGCCGAGACCGTGCTGCGAAACAGTGCGTTACACAGACTGGATTTACCGGCACAGGTTTTACCCAAAATGCCAATCACCGGCTGGTAGCAGATAGTTTCGTTAAGGCGTTTCATGACTTCTACGGCAACATTTTTTGGCAGTAAATAAAGTGGAGAGTACATTTTCTTTAATTCATCATTGTGTCTCATCATTTCCTAATTCCTCTGATGGTTAAGCAAACTTGCTTGGTTCAGGAGCATGATATATATTTGAAGTAAATTTAAATTTTTCATGAGGAAGTATGAAAGGGAATAAACAATCAAAACCTAAAGATGAGATAATTGAATTTATCAGAAAGCATAAGAAAATATATGCAAACTTCACATCCTCCTTCACAAAAGAGGATTTAGTAAATGCATTTTATTGCAGGAAGTTGTTTTTTGATTGTGAAAGTGCAGTCAGGAGTGCGGAGAAAAACATTTTTGATTTTGACGGTAAAAAAACCTCAGATAATAAAAAACGAATAATGAGAAATAAATTCATGAATAACTCTGACCACAGAGATACGCTTGAGACATTGTCGGCACGCATTGAAAACTTGGAAATTTTAAAGTATACAAGCAATGATCTTATTTCTTTTAGGCCAACCACCAGACAGGTAGTAAAGAAGTTGACGTTTCTTGATGTTTTTAATGCATCGAAAAGTGCACATAACACTACATCCGAGCTCTTTAGTTTTTTCAATCATTGCAACAAATATATTGATTTCACCCCTGACGATTTCCCATATAGCAGAAGCGTTAACCCTGAAATGATGGAAGAAATAAAAAAAGCCAATAATTCAATTATTAGAGCTATCCCAGAAAACTATCCTTATGCAGATGATACTGTCGCCCTATCTAACTTGTGGCTTAGTATAGATCTTCGTTATTCTGATGAGATCATTGTCAATCAACTGAAAGAGTTAATTGAAATTGAAAGAAAAAAATACCCACACGCTGTACAAAATAATATAGATAAAATATTAGCAATTGAAAACATTAAGAGAAAGTTAAATGCGCTGGATGTTTTTATTATAATTGATGCTATTATACTCAGCGCAAACAAAAATGAAATACTCACAAATACTGAAATAAATAATGCACTTGAGTCACAAGATAACGACACTCGCAATGTAAAAAACGCAATAGATTATTTCATGGACATACTTAACGGTAATCTTGATGATAATAATATCGCACCTTACCAAGATAGTTTTTAACGTATCCACCGTGGGTAGCCTTCATCAGAGATATAAGAAGGTTTAACTGTAAAAAACTTAGCATATACAGTTAATATTGTCTCTTTAGTTGATGCCAGGTCAGCACTAGATATTGAGAAATATTTCTTACAGTACCGTCGTGATATGGCAAGCACAGAAAACAGTGCGCGTACTCTTCGCATTGTTGTTTTCCCATTGTCCATCGCCCTCACAAAATCTTTAAATTTAGACAAAAAACAATCAGGATCTCCTCGCAGATATGCATGAAAAAAAGCAAGTGAAATCATATCAAGATAACATGGAAAAAAAGTAACTGTTCTCCCTCTAAATTTTATTGTTTTATTTCTTAGAAGTTTATCAACAAATTTAAGACAGTAAAGATAATCTTTTAGTTCTAAACGCTTGCATTCTTTTTTTAATAACTCAAAAATAATAACCTGATTAAATGTATCTGCGACGTCTAGGTTTCTTTTTTGACCATTTTTTAGTCTTGGCAATTTTCCTATTTTATAAAACATCGCATTTATCTCATCCTCTGAATAATTTTTAGTGATGGCGTTAACAAGACTACACCGAATATCTTTTCTTTTTTTGTTTGCACTTTTACCATTAAACTCTTGAAATGCATTATTTTCAGGAATTTTATCTTTGTTCATTTTATTTATAAATGAAGGGGCAATCATGATATTTCCCACCACATTCATCCCACCTTTGGAATTCGGATATTTATGGCTTAAGTCAATCTTAATAAAAGGAATCAGTTTATGTTCGTTTTTTTTATGTTTAGATAATATTTTCCTCCCCAGGAAATGGCTACATGCGAACTGCAACCGAGATTTAAATTTATATAAATTAATTATTTCTGCCATATCCTCTAAGCTGTTAATTGAGTTCAATTGCAATGGGTTGTTTTTAATAAAACACTCTACGTTTAGCCAGTAAGAATGATGGTAAACTTCTATTTTTTCAGCCTCCTTAAGGATTCGCATACCGATCCCTTTGCATTTGTTGGAACAATATTTATTGTTTCTGGTTTCAGAAAAGTCAGCACCACAAACTTTACAACGAATTTCTTTCTTTACGTTTCTTCTATGACTCAGCTCCTTTCGTTTATTAAAATGAATATAACAAAGTCTGACCTTGTGCTCGTAACTGACAGGATCTATATTTAAATTGCATCCTTTTCTGCAACATATTGCCATCGTACCCCCTTCATATTCACATCACACGACTTTCCAGCCATTCGCTTATGTCACACAACCTCCAGCGAGAGCTTCTGCCAAGTTTTATTGGCTTCATAAATTTTCCATCCTGGATTTGCTTATAAATCCATTTATCAGTGACTTTCAGCGTTGCTGTTATCCACTTCATATCGACAAGTTGCATATCATTCGTTTCAATTCTTTCCACACCATGCTCCCTACACGTTGACCTTTTGTCAGATATTGGCCCCGCCAAACCAGAAAGTGCAGACAAAAGATCGACGCCTGAATTGTCTTGACAATTTAACGTGAACATGAATTAGAGGCGAAAGGTGGCTGGCTATGTAGTCTTTGTAAGATGATCTGACAAAATGGCCTAAATTGATCATGCAAAAACACCAAATAGAAGGCTTTCTGTAAGCAAAGCGACATGCCACAAGCGGCTTTGTTATAAGGAGGTTGCTAGTGTTTTAATCTTAATTAATGGACAATATTAAATTATAAATCTATTAAACAAATATTCAGTAGATTATTAAATAAAACGTGGTTCACATGCACGAAAGAATACTCAGTCAAAAGTAGAACCACCTCGACAACGATTGCTTGGATAAAGTTATCAACCACATTGAAGATCCGGAAACGTCTGTCGCAGACCAGCGCATCATGCATAAAGTCTATCGACCAGCTTTGACAGCGACAACTTCATCTGTAAAGACTGTGGCAACACGTTGAAGTTGACGACTAGCCAGAAGGGGTTCCGCCAGTTTGAGCATACCTTGCATGACAACATCGCCATTGCAAGAGCGGTTCACTGTCCATGGCTGCCCCGCGAGCGTATACGCACGCTGCAACATCCCACAGTGACGAGAAACTGGGATTGCGGTGTATTAATCAACGGGGAGCAGGTCACCGCTCATGGGCACCTCTCTTTAAGCCATCTTAAATGACTCGGAGGTGTCTGTTAAACCCGTGGCGATTCACAGGTCAGGGCTATTACAATTACACCGTCTGACATACTCAAGGTGTCGTTCTCTCTACTATTTCTTGCGTTATTGCATCATATCGATAGTTGACAATATCACCTGTAATAAGCATTTGTATTGCCTGCTTTATGCATTCTAGGGGAGCAATAAACCACTCTCTCGGGGTATGAATAATTCCTTTATGATCAGTCAATTGTACATCCAAACAGGAATGTCCAAAGAATGTGTGTAGCAACCCTTCAAACTTATGTGTTCTCATGTTGTAGCACTCAAACTCAGACACTAACTGAACTGATGCCATTAAATAAGTTGGTTCCTTTTCCGCATTAGCAATACGCTGCATTACAGGAGTGGTGGAATAACCAATCTTGTATAAATTATTCACACTACTAATCTCTGGTTCATTACTTAGAGATTTGAGAATATAAATGTAGCCTGACTTTTTATCGTCACGAGTGATGTTCAGCAATTCATCCAACTCTTTATCACTTTTAGCTAAGATACGACGACCTGTTTCATCTTTATACAACTCAGTAGCTAGTGAACGCAGCAGCATGTCTGATTCTGTACCGTTCTCAAAAACTAGATGCAATCGAGCGTTTATCTTACCATTCTTCCTCTGCCTCTCTTCCATATCAGAGACATAGCAAGTTACCCCGTGAAGAATGAAGAACATACCCTTTTTAATTTGCTGCTCACCTGTGAATTGAACAGCCTCCATTTCACCAGTCTTAAGGTCAGCATGACATTGCCGAAACAGAGGCTCATATTCATCGAAGTTGGCACACTTCTTACGCTTGGCAACATGATGAGGCATTCCCAAGGTCTTCTTAACGTGTTTTAAATTGAAGATGCTGTCATCTGGCAAATCCAATATCCCTAACATGTCATCGGCAAGTATCGCTTCAATAGAAGACAGCTTAGGTTCTTCAAATCGTGGCAAAAGTCCATGAATATCGTATTGTTCCAACGCACGACAATGTAGTTCGTTACTGCGGATAGATTCTAGGCTTTTGCTGCGCATCAGCTCAATCGGATTGCTACGATTAGCTTGCGGCTCTCTCCCATGCTTATCAAAAAATTCATTAATTTGCTTAAACTTAGCAATTAAGTGGTCATCGGCTGTTTGTGCCGATGATTTAGGCTTTTTTTTCAATAGGCCTTGTGTATCAGAAGCTAGAATCTCGTTTAACCAATCTTCCATTTACATAGCCTCTTTTTGAGTATTTGCTGCCTGCTCCTGTGCAAGACGACGCAGATAAATAATACACTGAGCCAACTCACGCTCACGCCCATTACGAGAATTGAGGTCTGGAGTTCGATTGTTATCTTTTACAAACTTTTGAACTTTCGGCCACAACGCAATGGCCTCCTCTTTAGACATTTGCATACGAGTCGATTCAATAGAATCTTGAATCAACCTAAGTGTGTCAGTGTTAATCGCTTTTGACAGTATCTCAAACGCTCTCTGGAACGGGTTTACTTGGTCGATAAGGTCAATATGTAGCTCATCAATATTGATGAACTTATCTGCCATACGAACAAACTTCTTGCCCCCCTCTTCTTTAATTTCAGAGGTTGAGATCGCTGAGTCCACAACAACTCGCTGACGAATTTCCTCAATCTCACCTTTAGAAAGGTCTGGATACTTTTTCTCAATAAGCTTAGGGATCAATATTTTATTAATAACTTCAGGATCATGACCTGCTGCTGAGGCTTTCACGATATTGTCATCTTGAAGAATAGAAGCTTTTAAATCATCAAGGTCTGTTTCTAATATTTGCTTTGTACGTTTGGTACTTGGCTCTTTTAAACCACCAATACTTATCACTCCTGGCGGCGTTGGTTCCTTATCTGCTGGATCTTTTGCTTTAAACTTAAAGTTTGGTGCCAGCACTTGTTCCATAAGAAGAGAACAAGTGATTGCCTTGAGCATGTTATTCACGGCATAGTTAACTTGATCACTTGAAGCATCAGGCTCCGCAATTAAGTTAGTAAACTGAGCGTGAGTCTTATTGTAACTATCACGAGTACAACGACCGATAATCTGTACGATTTCCGTCAAAGAGTTGCGATATCCAACAGTTAATGCATACTCGCAAAAACTCCAGTCAAAACCCTCTTTCGCCATTCCTAGCGCAATAATGATATCAATATCATCTTCATGCTTTATGTCACGTAAAAACGCTTGGGTTTTTTCTCTGTCCTTTTCATCCCATACAAGGTCGGCAACTTTTATAATTTTTCCATCTTCTTTACGCTTGATATGAATGATACCAGTCTCAGGATCAGTGAATTCATGTTCACCAATGATGTCTAGGATAGCTGCAACCTGTTCATATTTGTCATCTTTTCCTGACTCTGCAGAGTTTACGTTGGGGATATGGACAATCGTTTTCTTATCAGTATCTAGCACCTCTTCAATTGCAGTGAGGTAATGACCTTTATAGAAGTGGTAACCGATACCCAAAGACTTAAGGTGCTGATAGCCGTTCAGTTGCTCGTAATAGTTAAAAGAGACCTTATCAAACTTCATCTCATCTTCTGGTGTCAGGATTGATACACTATCGCCACGGAAGTAAGAACCTGTCATCGCAACGATGTGTGCGGTACTGTTTTCAATGAGCGCACGCAACACATCACCCAACACGTTGTCACCATTAGCAGAAACATGATGGAACTCATCGATTGCCAATAAGATATTGTCAAAAGCGGAGTCTTCTAACTCTTGATATGCAAAGCGCAAGGTAGCGTGAGTACAGATTAAAATACGCTCATCACTATCTAAAAACTCTTTAAAGGTTTTAACTTTGCTTTGATTGCTGGCAGACGTACAAAGATTGTAATGCGGATTGATGTTCCAATCCGCAAAGAAACCAAATTTAGTTAGCTCAGTGTATCCAAATGAGCCACCGATAGAGCGTTCGGGAACGGCAACAATCACCTTATCGAGGCCTTGATTGTGAAGCTTATCCAAACCAATGAACATTAAGGCACGAGATTTACCAGAGGCAGGTGGAGCCTTAATCAATAGGTATTGGCTTGCGCGTTGCTCAAAAGCGCGAGCCTGCATGGCTCGCATTCCCTTATCATTGGTATTGGTACTTTCGCCAGTCTGGGCGTAAGTGACATGGACTAAGTCAGGCATTTTTTCCCCCTGTCATTTCTTGATGAAGGGCAAACAGAGCTTTTAATCTATCATCATCCGATTCAAAACATTTGTTGAAGCAAGCCTTTTCAACAACTTGATCTAAGTGATAATGAGCGCTACGTAATTCACTAGGCATAGTGTCAGGATCATATAAATATTCAATGCATTGATCCGGGAAGGCTTCTCTCGCTTCAAGTACTGCGATAGATGCTTCCTCAATTGCATTTATTGATTCTTGATTTAATTTAGGTACAGGGAATGTGTTGTAACATACTTCCGCTGAATAGCGAATCCTTGTCTCTAATTGCCCACCAACAGAACGAACCCATAGAATATGTAACCCAGAGGAAATTAGACCAAACACATATAAATCAGCATCAAAGATTGCATTTGCTGAATTAGTAATAACTGTTCCTTCTGGCATAAACCCTATTGGTATATATTCTCTTCGTTCCGAAGTCGTAGATGGGATAATTATTGATGGCTTAGTTATGCACGTTCTTTGTGCGAACTTATGCGGTATTTTAGAATATTGATTAGTCGTTTTTGCCTCGGAGTTAATACGAAAATTATATACAGCCTCTATGCGAGAACGTATTTCTGGAATAGCGTTCGCGAGTGTTAGATCATGATCCTCTATCCACAATGCCCATCTAGGATTTCCTTTTATGAACTCTTGAGTACCATATAACTTTTTAAAAAGAGGAGATGCCTCAGGGTGATTAGAAATTAAACGATCCCTTTCCTGACTCGTTAAAATAAGATTTCCACCATCTCTAGCCATATTTCCAATTATCATTTTTGGCAAGCCGCTAAGAACTGATTTTTGCCTTCCAACAAAGTAAGATGGCCCATCATAAACGTAAGGAGAGATATTGTTTACTATTTTCCTTAAATTTTCTCGGCCTGAGAAAATAACTTTTTTATTAGGCGATTTATTAGCAACGCCTAAGATTACACATGTTACTCCAGCATTTGACTTTGCATTATTTTTCCATTTAAAGCTTTCATATGCAAATATAATTTCTTGTCCACGCTTAAATATTCTTGACCACAAGTAAGAAACTTGCTCACCTTGACAGATAGAGTTAGTAGATACAAACGCATAAAATGCTTTTTTATTCGTGATATATTTTGAAGCCAGTAAGAACCAACATGTTACATAGTCGGAATCCTTATAATCAACATGCCCATTAAATGCTGCACAAACATCTTTCTTTTGCTCTTGTGATTGGTTTCTGGCTCCAAGGTATGGCGGATTACCAAACAAGTAAACCTCGTCTTCCTCCTGTGACGGGCAAACCAATTCCCAATCAATACGAGTCGCATTACCCGCTACAATTCGACCACTTTGCTTCAATGGAAGTGTTGGTACCGTATAGCCAAATTCAGTTTCAAACACCATATTCATTTGGTGCTCGACTAACCAAAGCGAAAGGATTGCTATCTCATGTGCGAAGTCATCAAGCTCGATACCATAAAACTGGTCTAGGCGGATAGCAGAATGAGACTCATCAAATAACCCAGTCATTCCTGAGTCAGACATCCCCTCTAGCTCACGAATACGTTTTAGGATCTCAATCTCTAATTCACGAATTTCTTTGTACGTAATAATCAAAAAATTGCCTGAACCACATGCAGGGTCAAAGAACTTAATGCGGCTTAGACGAACCTGAAGCTTCTTCAGTTTGTTGATATTGTCATTACACTTATCAAACTCTTCATAAAGATCATTCAAGAACAGTGGCTCAATCACTTTCATGATGTTTGATACCGAGGTGTAGTGCATCCCCATTTTGCTTCGTGTTTCAGGATCGGCTACACCTTGAATCATCGAACCAAAAATATCAGGGTTGATATCTGCCCAATCTAACTGACCAGAATCAAGCAACATACGCCGAGCTTTGGCATCGAATGATGGCACTCTAATCTGGCGCTTGAATAACCCACCATTGACGTAAGGAAAATCATTAAGATACTTTGGTAAATCATTACGCTGATGCGCTGGCGTATTCAATACGTAAAACAAACGTTCAAACACGCCTTGTAGATCGATTCCATCTTCTTGGGTATGTTGATTCAGAAGGTTTGCGAATTGGTTCTTAGAGAAGATTTTTGTGTCTTCTGCAAAGAAACAGAAAAGTAGGCGGTTGAGGAATACTACCAAATCATGCAACTGTTCTTTCGTGGCATTCGCTGGATAGTTGGTTGCTTTGATATGGTCAAAGAAATCCGCCATCTTCTCAGCCGCTTTGACATCCGCCGGGTTTTCACCGCGATAAACCATTTTCTCCATACCCGACCACGGTAAGAAGAAATCAAAATGTTTCGGTAGCTGACCAAGCTCGATATCAAGCGTGTCTTGAGTCTTTGTATCAATAGCAATAAGCTGAGAGAAGTCAGTGATAACAACAAAACGAATCTTGTTGGTAGCAACCGTTTTGCTGTTTTTGAGAGCATCTATTTCGGCGAACAAGTTTGACGTACATGGTTTAAAGTAGAGGTGGCGCTTTAAGATCACCTCACCAGCGTCCTTAGCTAGGTTACGCTCACCAGACTTAACACGGTTGACTACCGACTTACGATGCCCGTATGCCAGCAACAGTTCGTAGACAAAATCATCTTTCGAAATTTTTTGGCTTGATACTTGTTTCACCAAACTCTTGACATTTTCTTCTATTTGTACGCTATTCATGTGTTTTACGACCTAAATTGCATTGGTTGAATTTTAATATGCACAGTCCATTCAAGCTATTCTTTAACTTGAATTGTAATTTTTGTAGTGGTCAACTAAAACTGTACCTCCTTATGCAGGGCAATGCACCCTCTCCATCGCACTCAATAACTATCTTCTTTCTCCGGCAGAACGCTCACGGTCAATTTTTGTCACCGGTGCATTGAGTTGATGTTCTTTCATTGCATGTTTGTGACCTGTTCCCCAGCATTAGATACAATCTTCAGTTAGTAATGTCGGTTGGTTTTTCTTCATATTTCCCGTTCCGCCAGCCCGCTGACCTGCTACCAAATGATTAACAAATATTCACAATAGCAAATCACCAAGCTACCAATCACGAAGGTCCGTTCCTCGCTGTGAGTTCAACTGATGGACGCACTGGCCAACGGTCGCAGGACCAAGTGCCTGACCTGTGTGGATGATTTCACGAAGGAGTGTCTGACGATCACCGTTGCTTTCGTTATTTCAGGCGTTCAGGTCACGCGTATTCTGGACAGTATCGCGCTATTTCGGGGGTATCCGACGACAATAAGAACCGATCAGGGCCCGGAATTTACCTATCGCGCGCTCAATCAATGGGCCTTTGAGCATAGTGTAGAACTACGGCTTATCCAGGCAGGTAAGCCAACGCAGAACGGTTTATTGAGAGTTTTAACGGACGATTTCGCGATGAATGTCTAAATGAGCATTGGTTCAGCCATATCGTTCACGCCAGGAAAGTCATTAATGACTGGCGGCAGGATTATAACGAGTGCCGTCCCCATTCTTCGCTGGATTACCAGACACCAGCTGGATTCGCAACGGACTGGCGAAACAGGAAATATGAAGAAAAACCAACCGACATTACTAACTGAAGGTTGTATCTAATCCCGGGGGCAGGTCAAAAGGGTTACAATCAGACAGAGACAACATATAATGTAATTTTCATAACCACTAAAAATTTTAATGATTGAAAAATCAATGAGTTAAGAGGACGAGCTTTATCAATGAGGGTCATAGACTTTTTCTGCGGGTGCGGTGGAGCCAGTAAAGGTTTTGAACTGGCCGGGTTTGATATCGCCTTAGGTATCGACTTCGACGAAAGCGCTGAAGCCAGCTATAAAGCTAACTTTCCTCAAACAAATTTTATTCGTGATGATATCAGAAATATCAAGATACGGGATGTTGCCAAGTTAGTGCCAGAAAGAGATAGTGCACAACTAGTATTCTGTGCTTGTGCGCCTTGCCAACCATTCTCTTCACAGAACAAAACTCGAAATGTAGATGATAAACGCAGAACTCTTCTAGGAGAAACCAAGCGCTTCATAAGAGCATTCCGCCCCGCCTTCATTTTTATTGAAAATGTTCCAGGCATTCAAAGTGTCAAAATTGCAGAAAATGGTCCTTTTGCAGATTTTCTGCATTTCATTGGCCGATTTGGCTATCAATATGATTTTAAAGTAGTATCTAGTGAATTTTACGGTGTTCCTCAACAAAGGAAACGCTTGGTTGTTCTTGCTAAATTGGGTGGATATCCTGATTTCCCGGCACCAACACACGGTCACGAAGAAAAGCCATTCGCAACAGTCAGAGACTACATTGGTGACCTACCCAGTTTACAAGCGGGTGAATGCAGCCCAGATGACCCACTGCATATTGCTGCTGTCATTACTCCCATCAATATAGAACGCCTTCAGCACACTCCAGAAGGCGGAGATCGAAGAAATTGGCCTGACCACTTGTGGCTAAATTGCCATCGAAACTATAACGGCCATACTGACGTTTATGGCAGAATGAGGTGGGATATGCCATGTAAAACTCTAACAACCAAGTGTACAAGCATTTCAAATGGCAGATTTGGACACCCTGATATCACTCAAAATCGTGCTATTACGTTTCGAGAGGCAGCCTGTCTGCAGACTTTCCCCAAAAATTTTATTTTCGAGGGGAGCAATATTTCAAAGTCTAAACAAATAGGTAATGCCGTTCCAGTACTTTTGGCACAGTGTTTTGCAGAAGCAATTCTCAAACAGGCTAAATTTTACAAGGAGACCGGGGATAGTTGACCCGATGTTTATATGGCAAATATTAGAACTAAAGCTCGTGCTCTTGACATGCTTGGCAGACAACAGATCGCCGGTATTCCCACCGCATTAAGTGAACTTTTTAAAAATGCTCATGATGCCTATGCAGATAATGTTGAAGTAGATTATATACGGAAAAAAAACCTATTAATTTTACGTGATGATGGCCTTGGGATGACTAAGGAAGAGTATGAGTAGCGCTTGCTCACTCTCGTTACTGATATTAAACTAATCGCTGAAGATAGTATCGATATGCCAGAAGTTGATACATCTAAGCAGTCTCGGCCTATTATGGGAGAAAAAGGTATTGGTCGATTAGCTATCGCTTCAATTGGCCCCCAGGTAATGGTAATAACTCGTTCACGCAGGAACGGAATCAGCGGTAAAATTGTCGCAGCCTTTGTCAATTGGACACTTTTTTCTTTACCTAAGTTAAATTTAGAAGATATTAACATTCCAATAATAGAAATTGCTCAAAATGAATTTCTTTATAAATCACATGTCGAAAAGCTCATACAAGAAGCAAAAGAAAATGTATTAAACTTAAAAGGTAAAATTTCACAGAAAAAAATTGATTTAATTATATCGCAACTAGAACAGTTCAACTATGACCCAGAATTCTGGGATGCTAGTTTAAATAGTCTCGATGATAACCTTAACCTAAAGCGTGATCATCTTTCTCTAAAAGGCAATCGAGGGGGAACCCATTTCATTATAACACCTGTAGATGAAATTTTAGCCGATGATATTGAGACGCTTAATACTACTAGACGCACAGATCAATCTTCAAGACTTGAGAAATCATTGCTAGGTTTCACGAATACAATGTACGAAAATTCGCATCCTCCGATTATGGCTCGTTTTCGGGATCATACTTTACATGGTGAGTGTATTGATAGAATCAGTGAATCTGTTTTTTTTACACCAGATGAGTTTGCTATTGCTGATCATCACTTTAATGGTGTATTCAACGAATTCGGACAGTTTTCAGGAACGATAAGAATCTATGGTGAAGAAAAAAAAGTAATTATCCCATGGCCTGAAGGCAGTAACAAAGAAACATTATGTGGATCATTTCGACTTAACTTAGCTTATTTGCAAGGCCTCCAAAGAGATACAAAAATTCCTCCAGAAACATGGAGAGAACTGAGAGATAAAACTGACAGAATGGGAGGGTTGTATGTCTACAGGGACGGCATACGTATTTTACCATATGGTGATTCAGACGTTGATTTCCTTCGTATTGAGCAACGTCGTTCTAAAAGCATGTCTGAATATTTTTTCTCATACCGAAGAATGTTTGGAGCAATAGAATTAACTAAATCAAACAATGCTGAACTGAGAGAAAAGGCAGGGCGAGAAGGCTTCATCGAGAATAAAGCATATAAGCAATTCAAAGCCATTTTGGAGAATTTTTTTATTCAGGTCGCGGCGGATTACTTTAACGATAAAGGTGACCAGTCAGCAACATTTATAGAAACAAGAGCGCGCCAACAACGTGAAAATGAATTAATTAAAAAACGCGAAAGCTACAAGGCTTCTAAACGAAAACGTTTTTCGGCTTCTCTCGATAATTTCTTTACGAAGCTTGATAATGGTAATTTCGAAAAAGCAATTCAAATTTTAAAAGAAAAATCACAATCAGTTTTCGAAAATTTTGATCCTAAAAACTTATCAGTTGATGACCTTGCTTTTAATGTGGAGAAAATTAGACTTAACGAGTTCGGAAGATTACTAGAAAGTATCGAGATTACCAAACCATCTGGCGTTGGATTAAATAAAGAACTAGCTGATCGTTGGGATCTATACCAAGTTAAGAAAAATGAAATCGTTATTAACATTGAAAGATGTAAGGCAGATATTGGTGCTAGATTAGTAGACTACGAAGATCGATTTGGTGACAGGACAGGTTTACGGCATCGTTTTAATGATTCTCTTTCTTTACTTGAAGAATCTCAAAGAAAACAACTTAATGATGCATATAATAAAGCTAATAAGGTGCTTGAGGAACTGCAACAACAAGCGCGACAGCTATTAAATCAAAGCAGGCAACAGTCTAAACAGAAGACAGCTGAAGTTTTTAAAGATTTCAATTCAACCAGTTTTCAAGGCGTCACAACAGAACAACTCTATAAGTTGAAAACTGATTTAGAATCAAGAATAGATAATTCTTCAAAAGCAATATTAGATAATGTAAACCTCATAATCGATAGACTCGAAGCAGCAAAAGAAGGTACTGACCAAAATACTACGTCTTCTACCGAGTTAGTTTCTATTTTAGAAACTGAATACGAGCTTTTACGTGAACAACATGACAAAAATTTACATCTTGCTCAATTAGGAATGGCTCTTGGTATTCTTGGACATGAATTTAATAGCAATATTTTATCACTTCGTCGGGCTTTAAATGAAATGCAGCCTTTTGCAGCTCGCAACGAAAGATTTAAAATAATTTATGATAGAGTTCGCATCGGATTTGATCATCTTGATGCATATATAAAAACCCTAATTCCATTAACAAGACAGACTGGGCGTAGGCGTACACTCATAACTGGCAAAGCTATTAGTGAATTTATTATTTCTGTCTTTGAAGAACGTTTAGAAAAAGAGCAAATTGTTATTAATTTCACTGAAGGTTTTTATAACCAAAGTGTAGTTACTTTTACTTCTACTATATATCCAGTATTTATCAACCTTATTGATAATGCCATCTATTGGGTAGCAAAAAGTTCAGGACAAAAAACGATTACTCTTGATTCGTGTGTTAATGGTTTTCTTATCAAAGACTCCGGCCCAGGTATTCCGACAATTGACCAACAAAATGTATTTGAATTTGGATTTAGCCGTCGGTTGGGTGGACAAGGTATGGGTCTTTATATCGCCCATCAAACCCTTACACGCGAAGATTTTGAACTCTCTCTTGACCCATATGATCCCAATACAGGTGCAGTTTTCCGGATTGTAAAAAACGAACATAACGACATTGATGTGGAGTGATATTGTGCGTACAGGATTATTTTTTGAAACCTCACAAAGTATTGTTAAGAGCTTTTTGAGTAACGTAATTGCAATTGATGATAAGTTGTTTTTTGGTAATGCTATATCTAATAAGGAAGAGGTAGCCTCTGCTGCTAATAAAGACCCCTTTGCTTTTGGCGAGGAAGAAAGTGGTTCAAGTGAGGAGGATAGTGGTTTAGGTGTGGCAAATATTAGCCTCGCTTCGTCTACAATTAGGGATAGATTAGAAAAAGAAGTTCATAATTTAGATTATCAAGACCTATCTTTAGCTTTCGCTGAATATGGAATAAATTGTAGTGGTTTTATTCCTGACGTCCATAGATTCAAGACAATTGAAGATGCAGCTGAGAATATCACACTGAGTGCAAAACGTGTAGATGCTACAATTCTTGATTGGCGCATGGATGAAAACTTTGGTGCTGAAATCGGAAGCTTAGCTAAGGCAAGTATTTTAAAAATATTACAACATGATAAAAGTCAGCATGGAAGATTAAGACTAATTGTGATCTACACCGCAGAACCGAATATCGCAGAAATTACTGGAAATATTGCACAAACATTACAGAGCGTAGATTTCAGTGTATTAACGAATGAAAATAACATTAATTTTGATAATGCAGATTTAGAATTCTGTCAAATCACTGTCATAGAAAAGAAAACAACCGCAAAAGAGTTACGAGAAGAAGTCGTCTCATTATTTACCGAACTAACCATCGGACTTTTACCCAATGCAACCTTATCCACGCTTAGCGAGTTGAGAGATAAAACCCATCATATTCTTCATACTTTTAGTAGAGATTTAGACCCTGCTTATTTGTCGCACGTAATTGGATTGCTATCGTCACCAAAAGTTAGAGAAAATGCTGAAGAAGTTGCTCTTGATTATGCAGCTGAATTAATAGCTGAAGAATTAAAATCCATGATTCAAATAAGCCACCCCTTAAAGTTAAGCTTAGAAAAAAATAGAATAATAGACTGGCTTAGTCATATAAATATGGAAAATGACGATGATTTCTTCGAGATTGTAGTCGGAGATGAATCGGGAAAAGTTGGCTCATGTAGAATGAAAGAACTTATTGAAGCCACAGAGAATGAACAAATTGACGCGATACTACAGTCTGAACCCAAAATAATTAGTAAGGGTCAAGATTCTCTCAGCTTTTTTGAAAGAAATAGAATTCAAGTAAATTTAAAAAATGGGACTATCGATAGCCATGAAAAGTTATCAATTATTGAGTGTAAGCGTCGTGACGGCCTCTCTCTTACGAATTTAGCATATGCTCCAAATATTAAACTCGGTTCAATAATAAAAGATAAAAAAGGTAAGTATTATATTTGTTTACAACCATTGTGTGACAGCGTCCGTCTAAGTTCAGATGCGAGTTTTCTTTTCCTTGCAGTTAAAGAAGTTAAAGAGCCGACAGGGAAGTTCACCCATGTGATCCAATCAAAAACTGGTGAAAATATTCGTCTGATGGCTAGATGCTCAACTCAATGTATCCGCAAATTTGATCTTAAACGCAACACAACCACCCGTACAGTAAAAGCTTCTAACCAAGCCGGTAGCAATGAATATATAATTCAGTGTAAAAAAGAAAGTGGAGGCATTGAGGAACTATTTTGGGTTGGTGAGCTTAAAAATAATGTTGCCCAAGCAATATCAAATCAGGTGGCTGCAAGTATTTCTCGAATTGGTCTAGATACAAATGAATGGTTGCGTTTAAGCTCATCTATAAGTATTGCATAACCCTCAGCCCTCCAGGCATATTTATAGCTGGAGGGCTTATTAAGGTAAACAAGAGAATTTACTTTGTATACCCAATAAACTTGAAGTTGCATGCTCAAGCAACAATGCAGACCAAGCCTTATGAGCATGAAGCTACACGGGCAACATGCAACTTGAAGTATGACAGGTATATATATACATTCATAGCTTATTATATTATTTTTTTAGCATCACTTAAAAACAATTATCACATAAAAAATAAAGAATTTTTAGTAGTCCCCTTCTCAATCTAAAAGACTATATCTAATATTATAAAGCTTTCACATTGGGCTTAAATTACACCACAAAAATACTGGAATCACATGTAAAAAGTTATCCTTTAAAAATGAACCTTTAAATCAAGAAACTATTCAAACGTTAAATAACCTGCTGCGTTCTTTTAATGCCAATTGGCTTGGATGTTGATGCTTAATAGCAGGCAAATAAATTTTCTTACCATCATAAAAGTAGTACTCTGATTTATTTAACTTTTCCGAAACGCTTACTGTAAAATCATTATTCAGGTAAATAAGCCCCATGTCGAATAAAAGATGTAAATCTGCACGCAATAATAATCCATTACTTACCTCATTCGTTGCCTGCCCCATGTACGGATAGATATGTGCAGCCTGAAGAGTTTCAACAACCATTGTGCCACTTATAGCGCATCGACCTTCATAAGCCAATAGCAAATTTTTTCTAAATGATGCTTGACCACGTCTTATTGAGACTAATCTATTAGCCACCTCTCTCTTAGCATCTATTTCATCAATATTGAATCCTATTTTAGAAAAATTTTTTTCCATAGAATTCCCATGAATTATTGACAACCATTCACTGCTATTTAAAGATGTATTGATCAGTATTCTTTTTGTCCCATTCCCGCCTTTAGCATTTATATTGGACTTAAACGATTGCAGAGCGTGACTTATTTTCCTTCTTAAAGTGAGTATGTCATAGTTACGGATATCTATTTGAGATTCACCATCAATTATTAAAACCCTTTCTCTTGCAGACCACGTGTTAATTGATTTTGATGATACTAATGTCACTTCTATATATTCAACATTGCAAATCTGAAGTCTGGATAATATGGCATCTAACGCAATTGTATAATCGGAATTTCTCTCATTACTTTTACCTTTTGCTCCTCCCCTTGATTCAAGTACTAATCCGAATACTCCATCTAAAGTTGTTATAGAAACTGTAGCATTAAGCTCTTTATTATCCTCAGAAATAACTTTCATTATAAAACCCTTAAAGTAAACATCAAATAGTCTAATGTTAATAACTAGCAATAAGCCGAAAAACATATTTTATTAAAATAAATCCTTATCCAGTGTTCTTTTTTGCATAGTCAAACGGACTTATCCCCCTCTCTCGATTCGCATCCAGATAATCAGCCCACCACTGCAGCATCAACCTTCGCTCCCCAAGATGTTCCGCCTTATGGATATAAGCCGCCCGTACTGAGCTACGTTCCTGATGACTCATCTGCCGCTCTACTGCATCCCTCGACCACAATTCCGATTCAATCAAAGAACTACACGCCATCGTCCTGAAACCATGCCCACACACTTCCGTTTTCGTGTCATAGCCCATCACTCGCAAGGCCTTGTTAAGCGAATTCTCACTCATTGGCTTACGCGGATCGTGATCACCAACGAAGATCAGCTCACGGTTTCCACTCATGCTTTTGATCTTTTCCAGAATGGTGAGAGCTTGTCGAGATAAGGGTACAAGATGTGGAGTCCGCATCTTCGAACCACGCTGAGAATACTTAACTCCCTCCAGTGGCTCACGTTCTCCTGGAATCGTCCACATGGCAGTATCAAAATCCACTTCTGACCAGCGAGCAAAACGCAACTCGCTTGAACGGATGAAAACTAACAATGTGAGTTCAACCGCCAGTCGGGTTAACGGCCTGCCAGAATAGTGATAGATGCGTTGAAGCAATTCAGGAATGCGGTTAAGTTCCAGAGCAGCACGATGCTGTCTTTTCGCCGTAGCAACCGCACCAGCAATCTCTTGAGCGGGGTTGTAGTCGATTAACCCACTCTGTACAGCAAAGCGCATAATCGCGGTAGTACGCTGCTGCAAACGAGCAGCGACTTCGAGACGCCCAGACGACTCCACCGCTTTGATGGGGACAAGCAGATCCCGAGTCTTCAGATCAGCAATGTTCCGCTTACCGATAGCAGCAAAGAGATTATCTTCGAGGCTTTTCAATACACGAGCGCTATGCGATGCAGACCACTTCTGATTGCTGGCGTGCCACTCTCTGGCTACCACTTCAAACGTTATCACCTCTTGCTCATGCTCTGCCTTAACAGCTTTCTTGTTCTCACTAGGATCGACGCCGTTAGCTAACAACTTACGGGCTTCATCCCGGCGACCTCTGGCATCGGCCAGCGAGACTTCAGGGTATTTCCCCAGCGCCAGCATCTTCTCCTTACCGCCAAAACGATAACGAAGCCGCCAGTATTTGGAACCGTTAGGTTGAACCAGCAAAACCATGCCTTCACCGTCAGTTAGTTTATAGGCTTTTGCTTCAGGCTTAGCCGAACGAACCTTCACATCACTTAGAGCCATGATGAGTATCCTTTCAAGGATTCTGTGTGGGTACAAACATTATCGAACTGGGATATACCCGCAGTTGTACCCGCATCAGTAAGTTGACGTAGATTGAATCAGGTTGACTTAGGTTGAGTGGAAAAGCGAGGAAAGCCTTGCGGATACTGGATTTCAGGCACAAAAAAAGACGTCCGTTGACGTCTATTGATGTTCCGATGGTGCCGAAGGCCGAACTCGAATCGGCTCTTCATTAACTAACTCTGGCAACGTTTCCATCCAATCGCAATCCATCCAAATAGTCCCCATACCACTGCATCATCTCTTTCCTCCCTTCAAGATACTGCGCATGGTTATAGGTCCCGCGAATCGCGTTCTTGTCCACATGCGCGAGCTGGGTCTCAATCCAAGCAGTGTTGAATCCTTCCTCATGCAAGATTGTGCTCATGGTGTGACGAAAACCATGTCCGGTTGCTCTCTTATCGTAACCAATCCTTTTAATAACCATATTGATGCTGGCTTCGCTCATTGGTTTGTTAACATCGTTTCGACCTGCAAAGATAAACTGGTAAGTACCGGTCAATTGCTTTAGTTGCCTAAGTGCTGCTAAGGATTGAGCAGAAAGGGGGACTATGTGGGGTCGCCTCATCTTCATTCTACTTTTCGGTATTTCCCAGATATGGTTTTCGAAGTCGATTTCACTCCATTCTGCCATACGTAATTCGACGGTTCGTAAGCCCGTAAGCATGAGTAGTCGGGTCGCCAGAAGCGTTACTAGACTGCCGGTGTATTGTGAAAGCTTTTGTAAAAACTCGGGTAGCTCAGCAGCAGTAAGAAAGGGATAATGTTGTTTCTCGTACCCCTGTAAAGCACTACCAAGATCAGCCGCAGGGTTGTACTCGGCTCGGCCAGTAACAATAGCGTAACGGAACACTTCGCTACAACGTTGGCGCACTTTACTGGCAAGCTCCGGTGCACCTCGCTTTTCCATACGCTGCAATACAGACAGAAGCTCCAGTGGCTTTATCTCATTAACCGGCTGCGATCCAACAAAGGGAAATACATTGTTTTTGAAGGCCCGGTTAACATAGTCAGCGTAGTTTTTTGACCAGCCAGAAACTTTTGCGTTGTACCACTCAACCGCTATCGCTTCAAAAGTATTCGTAACCGATAGTTTTTGGGCAAGTAGTTCGGCTTTTTTAACTTCACCGGGATCTTTATCATTTGCCAATGTTTTTCTCGCTTCATCGCGCTTAGTGCGGGCTTCCGCAAGTGAGATGTCAGGATAGGTTCCGAACGAGAGTTTTTTCTCTTTACCGGCAAATCGATACTTCATTCGCCAGTACTTTGAACCGTTAGTATTGACCATGAGATAGAGCCCTCCGCCATCAGCGAGTTTATAGGCTTTATCTCTGGGCTTTGCAGTCTCGACCTGACGAGCATTCAGTGGCATTTGGGGGCCTCATTTTCCGTTGAACAGGATAAGCCCCCACTTAGGCCCCCAAACGATTATTGTTTCACGTAGATATGGGTAGACTTCAGTTGACGTCGCATAGCCTGAGAAGAGGAGTTATGGCTGATTATAAAAGGTTTTTATTGAATTCGGTAGACATCAGGAGAGTTATATCTGGTGTCCCCTGCAGGAATCGAACCTGCAACTAGCCCTTAGGAGGGGCTCGTTATATCCATTTAACTAAGGGGACAAGGCGGCACGAGTATAGCCTCATTTACACTTTGCGTTAAGCTCGTCGCCGCCTGACTGCTCAAAGAGTCACCATTCAGGTCGATTTTTTTGCAGATTTATCATCGTTTTCCCGCGCTTTCTGTTCGGCCTTGCGCTTATTAGACATGTCGTTACGGATTTGCGCATGGCTTAACAGTGCGAAGATAAACGTTCCGCCGCAGATATTGCCTGCCAGCGTCGGCAGGGCGAACGGCCAGAAAAAATCGCTCCAGTGAAGCGTGCCATTAAAGACCAGATAGAGGATTTCAACAGTTCCGACCACGATGTGCGTGGTGTCAGCCAGCGCTATCAGCCAGGTCATTAATATGATCACGACAATTTTGGCACTGCCCGCGGAAGGAAACATCCACACCATGGTCGCGATTATCCAGCCGGAGATAATGGCATTCGAGAACATTTCGAACGGCGTGTTTTTCATTACGTCCATACCGATTTTCACGAAGGCATCCCGGGTGGACTCATCGAAAATCGGCATATATTCAAATGCCCATGCCGCCACGCCTGTACCGATGATATTCCCCAGCAGCACGACGCTCCATAAACGCATCAGTAAACCGAAATTACCGAGGGTAGGGTTTTGCATCACCGGGAGAACGGCGGTAACGGTGTTTTCAGTAAACAGCTGCTGGCGCGCCATAATGACAATCACAAAGCCAAAGGTGTAGCCGAGATTTTCAAGTAAAAAACCACCGGGTACCCCTTCCAGTTGCACATGAAATATGCCCTTGGCGAGGAGTGAGGCGCCCATCGACAAGCCTGCCGCGATGGCCGACCAAAACAGAGCCATGGCATCACGCTCCATCTCTTTTTCGCCATCCTGTCGGATATGTTCATGAATCGCCATCGCACGGGAAGGAAGGCGATCTTCATTGATTTCTATCTCCTCACCGCGCTCTTTTTCCTCGCTTTCAATTTCAATTTCCTCATTACTCTCGCCAATTTTTTCTTCACCCACTTCTTTCATAGCCACTCCAACACGATGATCTTTCTATAAAGCGTAGCGGCTTTTAATGAAATGCCCGTGGGGATGCTCTTAAATTGGCGGCAATGGCAACAAAGGCGATACATCTCATTAAAAGACATTATAAAATTGCCAGCGAAACGAATTCTAAAAGCCAGGCTATGCTGAGATCAGAGTGACGGTGGTTACTGCCCGTAATTGTGCTCGTAGACATCGGTAAACGTGCTGTTACAATCACTTGCACGTTTACAGGCGGAGCAACCCATGCTCCGTTACGGATGGCAATCAACGATAGCCATACTGAACAGGGAGATATTTATGAAACTTCGGCTGTCGGCGCTTGCGCTGGGCGCGACGATGCTTGTGGGCTGCGCCAGCTCTGGAGAGCAAACGGGACGCTCCGATCCTCTCGAAGGATTTAACCGCTCAATGTACAGCTTCAACTACAACGTGCTGGACCCGTATGTGGTTCGCCCGGTGGCAGTTGCATGGCGTGATTATGTTCCACAACCTGCGCGTAACGGGTTGAGTAACTTCACCAGTAACCTGGAAGAACCTGCGGTGATGGTGAACTACTTCCTGCAGGGCGATCCGTATCAGGGTATGGTGCACTTTACCCGCTTCTTCCTGAACTCATTGCTGGGGATGGGGGGCTTCATCGATGTTGCCGGTATGGCGAACCCGAAACTTCAGCGTGAGCAGCCGCACCGTTTCGGCAGTACGATGGGGCATTATGGCGTGGGTTATGGTCCGTATGTTCATCTGCCATTCTACGGCAGTTTCACCGTACGTGATGACGGCGGCGACATGGTGGATACGCTGTATCCGGTTCTGTCGTGGCTGACCTGGCCGCTGTCGGTAGGGAAATGGACGGTGGAAGGGATCGAGACGCGTGCGCAACTGCTTGATTCGGACGGTCTGCTGCGTCAGTCTTCTGACCCGTATATTATGGTCCGCGAAGCTTACTTCCAGAATCACGACTTTATTGCCAATGGCGGCAAGCTGAAGCCGGAAGAGAATCCGAACGCGAAAGCAATCGAGAACGAATTAAAAGATATCGACTCGGAATAAAGATATCGACCCGGAATAAAGAAAAAAGGTGAGCCATGCTCACCTTTTTTAATCCCTGCGCGATTAGAACGCGTAGTTGAAGTTCATGCCATACAGCCAGGCTTTACCTTCAGAAGAGAACTCATACGGCCCCTCCTTAAAGTTAACTTTTTGACCGTGCATGTAAGAGATGCCCGCATCGATAGAAGCATCTTTATTGAAGGCATAGGTTGCACCTGCGCTTAGCCAGAAGCGGTCCTGGTCCGGAATGGAGATGGAACGCTTGTCAGCCGGTACCGGACTATCATCGAAGGCAATACCGGTACGGAATGTCCAGTTGTCATCCATATAGTAGGTGGTGCCCAGCGCGATACGGTAGGCATCACGGAAGCTTTCATCTTTATAGAAGAGCGTGTCACCATTGCTGTTGGTCGCTTTCAGCTCCTGGAACTGACTCCAGCTTGTGTAGGTCAGGCTATAGTGAACCGCCCACTGCGGCGCCACTTTGTTATAACCCGACAGTTCCCACATTTCTGGCAAGTGCAGGCTCAGAGAACCGCCAGTGGTACGGCCGTCGGTGCCCATTGGCAGGCCGAAGCTACCCAGAATCTGGTTATAGGCTGAAGGCAGGCTGCTCTTATAATCGCCATCAAAGTCAATTTTCACTTCGGAACGGTAGGTTAAACCGTAGCGGTTATTTTTATCGATTTCATAAAGGATACCGGCGTTCCAGCCGAAGCCCCATTCGTCACCCTTAAGGTAAGCAATCTGGGTATCTGCCGGAATACCTGCAACCTGCTGTGCCAGACCCGGAATCGGCGGCAGAGCGCCTGAGCCAGCAACGACTTTACCCAGGTCACCCGCGTAGCGCTCGATCTTCGCTTTAGCATAAACCGCATCAAAGCCGACGCCGAAGCTCCAGTGGTTGTCCAGACGGTAAGCACCGCTCAGGTTCAGGTTCAGGGTTTCAAGGTCGGTTTTACCGCCATACGCCCCTGCGGCGTAGTTATTATTAAACTCGGTAGCCAGACCGTAGTTAGACGTCACGGAAGCGCCCCAGCCGAACTGGTCATTAATTGGCGCAACGAAGTGGAGGTTTGGCACCCAGGCTGTTGGCGCGATGTTGTCTGCCTTCAGGCTGGCGCCTGTTGGCGAGCGGCCCGAGATATCAACACCCGGATCAACAAAGATTGCACCAGCAGAGAAGGTCGGACGATCGAACATCATGATCAGTGCAGGGTTACGACTCGCGTTGCCCGCATCATCAGCAATTGCGCCTTCCCCGGAATACGCACGGCCAAGGCCAGAGGAAGAAAATTCGTTTAACTGAAAGCCCGCGGACCAGGCGGACGTAGAGACGATTGCCACTGCGACTGCCAGCGCAGTCTTTTTGAACAGGGTTTTCTGGCTCATGACCATAACCTCATTGAGTTATTTTTATTCAATAATTGTTACATACCGTAACAGGAGCGCGAAGTGTAGGGTCTGAGGTATGACATACAAATCAGACCAGTGGCGAGAGTATAGGTCTGACCAGCCAGAATGTTGCAAGTTTGTTTATTAATATTTTCAAACATGTTTCTTGAAACGAGATCTGGTTGGCAAAATTGTGACCATTGCGAATCGTCTGAAAGGGTGATTTTTGTTCTAGATCATTTTTTAGTGTGATATTGGTCACTTATCCGCTTTTGCGCCATTAACGGCTGGAGAGAGCCAGCCCCGGGGCGTAAAATAGCAGCATCGTGTTTATCTCGCGCCTTGCGCGAATACAGAGGAAATTGAGCTATGAGTAAATGCAGTGCTGATGAAACCCCGGTTTGCTGCTGTATGGATGTTGGTACCATCATGGACAACTCCGATTGCACCGCCTCTTACAGCCGTGTATTCAGCAACCGCGCCGAAGCGGAAGAAACCCTGGCCGCGCTGAGCAAACGTGCACGTGAGGTCGAATCCGATCCGTGCGAAATCAAATCCACCTTTACTGACGTGGACGGCGGTGTGAAGCTGGATATCGACTTTGTGTTCGCCTGCGAGGCGGAAACGCTAATTTTCCAGTTGGGTCTGCGCTAACCTCAACGGCGTAATGCCCTCATCCTGGCCCCTCTCTCACAGTAGAGGGTGCACACTAAAACGGTAACCTTCGGGTTACCGTTTTGCTTTTGTTTTCGCAGAGACATTTTCTTTTTCTTCTCTGTGCCTTAGCTCGCACTTTTTCGTTTCCCTGATTGGCTGAATGTAAAAAAATGGTTAAGACTGTTATCAGGTCAGACCACTTTATGTTTGAGTAAAAAATTTTACAGGGGAAGGTTATGAGTCAGGCGTTACCGCTTATTACCCGTCAGGGCGATCGCATTGCCATTGTCAGTGGATTACGTACGCCATTTGCACGTCAGGCGACAGCGTTTCATGGCATACCGGCTGTCGATCTGGGGAAAATGGTGGTGGGGGAGATGCTGGCTCGCAGCGAAATTCCGCCTGAGGTCATCGAGCAGCTGGTTTTTGGCCAGGTTGTGCAGATGCCTGAAGCACCCAATATTGCGCGCGAAATCGTCCTCGGTACGGGGATGAACGTCCACACTGATGCCTACAGCGTCAGCCGGGCATGTGCTACCAGCTTCCAGGCGGTGGCTAACGTGGCTGAAAGCCTGATGGCAGGTACCATTCGCGCTGGGATCGCCGGCGGGGCGGACTCCTCTTCGGTTCTGCCGATTGGGGTGAGTAAAAAGCTGGCCCGGATCCTGGTTGACGCCAACAAAGCCCGTACCGTCGGTCAGAAACTCAAACTTTTCTCACGCTTACGCCTGTGTGACCTTATGCCTGTACCGCCCGCAGTGGCGGAGTATTCCACCGGTCTGAGAATGGGCGATACCGCCGAGCAGATGGCAAAAACTTACGGGATCACCCGTGAGCAGCAGGATGCGCTGGCTCATCGCTCACATCAGCTGGCGGCGAAAGCCTGGTCGGAAGGCAAACTGGCTGATGAAGTCATGACGGCGTACATCCCGCCATACCGTGAACCGCTCTCAGAAGATAACAATATTCGCGGCAGCTCGACGATGGCGGATTACGCCAGGCTCCGTCCGGCATTTGACCGCAAACACGGTACCGTCACGGCCGCCAACAGTACTCCGCTGACGGACGGTGCCGCCGCGGTGATCCTGATGACGGAATCCCGTGCCAAAGAGCTGGGCATAAAACCGCTGGGCTACCTGCGCAGCTACGCCTTCACGGCGATAGATGTGTGGCAGGACATGTTGTTAGGGCCGGCGTGGTCCACACCGCTGGCGCTGGAACGCGCGGGACTTACCCTCGCGGATTTAACCCTCATTGATATGCACGAAGCATTTGCCGCACAAACCCTGGCAAACATACAACTGCTGGCGAGTGAACGTTTCGCGCGCGATGTTCTTGGCCGGGCGCATGCCACTGGCGAAGTGGATCAGAGCAAATTTAACGTCCTGGGTGGCTCCATCGCCTACGGTCATCCATTTGCGGCGACGGGGGCGAGGATGATCACTCAGACATTACATGAGTTACGTCGCCGGGGCGGTGGTTTTGGTCTCGTAACCGCCTGCGCAGCGGGTGGTCTGGGCGCGGCAATGGTTCTGGAGGCTGAATAATGGATATGCCATCTGCATTTAATCTGACGGTACGCCTCGATAACGTCGCCGTTATTACTATCGATGTTCCCAACGAGAAGATGAACACCCTGAAAGCCGAGTTCGGCGTTCAGGTGCGCGCGATGCTAAAGCAGATCCGTGAGAACAAAGCGATTCGCGGCCTGGTGTTTATCTCGGCGAAACCGGACAACTTTATTGCCGGAGCCGATATCAACATGATTGACCGGGCGCAAAACGCACAGGA
>ENA-OQIZ01000179-OQIZ01000179.1-human-gut-metagenome-genome-assembly--contig:-NODE-179-length-41583-cov-3.579651_pt1 | contig 41583 bp, 41 predicted proteins | sample MGYA00242593_ERZ504758 | MGnify/ENA primary metagenome ERZ504758 (study PRJEB26092, sample SAMD00036364) | human gut metagenome | host: Homo sapiens | study: EMG produced TPA metagenomics assembly of...
CGGTCAACAGCAATAGCGCAAATGCCGGCAGCGTCCAGACTGCCGCAATGCCCACCAGCGTCCAGTTTGCGGCATGCAGGCTTCCCGCCAGCCACAGCATCGCCGTTTGCACGTCACGCACGTCGGCGGTGGTCATAAAGACCCCCATTGCCGCGGCAAACGCCCAGGAAACACCGATCCCCGTCAGGATAAATCGCGGCCGCGAAATATCGCGCGCCAGCGCCACCACCAGCAGCGCGGTGAGTATGCCCCCCGCCATTCCCGCCAGCGGTCGCCAGGCCAGGCTGAGCGCCGGGAACTGAAAAATCAGCACCAGCACCGCCGCGCTACATCCCTCTTTCACGCCGATAAGCCCCGGGTCGGCAAGGCCATTACGGGTGACAGACTGCATCGCTGCCCCCGCCATGCCGAGCATGGCACCGCATAACACCGCCATCAGCAGACGCGGCAGACGGATATCCATCACGATGTAGCGCGTATCCGCCTCCAGACTTTGCGGATACAGCAGCGCCCGTCCGATGGCCGACGTCGGGATCGGCAGCGAGCCGTGCGTCAGGCCAAACCCGAGCAGGATAAAGGCCGTGAGTGAAATCAGCGCAAGGCAGGCCAGCGCCCTCGGGCGTACCAGCGTTGAAAAGGTGCCAATACGCAACGCGCGCAGTCCGGCCCGGCTCATTTGAACGCCCTCGAGGCCATAAAGATAAAGACGGGAGCACCGACCAGCGCGGTCATAATGCCGGTCGCCAGTTCATAAGGGGTAAACAGCGTGCGGGCGGCGAGATCCGCCAGCAGCAAAACCAACCCTCCACACAGGGCTGAAAGCGGCACCATCACGCGCAGATCCACCGTCACCAGACGCCGTATCAGCTGCGGCACCACGAGGCCAATAAAACCAATCGGCCCGGCAACGGAGACTGCCGCGCCGCACAGCAGCGCGATTGCCAGCAGCGCGAACAGGCGCGTCCTGAGAAGCGATACGCCAAGCCCCTGGGCCATCCGGTCTCCCAGTGCCAGCATATTGAGTGATGGCGACAGCCAGAGCGCAAGGGCGAAACCCGCGCCAGCGGCCCACGAAGCGCTGCGAAGCGTCCCTTCTGTTATCCCGGCCAAATCCCCCGCCAGCCAGGTGCGTAAGGCGAGAAGCGTCTGCTCATCGAGGATCAGGACCGTGGCGGTAATCGAGGAGGCGAACGCCGACATCGCCACCCCGCACAAGGTGACTTTCATCGGCGTCAACCCGGTGCGTCCCGAAGAGGAGAGCATCAGTACCAGCAGAAACAGCCCGGCGGCGCCGGTGGCGGCAATCAACGGGCGACCAAACGGCAGGGTGAACCCGAGTGCACTTGTCAGCACGACGGCCAGCGCGGCGCCAGCATTCAGCCCCAGAATATGTGGCTCACCCAGCGGGTTACGGATAACGGACTGCAGCAAGACGCCTGCCACGCCAAGTGCAGCGCCGGTCAGCATGGCCGCAAGGAGGCGTAACAGGCGCAGCCTGATAATGATGTTATGGTCGAAATTGCGCGGGTCGAAATCGACAAAAGCCTGCACGACCGTCAGGGGAGAAATAACGCGTGCGCCCGTGCCCAGATGTGCAATTGCGCCCATCACCAGCAGCAGCGCAAAAAGCAGAAAAGCCAGTGACGTTCGTATCATGATTTTTCTGCGACCTGGCGAAACGGCATGAAGAACGGTTTGCCGGTGAGCGGATTAACTGACATATGTACGTCAACCTCAAACACCGCTTTGATCAGTTCCGGCGTACAGGTATCGCCCTCGTGAAGCACACCCTCTACTTTCCCCTGGCGTAAAAAGACCAGGGAATCACCGTAGTTCACCGCGAAGTTAAGATCGTGCAGCACCACCACGACGGTGCGCCCGTGCTGGCGGGTCAGCGTATGCAGCAGTTCAAGGATTTCCACCTGATAGCGGAGGTCAAGAAACGTTGTCGGCTCGTCGAGCAGGATATAGGGCGTTTGCTGCGCCAGCGCCATCGCAATCCAGCAGCGCTGACGCTGGCCGCCGGAAAGGCTTTCCACCGGCAAATGGGCAAACTCCGCCGTACCGGTCAGGCGCAGTGCCTCTTCCACGGCCTGCTCGTCTTCGTCACTCCACTGGCGCATAAAATTTTGCCAGGGGAAACGCCCGCGCGAAACCAGCTCAAACACGGTTAACCCTTCCGGCAACAGCGGTGACTGCGGCAGAATGCCCAGCTGACGGGCGACCGCTTTGGTTGGCTGTTGATGAATGGCTTTGCCATCCAGCAGCGCAGCTCCCCCGAGCGGTTGCAGCAAACGTGCGATCGTGCTCAGTAGCGTGGATTTTCCACAGCCGTTCGCGCCCACCAGAACGGTTATTTTCTGTGGGGGGATCGCAAGCGAGATCTCATCGACGATGATTTTTTTCTGATAGCCAGCAGAGAGGTTCTCAAGAACCAGCCCTGACTTATTCGTGTTGTGAGCCACGTGAACGCCAACTTAATAAAAAACTAACAAATAAAAATAAAACTCATTCTCTTTTGAGAGTTTGCCGCTGCGCCATGTAGTAGTCAAGAGAAGAAACACCCTTAAAACCCCAGGGTTATCGTGCAGGAACGGGAAAACCGCTAAACGAATTAATTAATTTATTTTCAACAAGTTAATTGCTTACCACGCTAAGTATCAGAGGGGGCGTACTGCTGTAGTCGATTTTTGCTTTTTTCCATTTACTACTACATCAGCGCATGATTGAATGATTCTCAATTACATGTTCGATGCCAGCGATGGCTAACGAGCAGACCGTAAAGGGCAATGACTCACACATTCTTCCGTGAAGCTTCATTCGCGGGATATTTCGGGAAAACAGATGTAATGGCTACGTTCACTCCTTCACTCTCTGGGGTAAAAGGGCGCGCGCTCTTTTCACTGCTGTTTATGGCGCCGCTGGTGCAGGCAGCAGACAACACCGCGGCTCAGGACGGCGAAACGCTTACCGTCACCGCCGATCCTAATGCCGTGGCCGATGCCACCAACGGCTATCAGCCGCTGAACACCTCCACCGCCACACTGACCAATATGCCGATGCTGGATATCCCGCAGGTGGTAAATACTGTCAGCGATAAAGTGCTGGAAGATCAGCACGCTACCACGCTGGATGAAGCCCTCTATAACGTCAGTAACGTGGTGCAGACCAACACGCTGGGCGGCACGCAGGATGCGTTTGTACGCCGTGGATTTGGCGCGAACCGCGACGGCTCAATCATGACCAACGGCCTGCGCACCGTGCTGCCGCGCAGCTTTAACGCAGCCACCGAGCGTGTGGAAGTCCTCAAGGGACCGGCCTCAACGCTGTACGGCATCCTCGATCCGGGAGGGCTTATCAATGTGGTCACCCGACGTCCGGAAAAACAGTTTGGCGGTTCGATCTCGGGCACCTCCTCAAGTTTTGGCGGCGGTACCGGCCAGGTCGATGTCACAGGTCCCATTGAAGGAACGCGCCTGGCTTACCGCCTGACGGGCGAGTACCAGGACGAAGATTACTGGCGAAGTTTCGGCAAGGCGCGCAGCACCTTTATCGCGCCCTCGCTGACCTGGTTTGGTGATGACGCCACCGTGACCGTGCTCTATTCACATCGTGATTATAAGACGCCGTTCGATCGCGGTACGATCTTCGATCTCACGACCAAACAGCCGGTGAATGTTGACCGTAAAACCCGGTTTGACGAGCCGTTCAACATTACCGATGGCCAGTCCGATCTGGCGCAACTCAACGCGGAATACCGCCTTAACAGCCAGTGGACGGCGAAGTTCGATTACAGCTACAGCCAGGATAAATACAGCGATAACCAGGCGCGGGTGATGGCCTATGACGCGAAAACCGGCAACCTGACCCGTCGTGTCGATGCGACGCAAGGATCAACGCAGCGCATGCATTCCACCCGTGCAGACCTGCAGGGGAACGTGGATATCGCGGGATTTTACAATGAGATCCTGACCGGCGTGTCGTATGAGAATTACGACCTGCTGCGCACGGATATGATTCGCTGTAAGAATGTAAAAGATTTCAATATTTACCATCCGTCTTACGGCAATCTGAGCAAGTGTACGACCGTTTCCGCCGCGGACAGCGATCAGACGCTCAAACAGGAGAGTTACTCCGCTTATGCTCAGGACGCCCTGTACCTGACGGATAAATGGATTGCCGTCGCGGGGCTGCGTTATCAGTATTACACCCAGTACGCGGGCAAGGGCCGGCCGTTCAACGTCAATACCGACAGCCGCGACGAGCAGTGGACGCCAAAGCTGGGGCTGGTCTACAAGCTCACGCCATCCGTCTCGCTGTTTGCTAACTACGCCCAGACGTTTATGCCGCAATCGTCCATCGCGAGCTACATTGGCGACCTGCCACCAGAAACGTCCAATGCCTACGAAGTCGGCGCTAAATTTGACCTGTTCAACGGTATTACCGCTAACATCGCGCTGTTTGATATCCACAAGCGCAACGTGCTGTACACCGAAAGCGTGGCGGGTGAAAACATTGCTAAAACCGCTGGCCGCGTGCGCTCACAGGGCGTGGAAGTGGATCTGGCAGGCTCTCTGACCGAGAACACCAATATTATTGCCAGCTATGGCTACACCGATGCGAAAGTGCTGGAAGACCCGGATTACGCCGGCAAACCGCTGCCAAACGTGCCGCGCCATACCGGTTCGCTGTTCCTGACGTACGATATTCACAATGTCATCGGCGGGAATACCCTGACAATCGGCGGCGGTGGACACGGCGTGAGCCGTCGCTCCGCGACCAACGGTGCGGATTATTATTTGCCAGGGTACGTTGTTGCTGATGCCTTTGCGGCCTATAAAATGAAGCTACAGTATCCGGTGACGCTGCAGGTCAACGTGAAGAACCTGTTTGATAAGACCTACTACACCTCGTCGATTGCGACCAATAACCTCGGTAACCAGCCAGGCGATCCGCGTGAAGTGCAGTTTACGGTGAAGATGGAATTTTGATGTAAAAAAGCCCGGTGGCGCTAGCGCCTACCGGGCCTTCGTTCCATCCCCTCTCCCGGCGGGATAGGAGTAAAGAGAGGGCATCAGGCCTCAATATCCGCCATATCGCCTTTTTCCTGCAGCCAGTTGCGTCGGTCTTCCGAACGCTTCTTGGCAAGCAGCATATCCATCATGGCGTTGGTTTGCTGTTCGTCTTCGTCGCTGATGGTCAATTGCACCAGGCGGCGGGTGTTTGGATCCAGCGTGGTTTCGCGCAACTGCATCGGGTTCATCTCGCCCAGCCCTTTAAAGCGCTGCACGTTCGGTTTGCCCTTCTTACGCTTGAGCTGTTCCAGTACGCCCGCTTTTTCCTCTTCCGTCAGCGCGTAGTAAACTTCTTTGCCGAGGTCGATACGGTAGAGCGGCGGCAGCGCCACGTGGACGTGACCGTTTTTCACCAGCGTCCTGAAGTGCTTCACAAACAGCGCGCACAGAAGCGTAGCGATGTGCAGACCATCGGAGTCCGCATCCGCGAGGATACAGATCTTACCGTAGCGCAGCTGGCTCAGATCGTCGCTGTCCGGATCGATGCCGATCGCAACGGAGATATCATGCACTTCCTGCGAGGCCAGCACTTCATCCGACGACACTTCCCAGGTGTTCAGGATCTTACCCTTGAGCGGCATGATCGCCTGATATTCACGATCGCGCGCCTGCTTGGCAGAGCCCCCTGCCGAGTCCCCTTCCACGAGGAACAGCTCGGTGCGGTTCAGATCCTGCGCGGTACAGTCCGCCAGCTTGCCCGGAAGCGCCGGGCCACTGGTCAGTTTTTTACGCACCACCTTCTTGGCGGCACGCAGACGACGCTGGGCGCTGGAAATGGCCATTTCTGCCAGCATCTCGGCGGCCTGCACGTTCTGGTTCAGCCACAGGGTGAAAGCATCTTTGACCACGCCGGAGACGAACGCCGCACACTGACGTGAGGACAAACGTTCTTTGGTCTGACCGGCGAACTGTGGATCCTGCATCTTCACCGACAGGACGTAGGCGCAGCGATCCCAGATATCTTCCGCCGACAGCTTCACGCCGCGCGGCAGAATGTTGCGATATTCACAGAACTCGCGCATCGCGTCCAGCAGGCCCTGACGCAGGCCATTAACATGGGTACCGCCCTGCATCGTTGGGATCAGGTTGACGTAGCTTTCGGTCAGCAGCTCGCCGCCTTCTGGCAGCCACAACAGCGCCCAGTCCACCGCTTCCGTATCACCGGTGAAATTACCGACAAACGGTTTTTCCGGCAGGGTTGGCAGGCCGTTAACGGCTTCGCACAGATAGTCGTTCAGACCGTCTTCATAGCGCCAGGTCTGTTCGGTGTTGTTGACGTTATCTTTAAAGGTAATTTCCACGCCAGGGCACAGTACCGCTTTGGCTTTCAGCAGGTGCGTCAGGCGTGAAACAGAGAAACGCGGACTGTCGAAGAAGCTTTCGTCAGGCCAGAAGTGGACGCTGGTCCCGGTATTGCGCTTGCCGCACGTGCCGACGACCTGCAGATCCTGCACCTTCTCGCCGTTTTCAAAGGCGATGTTATACACCTGACCGTCGCGGCGGACGTTGACTTCCACGCGTCTGGACAGGGCGTTAACCACGGAGATCCCCACGCCGTGCAAACCACCCGAGAACTGGTAGTTTTTGTTGGAGAACTTACCGCCCGCATGAAGACGACAGAGGATCAGCTCAACGGCTGGCACACCCTCTTCCGGGTGGATATCCACCGGCATGCCGCGTCCGTCGTCGATGACTTCCAGCGACTGATCGGCATGGAGGATGACGTCAACGCGTTTGGCATGGCCAGCCAGCGCTTCATCCACACTGTTATCAATAACTTCCTGGCCCAGATGGTTTGGGCGTGTCGTATCGGTGTACATCCCAGGGCGGCGGCGAACCGGCTCAAGCCCGGTGAGTACCTCAATGGCATCAGCGTTATAGGTTTGCGTCATGATTTAAACTAGCAGTTCGCATTGATTGTCAGTGGCTGTGCAGTCCAAGAAAATCGACAATCTGGGTGAAATGATTCTCAAAGCCCGTGAAAGCATGGTTTCCGCCTTCTTCTATAGTCTGGCGGCAGGATGCGTAATACGCCACTGCCTGGCGGTAATCCAGCACTTCATCACCCGTCTGTTGCAGCAACCAGATAAGATCGGGCGCTTCAAGCGGGTCTACCTGCATAACTTTGAGATCGTAAATATGGCGTGACTCTAGCACATATTGTTGGCCGGTGTAGGGGTTCTCGTTTTGCCCGAGAAAGTCCCGCAGCAGCTCAAATGGCCGAACCGCCGGGTTAACCACCACCGCAGGCAGCATAAAACATTGCGAGAGCCAGGTGGCGTAATATCCGCCCAGCGAAGAACCGACCACGCCGAACGATTCGCCGCCGTGTTCCATCACTACCGATTCCAGCATTTCTGCGGCTTCCGCCGGGTAAGGCGGCAGTTGAGGGATAATCATCTCAACGTGCGGGTGATGTTCGCTCAGCCACTGGCGAAACTGCGTCGCTTTCGCGGAGCGCGGCGAACTGTTGAATCCGTGCAGATAGAGGAGCGTAGACATCAATAGCCTTCTGAAGCGGTGTCCGGGCGGAATTTTGCGCCGGTTAAACGGCAGACTTCCGTGGTGAGCAGGCCATCGGGATGCAGTTCGAGCCAGCGCCAGCCCGGTGCGATGGTGTCCAGGGTAAAGTTTGCGCAATGCGGCTTGAACTGAACGCAGGTCGAGGGCGTGGCCAGCAGTCGGCGGCCATTCCAGTCGAGATCCTGTTCCTGATGAATATGTCCGCACAGGAGATTCTGCACCCGCGGGAATTTCGCCAGCACTCTGTCCAGCGCGGCAGAGTTGCGCAGGCTGTGTTGATCAAGCCAGCTACAGCCCGCCGGCAAAGGATGATGATGCAGCAACAGCAGCGTATGACGTTCAGGTTCGGCAGACAGTTTGGTCTCAAGCCAGTCGAGTTGAAAGTCGCTTAACTCACCGTGTGGGACGCCAAAGACCTGGCTGTCCAGCAGCAGGATCTGCCAGTGGTCACCCACAAAAACACATTTTGCCGGAGAGATCCCCGCATCCTGCAGCGAGCTGTACATGGCAGGCTGGAAATCGTGGTTTCCCGGTAGCCAGACGCAAGGCACGCTAAAACTCGCGATGCCTTCAGCGAAATGCTGGTAGGCCGCGGAGGATTGGTCCTGCGCCAGATCGCCCGTCGCGACAATCAGATCGCATGGGCGATTTTCAGCGTGAATGGCGCTAAGTACCGCCTGATAGCTCTCCCAGGTATTCACCCCAAGCAGAGTTTCATGCTTTTCGGCAAAAAGGTGGGTATCGGTGATTTGTAATATCCTGACTGGTGCCCCACCAGCAACAGTCAGGTTCAACAGGCTTTCCAAATGGTGTCCTTAGGTAGGTTTATGACGCTAACAAACCGGAATCGCCATTGCTCCATGTGCTAAACAATATCTTAGCCAGTCGGCTAAAAACTGGTTAATTTGATGCTTTTCGTCGCGTTGATGCAACTTTTTATTCGGATAATCATACCGCGCTTTGAAGCGAAAGATCTGCTGGCTTGAACACACTTCAGCGACCATCGCGTCATGGTAAAGGCGCACCGTCATCGACGGCAGGCTCCAGTAGCTAATGCTGGGCGCCGTTTGTTCAATTTCGACAAGCGTAGTGTAGCGCGTTGATTCTGTTATCGTTAATCGATACTGCGCGTTGCTCACCTGATAGCTCACCGTTTCGCCGGGTGCGTCGTTTTTCGGCAGCAGGCGGCGCAATTGTGCGAAATTGGTTTCGCACAGGCGCATCATTTCTGGGAAGTCAGGTGTATAACGCTTCATTTTTTCCACTCGTTTCGTAAAGTCTGATAATGCAGTTGCAGCCATTGCAGAGCGATGACAGACGCTGCGTTGTCGATTTTCCCCTCTTCTACCCACTGATAAGCCTGCTCCCGACTCACCACATGAACCCGAATATCTTCGTTTTCATCTGCCAGACCGTGGATCCCTTCCGCCGTCGTGGCGTCCACTTCGCCCACCATAATGGACAAGCGCTCGCTGGTGCCGCCTGGGCTTGCCAGATAACTCAGCACCGGTTTTGTCCGGCCAACCACCAGCCCCGCCTCTTCCAGCGCCTCGCGGCGGGCAACGTCTTCGACCGATTCACCCTCTTCAATCATGCCGGCCACCATCTCCAGCAGCCAGGGGCTGGCGCTGACGTCATACGCGGCAATGCGGATCTGCTCCACCAGCACGACTTCATCACGCACTGGGTCAAAGGGTAGCAAGACTGCCGCATGCCCGCGCTCAAAAATTTCGCGTCTGATTTCACCGCTCATTTCGCCGTTAAACAGGCGATGCCTGAAACGGTAAAGTTCCATTGAAAAAAAACCGCTATAAAGCGTTTCTCGTGCAATAATTTCTACATCGTTTTTCGCGAATGTCACGGGCAAGTTTTCTGGTTTTTGCATGAGTCGAGTCCTGGTAGCAATGGTGATGAAATTATGAATTTCAAGGCTGTTTGGCTGCCGTTTGTAAGGCTATATGGTAGATTGGTGCAAATTACCGCCAGATGGCACGTAACGCCAACCTTTTGGTATGGAAGATTCTGTTAGAATCGGCAATTATTTTTTAATTAGATCAGCGCTAATACTGCTTCACAACAAGGAATGCAAATGAAGAAATTGCTCCCCATCCTTATCGGCCTGAGCCTGACGGGCTTCAGTGCAATGAGCCAGGCGGAAAACCTGTTACAGGTCTACCAGCAGGCACGTCTGGGCAACCCTGATTTACGTAAATCAGCGGCCGATCGTGATGCTGCGTTTGAAAAGATTAACGAAGCGCGTAGCCCATTGCTGCCACAGTTAGGTTTAGGTGCAGATTATACCTACAGCAATGGTTTCCGCGACGCCAATGGCGTTAACTCCAATGCTACCAGCGCCTCACTGCAATTAACACAGACGCTGTTTGATATGTCCAAATGGCGCGCCCTGACCCTGCAGGAAAAGAGCGCGGGCATCCAGGATGTGACGTATCAGACCGATCAGCAAACGCTGATCCTGAACACCGCCACCGCATACTTCAACGTGCTGAGCGCAATTGACTCGCTCTCCTACACCGAAGCGCAGAAACAGGCGATTTACCGCCAGTTAGATCAAACCACCCAGCGTTTCAACGTGGGCCGGTCGCGATCACCGACGTGCAGAACGCCCGTTCACAGTACGACACCGTGCTGGCTAACGAAGTGACCGCGCGTAACAACCTCGACAACGCGCTGGAATCCCTGCGTCAGGTCACCGGGACTTACTATCCTGAGCTGGCGTCGCTGAACGTGGACAGCTTTAAAACGGATAAACCGCAGGCCGTTAACGCTCTGCTGAAAGAGGCGGAAAACCGCAACCTGAGTTTGCTGCAGGCGCGTCTGAGCCAGGACCTGGCCCGCGAGCAAATTCGTCAGGCGCAGGACGGCCATCTGCCAACCCTGAGCCTGAGCGCGTCTACCAGTGTCTCTGATACGTCCTATAGCAGCTCTAAAACCAATACGTCCCAGTATGACGACAGCAATATGGGTCAGAATAAAGTGGGTCTGAGCTTCTCCCTGCCGCTGTATCAGGGCGGTCAGGTCAACTCTCAGGTGAAACAGGCGCAGTACAACTTTGTTGGCGCGAGCGAACAGCTGGAAAGTGCCCACCGCAACGTGGTACAGACCGTTCGTTCGTCCTTCAACAACGTGAATGCCTCTATCAGCAGCATCAACGCCTATAAACAGGCCGTTGTGTCTGCGCAGAGCTCTCTTGATGCCATGGAAGCGGGTTACTCCGTGGGTACGCGTACCATCGTTGACGTCCTGGACGCAACGACCACGCTGTACAACGCGAAACAGCAGCTCTCCAGCGCACGTTATCAGTACCTGATTAACCAGCTGAACATCAAACAGGCGCTGGGTACGTTGAACGAGCAGGATCTGCAGATGCTGAACAGCACCCTGGGTAAACCTGTCTCTACTTCTCCGGAAAATGTTGCGCCAGAGAACCCTGAGCAGGTTGCCGCCGTTGATAACTTCAACGGTAACGGCGCTGCACCTGCCGCACAGCCAGCTGCCGCACGTACGACTGCCCCCGCCAGCAGCGGTAACAATCCGTTCCGCAATTAAGCATGTCATCGGGCCCATTGCGGCCTGATGCCTTCGCTATACCCCTCTCCTTTCGGGAGAGGGCGTACGCAAATCACACCTGAACGTAAGCCAACGTAAAGATCCCCCTCATTCCGGCCATCATCGCTTCATTTTCAACCACTCATCCTCTATCCTGAGCGTTATTACCACTGGGTCCAGGAAGACAACGATGAAACGGACAAAATCTATCAATCACGCTTCGTTCCGCAAAAGCTGGAACGCGCGTCATCTCACCCCTGTTGCGCTGGCCGTCACGGCAGTCTTTATGCTGGCAGGCTGTGAGAAAAGCGATGAAACAGTTTCGCTTTATCAAAACGCGGACGACTGTTCTGCTGCAACCGGCAACGCCGCAGAGTGTAAAACGGCATATACCAACGCCCTGAAAGAGGCGGAACGTACTGCGCCGAAATATGCTTCACGTGAAGACTGCGTGGCAGAGTTCGGTGAAGGTCAGTGTCAGCAGGCACCGGCTCAGGCAGGCACAGCCCCTGAAAACCAGGCTCAGGCCCAGTCCAGCGGCAGTTTCTGGATGCCGCTGATGGCAGGTTACATGATGGGCCGCCTGATGAGTGGCGGTGCGGGTTACCAGCAGCAGCCGCTGTTTAGCTCGAAAAACCCGGCCAGCCCGGCTTATGGTCAATATACCGATGCCAGCGGCAAAGGCTATGGCGCAGCCACCCCTGGCCGCTCCGTAACCGTACCGAAAACGGCGATGGCTCCGAAACCCGCGACCACCAGCACCATTACCCGTGGCGGGTTCGGTGAGTCTGTGGCGAAACAGACCAGCATGCAGCGTAGCGCGTCAGGCACGTCCACTCGCTCAATGGGCGGCTGATCATGGAACGAGTCAGTATCACCGAGCGCCCGGACTGGCGCGAAAAAGCGACCGAATACGGTTTTAACTTCCACACCATGTACGGCGAGCCATACTGGTGTGAAGACGCTTACTACAAGCTCACGCTTGCCCAGGTTGAGAAACTGGAAGAGGTGACCGCCGAGTTGCACCAGATGTGCCTGAAAGTGGTGGATAAAGTCATCGACAGCGACGCGCTGATGGCGAAGTTCCGCATTCCGAAGCACACCTGGAGTTTCGTCCGCCAGTCGTGGAAAACCCACCAGCCTTCGCTTTACTCACGTCTGGATCTGGCATGGGACGGCGTGGGCGATCCTAAGCTTCTGGAAAACAATGCTGATACGCCAACCTCGCTGTATGAAGCGGCGTTCTTCCAGTGGATCTGGCTGGAAGACCAGGCCAATGCCGGCAACCTGCCGCAAGGCAGCGACCAGTTCAACAGCCTGCAGGAAAAGCTGATTGAGCGTTTCGCTGAACTGCGCGAACAGCATGGTTTTAATCTGCTGCACCTTGCTTGCTGCCGCGACACGGAAGAAGACCGTGGCACGGTGCAATATCTGCAGGACTGCGCGGCCGAAGCTGAATTGGCGACCGAGTTCCTCTATATTGAAGATATCGGCCTGGGTGAGAAAGGCCAGTTTACTGACCTGCAGGATCAGGTGATAAGCAACCTGTTCAAGCTCTACCCGTGGGAATACATGCTGCGTGAAATGTTCTCCACCAAGCTGGAAGACGCCGGCGTGCGCTGGCTGGAGCCGGCATGGAAGAGCATTATCTCCAACAAAGCCCTGCTGCCGATGCTGTGGGAGATGTTCCCGAACCATCCGAACCTGCTGCCGGCTTACTTTGCGGAAGACGATCACCCGCCGATGGAGAAATACGTCGTTAAACCGATCTTCTCCCGTGAAGGGGCGAACGTGTCGATTATTGAAAATGGCAAAACGCTGGAAGCCGTTGAAGGGCCTTATGGCGAGGAAGGAATGATCGTCCAGGCGTTTTATCAACTGCCGAAGTTTGGTGACAGCTATACCCTGATTGGCAGCTGGCTCATCAACGATCAGCCAGCCGGGATTGGCATCCGCGAAGATCGCGCGCTGATCACGCAGGATCTGTCACGGTTCTATCCGCACATTTTTGTCGAGTGATCGGGTGTGCCGGGGTGCGAGCGGAAGCCCTCACCCCGGCCCTTTCTCTTTGGGAAAGGCACGCATACGTTATCCAATCTGCACCGACAACATACTTAAGCTTCCCATCTCAATGCCATCGACCGGTATGCTGATCGGCTCCTGACCATCCCACGCGCCCAGTACATACAGCAACGGCAGGAAGTGTTCCGGCGTCGGGTTAGAGAGTGAACCGCCTTCGTGATCCAGATAGTTCACCAGCGGATGCTCCTCAACCGGCCCTTGCCAGGTCAGATTTGCTTTCACGTAATCGTTAAAAGATGTCGCCCACGGGTATGGCGTGTTCTCACCGTGCCAGCGCGCTGTCCGCAGGTTATGTACCACGTTGCCGCTTGCGATCAGCATGATGCCCTCGTCGCGTAAGGTCGCCAGTTTTCGCCCCATCTCCAGGTGCCAGGCCGCCGGTTTAGTGCTGTCGATACTCAACTGCACCATTGGGATGTCCGCCTCGGGATACATCTTTATCAGTACGCCCCACGAGCCATGGTCAAAGCCCCAGGCTTCGTTATCCAGCGCCACAGGCACAGGCGCGAGTAATTCCACCAGCTGTCGGGCCAGCGCTGGCGAGCCGGGTGCCGGATAGTGCGTGTCGTACAACGCCTGCGGGAAGCCGCCGAAATCATGAATGGTTTTTGGCGTTTCCATTGCGGTCACGCCCGTGCCCCGGGTAAACCAGTGCGCAGACACCACCACAATCGCTTTCGGACGCGGTAGCGTCTCGCCCAGATGACGCCATACTCGGGTATAGACGTTGTCTTCCAGAACGTTCATTGGGCTACCGTGGCCTAAAAACAGTGCTGGCATACGGGAAGAAGTCATGGTGATATCCTTACAGAAGGTGTCAATTTAATGGTTCTACATTACGCGCAATCTCGCCCGGATGAACGCTGATAAGCGTGAAGATCATCATCAGGAAATTTGAATGTAAGGAATGTGTAAAGCAGGGTTTCACCTCTCGCTTTGACCGAAATGAACCATTAATATTAATGATAATCATTATCATAAGGAGCAATACATGTCAGTCCCCTTGATCCTGACTATACTGGCGGGCGCCGCAACGTTCATCGGTGCCATTCTCGGTGTGCTTGGTCAAAAGCCGTCTAACCGCGTGCTGGCCTTCTCATTGGGCTTTGCTGCCGGGATCATGCTGCTCATCTCTCTGATGGAGATGCTCCCTGCCGCACTGGGCACCGAAGGCATGTCTCCGGTGCTGGGGTATGGCATGTTTGTATTCGGCCTGCTTGGCTACTTTGCCCTCGACCGCATGCTGCCGCACGCGCATCCGCAGGATTTAATGCAAAAAAGCGTGACCCCGATGCCGCGCAATATTAAGCGCACGGCCATTCTGTTAACGCTCGGCATAAGCCTGCACAACTTCCCGGAAGGCGTGGCAACCTATGTCACCGCCAGCAGCAATCTGGAGATGGGCTTTGGTATCGCCCTGGCGGTAGCTTTGCACAATATTCCTGAAGGACTGGCAGTGGCCGGGCCGGTTTATGCCGCCACGGGCTCGAAACGGACCGCGGTCTTCTGGGCGGGGATCTCGGGGATGGCCGAAATTCTCGGCGGCGTGCTGGCGTGGTTGATTCTGGGCAGCCTGGTCTCGCCTGTGGTGATGGCCGCTATCATGGCCGCCGTGGCCGGGATAATGGTGGCGCTCTCCGTGGATGAGCTGATGCCGCTGGCGAAAGAGATCGATCCGAATAATAACCCGAGCTATGGCGTGCTGTGCGGCATGTCGGTGATGGGCTTGAGCCTGGTGCTGCTGCAAACGGCAGGGATCGGCTAAGACAATCGCGCATTAACGTCTCACAACAAAAAAGCCGGGTTTCCCCGGCTTTTTCACATCAGCCCTTTCAGCTGGCTTTGCGCGCGTGCGCCTGGCGATACTCCACCAGATCTTCAATCGTCACCACGGGCATATTATGCAGACGGGCAAAGGTGATGCACTCCGGCGCACGTGCCATGGTGCCATCGTCGTTGGTGAGTTCACACAGTACGCCCGCAGGTTTAAAGCCTGCCAGTGTCACGAGGTCAATGGTCGCTTCGGTGTGACCGCCACGGGTCAATACACCGCCAGCCTGCGCACGCAACGGGAAGACGTGGCCTGGACGATGCAGGTCTGATGGCTTCGCATCATCGGCAATCGCGGCACGTACGGTGGTCAGACGGTCAGCCGCCGACACGCCGGTGGTCACGCCATGTGCCGCTTCGATGGTCACGGTAAAACCGGTTCCAAAGGCGCTGGTGTTGTTTTCAACCATCATGGGCAGGTCGAGCTGCTTACGACGGTCTTCGTTGATACACAGGCACACGATGCCGCTACCGTGACGGATGGTCAGCGCCATCTGCTCAACGGTCATGTTTTCGGCGGCGAAAATCATGTCGCCTTCATTTTCACGGTTTTCATCGTCAAGCACCATCACGCCGCGGCCTTCGCGCAGTGCATCCAGTGCATGTTCAACACGTTCAATAGAAGTGCCAAAAGAGGAAAGTAGCGTCTGATTCATGGTAAAAAAACCTCATTAACATTATGGTTACCAGAATCAGGGCAGTCTTAGGAGCGCCGTATAAGCGGCAAAAAGATAACGTGAGCGGGCCAGGCCCGACTTGATCGTTACTCTCTCCCATCCGGACTCTAACCGTCGGCCCCGGAATTACACCGGATCTGCTGTCCTTTGAGTGGTGACCCAAAGCGCTCGCGGGCTTTCAGCGTTACGCTGATTTACCGCCGGTGGGGAATTTCGCCCCGCCCTGAGAATAAGCGAGATAACTATAACGCGATTGATTACCCTGGGCAATGCGCAGACATAAAATCTCCTTTATCCTGGGGCATGACGCGCTACAATGTTCATTAACACCGTCTTATCAAGGGAAGCCACAATGATTGACCCGAAGAAAATTGAGCAAATTGCGCGTCAGGTTCATGAGTCTATGCCAAAAGGCATTCGTGAGTTTGGGGATGACGTAGAGAAGAAAATCCGCCAGACGCTGCAGGCGCAGTTGGTTCGCCTTGATTTAGTCAGCCGCGAAGAGTTTGACGTGCAGACGCAGGTTCTGCTGCGTACCCGCGAGAAGCTGGCCCTGCTGGAGCAGCGTCTGAACGAGCTGGAAAACCGCAATACGCCAGCGGAAGTAAAACCGGCACCGGCCATTCCACCGGTTGATGAAGCAGAATAACAGCCGCGTATAACGGGCTGTTTGCGAAGATACCCTCTCCTGCAAAGAGAGGGTGAAAAAAACGGGCCAGATGGCCCGTTTTTTATTGGCTGACTTTATTTGCTGTCTTTCTGGATCTTCTTGATGATGTTGGTGGTTGAGCACCCGTCCTCAAAGTTGAGCACCATCACTTCACCACCATTAGCCCAGACCTCTTCGCTGCCTGCGATTTGATCCGGTTTGTAATCGCCGCCTTTCACCAGCAGATCCGGCAAAATACCGGCAATCAGGCGCTGCGGGGTATCTTCTTCAAACGACACCACCCAGTCCACCGCTTCCAGCGCACCCAGTACGATCATGCGCTGCTCCAGCGGGTTCACCGGACGCGTTTCACCTTTAAGACGTTTCGTCGACGCATCGCTGTTCACCGCCACAATCAGACGGTCGCCCAGCTTACGCGCATTGGCCAGATAAGAGACATGACCGGCATGCAGGATGTCGAACACGCCGTTGGTCATCACCACTTTTTCACCGCGTTTACGGGCGGCGGCAACGGCCACTTTCAGCTCATCTTCGCTCATCACGCCAAAACCGGTATCGGCACGACCGCGCACCGCGTTTTCCAGTTCGATCGGCGAAACGGTGGAAGTCCCCAGCTTGCCGACGACCACGCCTGCCGCAGCATTAGCGAAGTAGCACGCTTCTTCCAGAGAGTTCCCTGCCGCCAGCGTCGCCGCCAGAACGCCAATGACCGTGTCGCCGGCACCGGTCACGTCATACACTTCCTGCGCCTGGGTCGGCATATGCAGCGGCGCTTTGCCAGGCTGCAGCAGCGTCATCCCCTGCTCGGAGCGGGTCACCAGCAGTGCGGAGAGTTCGAAGTCAGCAATGATCTTCATGCCGCGCTCAACGAGCTCTTCTTCCGTCTTACATTTGCCCGCCACCGCTTCAAACTCAGAGAGGTTTGGCGTCAGCAGCGTTGCGCCGCGATAGCGCTCAAAGTCAGTACCTTTCGGGTCGATCAGCACGGGCACATTGGCTTTACGCGCGAGCTGAATCATCTGCTGTACGCTTGCCAGCGCACCTTTGGCGTAGTCGGACAGCACCAGCGCGCCGATAGTGCTCAGCGCCTGGTTAATGCGCTCGTGCAGCGGCTCAGGATCAACGCCCTCAAAGCCTTCCTCAAAGTCGAGGCGGATCAGCTGCTGGTTACGCGACAGAACGCGCAGTTTGGTGATCGTCGGGTGTGTCGGAACCGAAACGAAGTCGCACTTCACGTTCACGTCCGCCAGCGACTTGCTCAGCGCACGCGCCGCATCATCAATGCCGGTTAAGCCAACCAGACGCGACTGCGCGCCCAGAGAGGCAATGTTCATCGCCACGTTTGCCGCGCCGCCAGGACGCTCTTCAATGGTGTCGACCTTAACTACCGGTACCGGTGCTTCCGGAGAGATGCGGCTGGTCGGCCCGTACCAGTAGCGATCCAGCATGACATCCCCGACAACCATAACTCCAGCACGTTCAAACTCTGGCAATGTTACTTTCATTCCTGACTCCAGAAAGATTCACAATTTGCGCGCGATAATATCACACTTGTTTTGTTACGCACGGTTCCACCAGCCACTTCTGCCAGCTGGCGGTGACCTGCGCGCGTTCAGTGGCGAAACAGTCCAGCGCGACGTGGCCAGGCTGCTCCTGTAAGGCCAGGTGGTGCAGCTCGTCGCGCAGCGTGGTATAGGCGCGCGTTAAGGCCTGCGCCTCCTGCTCATCCATAATGTCGTTTTGCGCCAGCAGTTCCAGAATACGCACATTATCAGACCAGCGGGTCAGCTTCGGTTTAGCGTGCGCATGGCGTAGCACCAGATATTGCGTAATAAATTCAATATCGGTAATGCCGCCCTCATCCGCTTTAATATCAAAGCGATCGCGATGCTTATTGCCCAGGTGCGCGCGCATTTTCTCGCGCATCTCACGCACGTCGGTCTGCAGCGTGCTGCCGTCACGCGGGGTTGTCATAATCTCCCGACGAATGGCATCAAACTGCGTTTTCAGCGACGGATCGCCGTACACCACGCGGGCTCGCACCAGCGCCTGATGTTCCCACGTCCAGGCTTCACTCTTCTGGTACTCAGCGAAGGACTCCGTTGAGGTCACCAGCATGCCGGCCGCGCCGGAAGGACGCAGACGCGCATCCACTTCATATAAAATGCCGGATGACGTGCGGGTGCTGAACAGATGCATAATGCGCTGGGCCAGACGCAGGTAGAACTGACGCCCGTCGATTTCACGCTCGCCGTCAGTCATGACGTCTGCCGGGCAGTCATGCAGGAAGATTAAATCGAGATCCGAGCTGTACCCCAGTTCCCATCCGCCGAGCTTACCGTAACCCACAACGGCAAAACCGCGGCCTTCGCGGTCAGCAAGGTGTTTCGGCTGGCCGTAGCGCGCCACCATCTGAATCCATGCCTGATGCACCACCGCATCAATGATCGCTTCTGCAAGCCAGGTTAAGTGATCGCTCACTTTCATCACTGGCAGCGTTCCGGCGATATCTGCCGCCGCCACGCGCAGCATTTGCGCCTGCTTGAACTGACGCAGCGCCTCCAGCTGTTGCTCTTCGTCCTCTTCCGGTACGCGCAGCAGATACTGACGCAGCTCGTCACGGTAGGCGTCCGTTGCCGTCGGCTGGTAGAGCGTATTGGGATCGAGCAGCTCATCCAGCAGCAGCGGATACCGCGCCAGCTTGTTGGCCACCATCGGCGAGGCGGCGCAAAGCGTAATCAGATGCTTGAGCGCGCCCGGGAACTCGCTCAGCAACTCAAGATAGGTCGTACGGGTGATGATGCCGCTCAGCAGCGGCATCATGCGCGACAGCGGGACCGGCGCATCCGCACGCGAGCAGACGTTGCTCAGCAGGTGCGGCATCAGATGATCCAGCACCTGACGACCGCGCGGACCAATGGCCCGTTTATTCAGTTCGAGACGGAAATCAGCAATTAACGCCACCACACGATGGCGATCGTCGTCGCTCAGGTGCGCCAGCACCGGCGTGGTGTCATCCTCCTGCAGCGCGTCCTGCCACAATTCGCGCCAGTGTTCAGAGAGCGTATCGTCCTGCGATTCACTTTCATCGTCACCAATCAGCGCGTTAAAGACACGGCGCACGCCGGCCATATGCGCATCCAGTTGCCCGGTCAACGTTGACCAGTCGTCGACGTGCATCCCCCAGGCCAGCCGCGCCCGGTTCAGATCATCGCCTGGCAAAGTCTGGGTCTGCTCGTCATTGATGCTTTGCAGCAGGTTTTCCAGGCGACGCAGGAACAGATAGGCCTCACGCAGGATCTGCGCGTCGCCTTCCGGCAGCAGATGCAGTTGCTCTATGGCTGACAGCGTCGGCAGCAGCGAACGGGATTGCAGTGAAGGCTCACGTCCGCCGCGGATCAGCTGGAAGACCTGAACGATAAATTCGATTTCGCGAATGCCGCCCGCGCCGAGCTTGATGTTGTCCTTCAGGCCCCGACGGCGCACTTCACGGGCGATCATTCCTTTCATGTTGCGCAGCGACTGAATAACGCTGAAGTCGATATAGCGACGGAACACGAACGGGCGCAGCATGGCGCGCAGCTCGTTGGCGTAGGCATCGTCGCTGTCTCCCATGATCCGCGCTTTGACCATCGCGTAACGCTCCCAGTCGCGCCCCTGCTCCTGGTAATAATCTTCCAGTGCCGCAAAGCTCAGCACCAGCGGACCGCTGTCGCCAAACGGGCGCAGACGCATATCCACGCGATAGACAAAACCATCCTGGGTAGGTTGATCCAGCGCTTTAATCAGACGTTGCCCGAGACGGGTAAAGAACTGCGCATTGTCCAGTTCACGGCGGCCCCCACGTGTGGAGCCGTTCTCCGGCCAGGCAAAAATCAGGTCGATATCCGAGGAGAAATTCAGTTCGCAGCCCCCGAGCTTGCCCATGCCCAGAATCAAGAGTGGCTGAGGAACCCCATCCTCATTGCACGGCGTGCCCCACTCTTTACAGCAGGCGGCATAGAGCCAGTCCCGTGCGGCAACAATCAGCGTTTGTGCCAGCTCGCTCAGCTGTTGCAGGGTACTTTCTTCGCTGACCAGTTCCAGCGCCTGAGCCCAGGCAATACGCACCATCACCCGGCGGCGGAACTGGCGCAGGACGCGCATCAGTGTCGCTTCATCCGCGACCTCTTCAAGTGCGGTTTGCAACCAGCCCGCATAATGCCGCCACTCGTCTGCCTGCGGCGGGGTGCTCTCAAGCGCCTCCAGCCAGTCCGGGTAAGCGGTGATACTTTCCTGCACAAAATCACTGAAGGTGAGCACGCTCCTGGCCTGCTCGCTTAACGATGACGCCGGTAATGACTCAGGCAGACGTTCGCAAACGGTCTGCCACTGCTGCTGTAACTGCGAAGAAAGCGGCATTATAGGGTTCCTTGCCAGAGTTAACGTTTTCCGCTGTGCAGCCAGAACGGCTCCTGCGAAATGGCTTCATTACGGAAATGCTCAATCTCAATATGCTGACGGGTTTCGATAGCATGCTTCAGCCCCTGCCAGTTCTCCAGCCAGGCCTGCGCTTTAGGGCCGTCATAGGCACCCGACAGCAGCAGCATGCTGTCGATATTGCGCGACAGGCGGATCAGCTGATCGCCATACTGGTCTCCCAGCGGATACGCAAAGGTGGTTTTAAGCTCCGCCGCATGGCGTGAAAGATGGATATCCGCGAAACGTTTGAAGTTATCTTCAATTTTGGCCTGCGCTTTTGCATCCAGGAAGGCACGCCAGCTGCGCGTCACCAGAAACTCGGTCAGCGCCAGCCTGGCGGCGGCGTTTTGCGGGCTGTAGAGCGCCGTTTGTGCGGATACGTCAGAGAGCAGCAGCGCTTCGGTCTGCGTCAGCAGGTCACGTAAGTGAGCGCTCGCTTTGCGAGGTACGATGCCGCCGAACAGCGCCAGGGTATGACGCACAAGGCTCATCGCCGCTAACACGTGCGCTTTTGCGTTTTTCACATTACGCACCCACAGCTCTTCATGATAAAGCCACTGTGAGAGCGCCAGCTCCAGCGCCGCCTCCATGCCCTGCTCAACGCTGGCTTTCGGTGGCACGTGCAAAATAGTCGTCTCTTTCAGCAGGCGCGGCGCATTCCCGGCGGCCAGATGATACCCCCGCGCCGCTTTGCTCAGGCTGCCCTGACGCAGGCCCGGCTGGCTTACCAGCTTACGCGCCAGCTTCAGTACGTCCTGGACTTCACCTTCCAGCAGTTCAAGCTCCAGCTCGCAAATCGGCTCCTGAAGCTCACCCGCTTTTACCTCACCCTGATCGAGGGCGATTTCAATGCGGCTTTTCCCTTCCGTTACCAGCCATTTTTCACGCCAGAAATCGGTGCTAAACAGCGGTTTCACCTCGGCGGATAAGGTTTCCGGCAGCACGCCGTCCGGCCAGACTTCTGCCGGGAAACGATCCAGCTCAAGTTCTGGCTGATTGATGTCGATATTGTATTCCGGGCGCTGATGCAAACCGCCGACCACGCGGCCAGCGATTTTCATCGTCATCTCGTAGCGCCCGTTCGCGCCACGGATGCGCAACCCCATATCATGGCGGCGCAGCCAGTTGTCTGGCGTTTCGTAATAGATATTAAGCAGTTGTACCGGTTCATGGTGTTCGCCGGAAAGGGTCTGCAGATGCTGACGGAGTGCGTCAACGCTGTCTTTTTCGACGATAAATTTTAATTCGATTTCTTGAGCCATAGCCTTGTACTTTTGCAGGCGTCACAGACGCGTCAATGAGGGCGAACTTCCTCGCCATTTGTTTGTCAGTACATAGTATTTTGCGCCAAATTGCCACGCAATGAGCAATTTGACGGGCGTAAATGTTTAGGGTCGTGACACAGATGATTCTGATTGCTGACGAATGCTTTGCGTAGAGACACTGTTGCCACTACTATCGTTCCACTATTTATGAAAATAACGACTAATGATGCTTAAATTACGCCTGATTGGACTTACTTTCCTCGCTTTTAGCGCCGCAACCGCCGTGCACGCTGAAGAGAAGCGTTACGTTTCTGACGAACTGAACACCTGGGTACGCAGTGGCCCTGGAGATAATTATCGCCTCGTGGGTACGGTCAATGCCGGCGAGGAAGTGACGCTGTTACAGACCAACGCGGAGACCAATTATGGTCAGGTTCGCGACAGTACCGGCCGCACGTCCTGGATCCCACTGAAAGAGCTGAGCGCGGTGCCAAGCCTGCGCACCCGCGTGCCGGATCTGGAAAATCAGGTGAAAACGCTGACCGACAAGCTGAACAATATCGACGGTACCTGGAACCAGCGTACCGCGGAAATGCAGCAGAAAGTGGCCCAGAGCGACAGCGTGATTAACGGTCTGAAAGACGAGAATCAGAAACTGAAAAACGAGCTGATTGTCGCGCAGAAGAAGGTGAACGCCGCCAATCTGCAACTTGATGACAAACAACGTACCATCATCATGCAGTGGTTTATGTACGGTGGCGGTGTGCTGGGCGTTGGCCTGGTGCTGGGTCTGGTGCTTCCTCACCTGATCCCAAGCCGTAAGCGTAAAGACCGCTGGATGAACTAATTCGTCTTCTCTGCCAGACTTACGTATTATCTTGCGAAAAGAGAAAACGGGAGTACAGGGCGTGAAGAGTTATCTGGTCGGTGGTGCGGTACGTGATGCGTTGTTAGGTCTGCCGGTCAAAGATAAAGACTGGGTGGTGGTGGGAGCCACACCTGAAGAGATGCTTAACGCGGGCTACCAGCAGGTAGGCCGCGATTTTCCCGTGTTTCTGCACCCGCAAAGCCGTGAGGAGTACGCCCTGGCGCGTACCGAACGGAAATCCGGTTCGGGTTATACCGGCTTCACCTGCTATGCCGCACCGGACGTCACGCTGGAGCAAGATCTCCTGCGTCGCGATCTCACCATCAACGCGCTGGCGCAGGACGTAGACGGCCAGATCATTGACGCGTATGGCGGTCAGGACGATCTGCGTAATCGACTGCTGCGTCACGTCTCCCCGGCGTTTTCTGAAGATCCGCTCCGCGTGCTGCGCGTGGCGCGCTTTGCGGCGCGTTACGCGCATCTGAGTTTCCGCATTGTCGATGAGACCCTGGCACTGATGACCGCCATGACCGAGGCGGGCGAATTGGCCCACCTCACGCCAGAGCGCGTCTGGAAAGAGACGGAAAACGCCCTTACTACCCGCAACCCGCAGGTCTTTTTCCAGGTGCTGCGTGACTGTGGCGCACTGAAAGTGCTGTTCCCGGAAATTGACGCGCTGTTCGGCGTGCCCGCCCCGGCGAAATGGCACCCGGAAATCGATACCGGCGTGCATACCCTGATGACCCTGAGTATGGCTGCCATGCTCAGCCCCGAGGTGGATGTGCGTTTTTCAACGCTGTGCCACGATCTCGGCAAAGGATTAACGCCAAAAGCCATGTGGCCGCGCCACCATGGCCACGGTCCTGCCGGGGTGAAGCTGGTCGAAGGGCTTTGCCAGCGCCTGCGGGTACCCAACGAGATCCGCGATCTCGCCAGACTGGTGGCGGAATTTCACGATCTGATCCACACCTTCCCGATCCTCAAACCGGCCACCATCGTTAAGCTGTTTGATAACATTGACGCATGGCGCAAACCCCAGCGCGTCGAGCAGATCGCGTTGACCAGCGAAGCCGACGTACGTGGCCGCACCGGTTTTGAAGCCTGCGATTATCCGCAGGGACGGCTGTTACGCGCAGCGTGGGAAGTGGCAAAAGCGGTACCGACTAAAGCGGTTGTCGAGGCGGGCTTCAAGGGACCGGAAATCCGGGAAGAGCTGACGAAACGTCGAATTCAGGCGGTGTCGGACTGGAAGGAAAAGCATTGCCCTCAGCCTAAAGACTGAGGGCCGTCGGTCAGAAGAAGACCACGTAAACCGCAGCCGCCACGATAAAGCGATAGATCGCGAACGGAATAAACGAGATACGCTTAATCAACTGCAGGAAGGTTTTGATGGCGATCAGCGCCACAATAAAGGCGGTGACAAAGCCCACGGCGAACATCGGAATGTCACCCGTGGTGAGGAAGCCAATGCTTTTATAGACGTCGAGTGCGGTCGCGCCCATCATCATCGGTACCGCCAGCAGGAACGAGAACTCCGACGCAGCATAACGGCTAACGCCCATCAGCATCCCGCCAGAGATGGTCGCGCCTGAGCGTGAAAAGCCCGGCCACAGCGCCAGACACTGGAAACAACCGATGATAAACGCCTGACGGTAGGTCATGTCATCCAGACCTTCCGCGCGTGGCGTTTTCGGCTTCAGCAGTTCTGCCGCGATCAGCAGGAAACCGCCGACGACCAGCGCATACATGACGTTAATCGGGTTAAACAGCGATTTAATGGTGTCGTGGAAAACCAGGCCCAGAACCACTGCCGGAACCATGCCAAGCAGAATATGGATAAGCGTCAGGCGACCTTTGCTTTCACCCTCGCGCTGAGGAAGACGGCCAAAGTGGATACCGATAAGCCCGAACAGACGACGCCAGAACATCACAACGACCGCCAGAATAGACCCCAACTGAATGACAACTTCAAACGTCTTTGCGGTATCGCCTTCAAAGCCCAGCAGATGGCCAACGATAATCATATGGCCCGTACTGGAAACCGGCAAAAACTCCGTCAATCCTTCGACCACACCCAGTATTGCCGCCACCAGCAGCGAGTGCATATCGCTCATCTATAAACCCCTAAAAAGATATAAAAAAAACGGTGTCCCACGCGGACAACCGTGAAAGATACAGCTTTAAGACCGGTATAACCTAAAATGGTTTAGCTATTATGACGTTAAATCTTCCCTTTCAGATTTGTGCCACGCTCAATGATCACGCCGACGTTAGCGGCACGCGCCACGGCACCCGGTTTGCTCAACTTGATGCGTACCCACGGTGCGTTGAACTTGCTCAGCAGCAGCTCGGCCACCTCTTCTGCCACACGCTCCACCAGCGCAAAACGTTGCCCTTCGACGTGGCCCACGACCGTTTCACTGATATCGGCGTAGCTCAGACAGTCATTCACGTCGTCGCTTTTTGCTGACTTGCGGTTATCCCAGCCCATTTCGATATCGAACACGAGTTTCTGCTCAATGGTCTGTTCCCAGTCGTAAACACCAATAGTGGTGATTACCGAAAGTTGCTCTATAAATACAATATCCATCACGACCTGCCTGCTTTTTGGCTAAACCGGATACCACTTCCGGCGAATTATGCGTATTATCCACAGATGCTGAGAATACAGATACATTTTCAAAACGGAACAGCGTTATGAGTGCAATCGCGCCTGGAATGATCCTCCTCGCCTACCTTTGCGGCTCAATCTCCAGCGCCATTCTGGTCTGCCGCATTGCCGGGTTACCTGACCCGCGCGAAAGTGGTTCCGGGAATCCGGGGGCGACCAATGTACTACGAATTGGCGGCAAGGGAGCAGCCGTAGCGGTATTGATTTTTGATGTTCTGAAAGGAATGTTACCCGTCTGGGGAGCGTATGCGCTGGGCGTAACGCCGTTCTGGCTGGGGCTCATTGCTATCGCCGCCTGTGTCGGCCATATCTGGCCTGTATTCTTTGGTTTTAAAGGTGGTAAAGGCGTCGCCACCGCCTTTGGTGCTATTGCCCCTATCGGCTGGGACTTAACCGGCGTGATGGCCGGCACCTGGCTACTGACCATTCTTCTGAGCGGTTACTCATCACTGGGCGCCATCGTCAGCGCGCTGATCGCGCCATTCTATGTCTGGTGGTTCAAACCGCAGTTCACCTTCCCGGTGTCAATGCTCTCCTGCCTCATCCTGCTGCGTCATCACGATAATATTCAGCGCCTGTGGCGTCGCCAGGAGACCAAAATCTGGTCGAAGCTCAAGAGAAAGAAAAAAGACGCCCCGTAAGGGGTTAGTTATGCCTTATAACCAAATGTGATTTTGGTCACCCTCTGCCTGTGGTAACTGTTAATGACACAACACAACCACACAAAAAGAAAATGGCAGACATTACAGACACAACTCCCCTTTCAACGGCAGGACATTCGCCTGATGGCGACATCAAGTGGGTACGTAACGCCTCTGACGTTTCACGTCTGGTCAACGACGGTTCTCAGGGTCGGGCCAACGCCCGCATCGTAGTCGGTATCGCGCTGGGCGGTATTTTCCTCGATGCGTACGACCTTGGCGCGCTGGCGTTCGGCATCAAAGACATCACCCGCGAATTTAATCTCACCCCCGCCGGTACCGGCATGGTGGCCTCGGCCATTACCTTTGGTGCGATTGTCGGGGCGCTGCTGGGTGGCTATCTCACGGACAAGATCGGACGCTACCGCGTCTTTATGGCCGACATGCTGTTCTTCGTGGTAGCGGCCATCGCCTGTGCACTGGCACCGAACGAATATGCGCTGGCGGGCGCACGCTTTGTTATGGGCCTCGGCGTGGGGATCGATCTGCCGGTGGCGATGGCGTTTCTTAGCGAGTTCGCCAGGCTCAAAGGCCCCGGAAACAAGGCCTCCAGCGTGGCAATGTGGTGCCCAACCTGGTATGCCGCAATCAGCATCTCTTACCTGTTGGTGTTATTCTTCTACGCCGTACTGCCAGAAAGTCACAGCGACTGGCTGTGGCGCTTAATCCTGGGGTTTGGCGCGGTGCCTGCGCTGATGATTATCGCCATTCGTAGCCGCTACATGAGCGAGTCCCCGGTCTGGGCGGCGAATCAGGGCAACCTGAAAGAGGCGGCCGCTATCTTGCGGCAATCGTATAACATCAACGCCCACGTGCCGCAGGATGCGCTTAACCAACCGGCACCGGTGGTCAACAAGGCGAAGTGGGCAAATTATCTGAACCTGTTCCGTGGCGTCTATCTGCGACGTACCACGCTCGCCACCCTGCTCTCGGTGGTGTCGTCTTTCGCCTATAACGCCGTCGCATTTGGTCTGCCGGTCATTATCTCCAGCTTCTTTGTGCAGTCGATGCTGACCACTATTCTGATCTCGCTGGTGCTAAACCTGCTGTTTGCCTTCGTCGGCGGATTGTTGGCTGTGCGCTACGTCCCGCGCTTCGGCGCGTGGCGGATGTCGCTGGCGGGCTACGCCTGTCAGCTTGTTGCTCTGCTGGGGCTGGCGCTGATTGGTCGTCCGGAAGGCGTATCGGAAGGCGTTATCGCCGTCGCGATGCTGGCGCTGTTCCTGTTCGGTCAGGGATTTGGGCCCGGTGCCCATACCATGACGTTTGCGTCCCTGAGCTATCCCACCTCTCTGCGCGGCGTGGGCGTGGGCCTTAACCAGACGCTGATGCGCAGCAGTTCTACGCTCTCGCTGTTTCTGTTCCCTCTGCTGGTGGCCTCTCTTGATACCGCCGTGTTCTGGGTGATCGCCCTGGCACCGTTTATCGGGCTGGCTTCGCTGCTGGCAATCCGCTGGGAGCCGTCCGGCTATGATGTGGATGCAGAGGATTATCGATAACCTTCTCAACCGGCTCCTTGAGCCGGTTTTTTTATCCATAAGCGACTCATATGACAGCCTTCATTTCTGCCAGGGCATACTGAAACGTCTCCCGATGATGAGCAGATGGATGCAGCATGTTAGCAGCTCAGGTCACTGATAATTCTTACAAAGGCTGGCAGGCATCGCTTGCCCTGCAGTTTTGTTACACCCCTGAGAAAACCCTCCTGCACGCTGCTCATCACATCGGGCCCCTCACCGTACAGCGACCTTTTTATCCCGAAGGCGACACCTGTCACCTGTATTTACTGCACCCGCCAGGCGGGATAGTCGGCGGCGATACGCTGGATATTTCGGTGCATCTGGACGCGAAAAGCCATGCGCTGATCACCATGCCCGGCGCGAGCAAGTTCTATCGCAGCAGCGGCCCGCAGGCCTGTCTCAATCAGCACTTCTGGCTCGACGATGAGGCTACGCTGGAGTGGCTGCCACAGGACACCATTATCTTTCCCGGTGCGAATGCCGCCCTGCGTTCCGTTTTTCATCTGAAGGCTTCCAGTACGCTGCTGGCGTGGGAATTGTACTGTCTGGGTCGCCCGGTGATCGGCGAAACCTTCAGCCACGGCACGCTGGAAAGCCGCCTTGAGATCTGGGTCGACGATGAGCCACGGCTGATTGAACGTCAGCACCTCAGCAATGGCGATCTCACGCCCGTTGCAGGTCTCCCGTGGGTCGGCACACTGCTGTTCTTTCCGGCCAGGGAAGCGCACCTCGAAACGGTGCGCGAGCTGCTGACGCCGCTGAGCCACTTTGCCGGGGCAACGCTCACAGACGATCTGCTGTCGGTGCGTTTTCTCTCCCACGACAACCTGATTTGCCAGCGGGTGATGCGCGATATCTGGCAGTCGCTTCGCCCGCTTTTAACCCCCAAAACCGCCTGTTCGCCGCGTATCTGGCAGACATAAGGGAAACGTTATGGAACTGACCCCCAGAGAAAAAGACAAGCTGTTGCTGTTTACCGCTGCGCTGGTTGCCGAACGCCGCCTTGCGCGCGGGGTAAAACTGAATTACCCGGAATCAGTCGCGCTGATCAGCGCGTTTATTATGGAAGGCGCCCGCGATGGCGAAACCGTCGCCTCACTGATGGAAGCGGGCCGTCACGTCCTGACGCGCGACCAGGTGATGGAAGGCGTACCGGAGATGATCCCCGACATTCAGGTGGAAGCGACGTTCCCGGACGGATCAAAGCTCGTCACCGTCCATAACCCGATCGTATAAGGAGCGCGTGATGATCCCAGGCGAATACCAGATCCAATCCGGAAACATTGCGATCAACGTTGGGCGAGACACGCAAAACGTGATCGTCGAAAACCATGGCGACAGGCCGATCCAGGTGGGATCGCACTACCATTTTTATGAGATTAACCCGGCGCTGAAATTCGACCGGGAAGCCACCAAAGGCTATCGGCTGAATATTCCGGCAGGCACCGCCGTGCGTTTCGAACCCGGACAGAAGCGCGAGGTGACGCTGGTTCAGGTCAGCGGCGCGCAGCGTATTTTCGGCTTTCGCGGCGAGGTGATGGGAGAGGTGAAAAATGGCTGAAATTTCACGCCAGGCCTACGCCGATATGTTCGGCCCCACCACTGGCGATAAAGTGCGTCTGGCCGACAGCGAGCTGTGGATCGAAGTGGAAAACGATCTCACGGTCTACGGCGAAGAGGTCAAATTCGGTGGCGGGAAGGTGATCCGCGATGGTATGGGCCAGGGGCAGATGACATCCGACGGCTGCGTGGATCTGGTGCTGACCAACGCGCTGATTATCGATCACTGGGGGATCGTTAAAGCCGATATTGGCGTAAAAAACGGACGGATCTTTGCCGTGGGTAAAGCCGGTAATCCGGATATACAGCCCGGGGTCACGATCCCGATTGGCGCAGCGACAGAAGTGATCGCCGCCGAGGGGAAAATTGTCACCGCCGGCGGGATCGACACGCACATCCACTGGATCTGCCCGCAGCAGGCGGAAGAGGCGCTGGTCTCTGGCGTCACCACCATGATTGGCGGGGGCACGGGCCCAGCGGCAGGCACCAACGCCACGACCTGTACACCGGGGCCCTGGTATATCGCGCGGATGTTGCAGGCGGCCGATACACTACCGGTGAATATCGGCCTGCTTGGCAAAGGTAACGGTTCCAACCCTGATGCCCTGCGCGAGCAGATCGCAGCGGGTGCCATCGGGCTGAAGATCCACGAAGACTGGGGCGCGACGCCGGCCGCCATCAACTGCTCACTGGCGGTGGCGGAGGAGATGGATATTCAGGTGGCGCTGCACAGCGACACGCTGAACGAATCCGGGTTTGTTGAGGACACGCTGGCGGCTATCGGCGGACGGACCATTCACACCTTCCATACGGAAGGGGCGGGCGGCGGACATGCACCGGATATTATTACTGCCTGCGCGCACCCGAATATTCTGCCCTCCTCCACTAACCCGACGCTGCCCTACACGGTGAATACCATCGACGAGCATCTCGACATGCTGATGGTGTGTCACCACCTCGACCCGGATATCGCCGAGGACGTCGCCTTTGCTGAATCACGCATTCGCCGGGAGACCATCGCTGCGGAAGATGTCCTTCACGATATCGGAGCCTTCTCGCTGACCTCGTCCGATTCCCAGGCAATGGGTCGCGTCGGCGAAGTGATTATTCGTACCTGGCAGGTGGCGCACCGTATGAAGGTTCAGCGCGGCGCACTGCCGGAAGAGACCGGGAACAACGATAACTACCGCGTGAAACGCTATATCGCCAAATACACCATTAACCCGGCGCTGACCCACGGGATTGCTCATGAAGTGGGCTCGATTGAGGCCGGGAAACTGGCGGATTTAGTGGTCTGGTCCCCCGCGTTCTTTGGCGTCAAACCCGCCACCATTGTGAAAGGCGGGATGATCGCCTGCGCGCCGATGGGGGATATCAACGCCTCTATCCCAACGCCGCAACCGGTCCATTACCGTCCGATGTTTGGCACGCTGGGTGCCGCGCGCCATGCGACACGGCTGACGTTTGTCTCCCAGGCTGCCGATGCAAAGGGCATTTCGCACCAGCTCAGCCTGCAGAGCGGCATAGCCGTCGTCAAAGGCTGCCGCACGGTGAAAAAGGCCGACATGATCCACAACAGCCTGCAGCCCAACATCACCGTTGACGCACAAACTTACGAGGTTCGCGTTGATGGCGAGCTCATTACCAGCGAGCCGGCAGACGTTCTGCCGATGGCCCAACGCTATTTCCTGTTTTAAGGAGTGACGATGATCTACCTGACCCAACGCCTTGACCATGCCCATCCGATAACCGCCAGCGTCACGCTGCCGATTGATGTCCGGGTAAAAAGCCGTGCCCGCGTGACGCTGAATGACGGTCGCGAAGCCGGGCTGATGCTGCCGCGCGGCCTGCTGCTGCGCGGGGGAGATCTGCTGACCACTGACGACGGCAGCGAGGTGATCGAGGTGATCGCCGCGCCGGAATCGGTCTCCGTGGTGCGCTGCGACGATCCGTTCCTGCTCGCCCGCGCCTGCTACCACCTCGGCAACCGCCACGTGCCGCTGCAGATCATGCCCGGCGAGCTGCGCTACCACCACGATCATGTGCTCGATGACATGCTGCGCCAGTTCGGGCTCGAGGTGACATTTACCACCCTCCCGTTTGAACCGGAAGCGGGGGCGTATACCAGCGATGCCCACAGCCATAGCCATAGTCACTCTCACGCTCATTCACATTAAGGATTCATCATGCGTACGTTTTTACCTCTGCTACTGCTGGCCTTTTCTCTTCCTGCCCTGGCGCATCCCGGACACGGCACAGACAGCTTTCAGGCCGGTTTTTTCCATCCGCTGACGGGTCTTGATCATCTGCTGATGCTAACCGGGGCGGGCGTACTTTCGGCCCTGAGCGGGCGCAAGCTGCTGCTGCCCCTTGCCACTCTCGGCATGATGCTGGCCGGGGCCGTTGCAGGCAGCCTGCTTGGCGGCTTTAGCGGCATGGAAATGCTGATTATCGCCTCGCTGGCGGTCTGCGGTGCAATGATGTTTAAAACCGAAAATCGCCTGCTGTTGGCCGTGCCGGCGCTGGCAATGTTCCACGGCTGGGCGCACGGGGTAGAGATGTCTGGCCACAACTTCTGGCTCTTCACCAGCGGCTTTATGTTTGCCAGTGCCACGGTGCTGTGCGCCAGCTTCGCCGCCGGGTTGCTGCTGCGCCGTCACGACGGGTTACGTAAAACCTTTGGTGGCGGGCTGATTGTCTCTGCGCTGCTGGCGCTGATGGGCTGATGGAGCACGTCCGCCAGCGGCTGCGCCTGATGCAGCTCTCCAGCAGCAGCCTTCCGGTCGGGTCATTCACCTGGTCGCAGGGGCTGGAGTGGGCCGTTGAAGCAGGCTGGGTCCCCGATGCTGAGGCGTTCAAAAACTGGCAGATCCTGCAGATGGAGCAGAGCTTTTTCTGTGTCGATCTGCCGCTGTTTTCCCGACTTTATCGGGCGTGCGAGCAAAACGATTTGGCGACGGCAACACGCTGGACGGCTTACCTTCTCGCCTGCCGGGAAACGCGTGAACTGCGTGAAGAGGAACGCAACCGCGGGGCGGCCTTTACGCGCCTGCTCAAAAGCTGGGAGCCGGACTGTCCGGCAGAGTGGCGGACGCTGTTTATGCAAAGCCAGCTCAGCGGCATGGCGTGGCTCGGAGTACGCTGGGGCATTAGCGCCCATGAGCTGGCCCTGAGCCTGGGCTACAGCTGGATTGAGAGCGCGGTCATGGCGGGCGTCAAGCTGGTGCCGTTCGGGCAACAGACGGCGCAGCAGCTGATTATCGACCTGAGCGACCACTTTGCCGCCGGGCTTGAACCGGCTTTTTTGCGTGGCGACGACGCGCTGGGTGCGGCAACGCCGCTGTCGGCCATCGCCTCTGCGCGCCACGAAACACAATATTCACGATTATTCCGTTCCTGAGGAGACAACATGGCTGATTACAAACATCCCCTGCGCGTGGGCGTGGGCGGCCCGGTGGGGTCGGGCAAAACCGCGTTACTGGAAGCACTCTGCAAAGCAATGCGCGACACCTATCACCTGGCAGTGGTGACCAACGATATCTACACCAAAGAGGACCAGCGCATTCTCACCGAAGCGGGTGCCCTTGAGCCAGAGCGCATCGTGGGCGTGGAGACGGGCGGCTGCCCGCATACCGCAATCCGCGAAGATGCCTCAATGAACCTGGCGGCAGTGGAAGCGTTAAGCGAAAAGTTCGGCAATCTGGACCTGATCTTCGTTGAAAGCGGCGGTGACAACCTGAGCGCCACCTTCAGCCCGGAGCTGGCTGACCTGACGATCTATGTGATTGACGTCGCTGAAGGGGAGAAGATCCCGCGTAAGGGCGGCCCAGGGATAACCAAATCCGATTTTCTGGTGATCAACAAAACCGACCTGGCGCCCTATGTGGGGGCCTCACTGGAAGTGATGGAGCGTGACACCCACCGCATGCGCGGCGAGCGCCCGTGGACCTTCACCAATCTGAAGGCGGGCGACGGACTGGCGACGATCGTGACATTTCTGGAAGAGAAAGGGATGTTGCGGGTGTAACCGTATAAATCCCCTCTCCCTGGCGGGAGAGGGTCAGACATTACGCCTCCGGCAACTCCGCCAGCGGCCAGCGTGGACGTACAGAGACGCTCAGATCGGCGGTCGCGCCAGCGTTCAGACGTACCATACCCGCGTAGGCGATCATCGCCCCGTTATCGGTACAGAATTCCGGACGGGCATAAAATACTTCCCCACCACGCTTTTGCATCATCTGCGCGAGTTTTGCACGCAGCGTGCGGTTGGCGCTGACGCCCCCGGCCATCACCAGACGCTTAAAGCCGGTCTTTTCCAGGGCGCGTTTGCATTTGATCATCAGGGTATCGACCACCGCATCTTCGAACGCACGGGCGATATCAGCACGGGTCTGCTCGCTATCGTCGTTATTGCGAATGGTATTGGCCGCGAAGGTTTTCAGACCGGAAAAGCTGAAATCCAGCCCTGGACGGTCAGTCATCGGACGCGGGAAGACGAAACGCCCTTCCGTGCCCTGCGATGCCATTTTCGAGAGCATCGGACCGCCAGGATAATCCAGACCCAGCAGTTTGGCCGTTTTGTCGAAGGCCTCACCGGCTGCGTCGTCAATGGACTCGCCGAGCAGCTCATACTTGCCAATCCCCGTTACGCTAATCAGCTGGGTATGGCCACCTGAAACCAGCAGCGCCACAAAAGGAAACGCAGGCGGATTATCTTCCAGCATCGGTGCCAGAAGATGCCCTTCCATATGGTGAACCGGAATGGCCGGCACATCCCACGCGAATGCCAGCGAACGGCCCACCGTTGCGCCGACCAGCAGCGCACCCACCAGGCCCGGGCCTGCGGTATACGCTACAGCATCAATATCAGTAGAGCTCAACCCGGCTTCTTTCAGCGCCGCCTGAATCAGGGGAACCGTTTTACGCACGTGGTCACGAGAAGCCAGTTCAGGCACGACGCCGCCGTAGTCAGCGTGTAATTTCACCTGACTATACAGTTGGTTGGCAAGAAGCCCTTTTTCGTCGTCGTAAATGGCGATGCCGGTCTCATCGCAGGATGTTTCAATACCCAGTACACGCATGACTTGTTTTACCTCGTTTCAATACCGCGCAGTGTAGGGCCAATGCGGATTGATGTAAAACTTTGTTCGCCCCAGGAAGAAGCCTCGTGTATACTCCTCACCCTTATTAAAGTCCCTTTCAAAAACGCGTCGGTGCTTTACAAAGCAGCAGCATTTGCAGTAAAATTCCGCACCATTTTGAAATAAGCTGGCGTTGATGCCAGCGGCAAACCGAATTTATCAAAGGTGAGAGTTACATGCCGGTAATTAAAGTACGTGAAAACGAGCCGTTCGACGTTGCACTGCGTCGCTTCAAACGTTCATGCGAGAAAGCAGGTGTTCTGGCTGAAGTTCGTCGTCGTGAGTTCTATGAAAAACCAACGACCGAACGTAAGCGCGCTAAAGCTTCTGCTGTGAAACGTCACGCGAAGAAACTGGCTCGCGAAAACGCACGCCGTACTCGTCTGTACTAATCAGTTGAGGGCCTCAGCCCTCAATGACAGACAGAGTTGTAGTCGTAAGGCCGTGCTTCCGGAAGGAATGCGCGGCTTGTTTTCGTTTATGAGTTACTAAAATTTTTGGGGCATATGGCCGGACGAATCCCACGCGTATTCATCAATGACCTGCTAGCCAGAACCGACATCGTCGATCTCATCGACGCGCGGGTAAAGCTGAAAAAGCAGGGCAAGAACTACCATGCGTGCTGTCCTTTCCATAACGAAAAAACCCCCTCCTTCACCGTAAACGGTGAAAAGCAGTTTTACCATTGCTTCGGCTGTGGTGCTCACGGTAATGCTGTCGATTTTTTAATGAACTACGACAAGCTAGAGTTCGTTGAAACCGTCGAAGAGCTGGCGGCGATGCACAACCTTGAAGTGCCGTATGAAGCAGGCAGTGGGCCAAGCCAGATCGAGCGCCATCAACGGCAAACGCTGTACCAACTGATGGATGGTTTGAACTCGTTTTATCAACAGTCTCTTAAGCACGCTGCTGCTGAGCCTGCGCGTCAGTACCTGACAGCGCGCGGACTGAGTGACGATGTGATTGCGCGTTTCGCTATTGGTTACGCCCCGCCCGGCTGGGACAACGTGTTAAAGCGTTTTGGCGGCAATAGCGAAGATCGTAAGTCTCTTATCGATGCCGGCATGCTGGTCACCAATGACCAGGGACGAAGCTACGACCGCTTCCGCGAACGGGTGATGTTCCCGATCCGCGACAAGCGTGGCCGGGTGATTGGTTTTGGTGGTCGCGTGCTGGGTGATGCCCTGCCGAAGTACCTCAACTCCCCGGAGACCGATATTTTTCATAAAGGCCGCCAGCTTTACGGTCTTTATGAGGCGCTGAAGGATAACGCGGAACCTCCGCGCCTTCTGGTCGTCGAAGGCTATATGGATGTCGTCGCGCTGGCGCAGTATGACATCAACTATGCGGTTGCATCTCTGGGCACCTCGACCACAGCCGATCACATTCAGCTGCTGTACAGGGTGACTAACAATGTCATCTGCTGTTACGACGGTGACCGTGCAGGGCGCGACGCCGCCTGGCGTGCGCTGGAAACCGCACTGCCTTATATGACCGACGGGCGTCAGTTACGCTTTATGTTCCTGCCCGACGGTGAAGACCCGGATACGCTGGTGCGTAAAGAGGGCAAAGCGGCGTTTGAAGCGCGGATGGAGCAGGCTCAGCCGCTCTCCACGTTTTTGTTTAACAGCCTGATGCCGCAGGTCGATTTGAGCACCCCTGACGGGCGCGCGCAGCTCAGCACGCTGGCGCTGCCGTTAATCAGTCAGGTGCCCGGCGAAACGCTGCGCATCTATCTGCGTCAGGAGCTAGGCAACAAGCTCGGCATTCTGGATGACAGCCAGCTTGAACGTTTAATGCCTAAACAGTCTGAAAACGGTGCGGTTCGTCCCGCGCCTCAGCTAAAACGCACAACCATGCGTATACTGATAGGGTTACTGGTTCAAAACCCCGAACTTGCTCCGCAAGTGCCATCGCTGGCGGGTTTGAACCACGAAAAATTGCCCGGGCTTGGCTTATTTTCAGAATTGGTCAACACTTGTTTGTCTCAGCCAGGTCTGACCACCGGACAACTTTTAGAACATTATCGCGGCACAAAAGAGGCTGCTACCCTTGAAAAACTGTCGATGTGGGACGATATAGCAGATAAGGACATTGCAGAAAAAACGTTCACCGACTCACTCAACCATATGTTTGATTCGATGCTTGAGCTGCGCCAGGAAGAGTTGATAGCTCGCGAGCGCACGCACGGCTTAAGCAGCGAAGAACGCCGGGAACTCTGGATGCTGAACCAGGAGCTGGCAAAAAAATGAATTCAACGGCTTAAGTGCCGAATATCGATCGGGAAGCCCCCGGCAGCCGCACTGAGAGGCAGCGGCACAAATATAAGTACGCCCTCGCTTTAAAGGTTGGCAGCCCCATCGCCGACACCAATCAAACGAATTAAGTGTGGATACCGTCTTATGGAGCAAAACCCGCAGTCACAGCTGAAACTTCTTGTCCAACGCGGTAAGGAGCAAGGCTATCTGACCTATGCCGAGGTCAATGACCATCTGCCGGAAGATATCGTCGATTCAGATCAAATCGAAGACATCATCCAAATGATCAATGACATGGGTATTCAGGTGATGGAAGAAGCACCTGATGCCGATGATCTGTTGCTGGCTGAAACCTCCAACAACACTGACGAAGATGCGGAAGAAGCTGCTGCACAGGTCCTGCCCAGCGTGGAATCTGAAATCGGGCGTACCACTGACCCGGTCCGCATGTACATGCGCGAAATGGGTACCGTTGAACTGTTGACCCGCGAAGGCGAAATTGACATCGCAAAACGCATCGAAGACGGGATCAACCAGGTTCAGTGCTCTGTTGCCGAATACCCGGAAGCGATCACCTATCTGCTGGAGCAGTACGATCGTGTTGAAGCGGAAGAAGCGCGCCTGTCTGACCTGATCACCGGTTTTGTCGACCCGAACGCTGAAGAAGATATGGCACCGACCGCCACTCACGTGGGTTCTGAACTGTCTCAGGAAGAGATGGATGATGACGAAGACGAAGATGAGGAAGATGCCGACGACGACACCGCCGATGATGACAACAGCATCGATCCGGAACTGGCGCGCGAGAAGTTTGCCGAGCTGCGTACCCAGTACGAAGTCACGCGTGACACCATCAAAGCAAAAGGTCGCAGCCACGCAGCCGCACAGGAAGAGATCCTGAAACTGTCTGAAGTCTTCAAACAGTTCCGTCTGGTGCCTAAACAGTTCGACTACCTGGTTAACAGCATGCGCGTGATGATGGATCGCGTACGTACCCAGGAACGCATCATCATGAAACTGTGCGTTGAGCAGTGCAAAATGCCGAAGAAGAACTTCATCACCCTCTTCACCGGCAACGAAACCAGCGAAACCTGGTTCAACGCGGCTATCGCGATGAACAAGCCGTGGTCTGAAAAACTGCATGACGTGAAAGAAGACGTGTTCCGCGGCCTGCAGAAACTGCATCAGATTGAAGAAGAGACCGGCCTGACCATTGAGCAGGTTAAAGACATCAACCGTCGTATGTCCATCGGTGAAGCGAAAGCCCGCCGTGCGAAGAAAGAGATGGTTGAAGCGAACCTGCGTCTGGTTATCTCTATCGCCAAGAAGTACACCAACCGTGGCCTGCAGTTCCTGGATCTGATTCAGGAAGGCAACATCGGTCTGATGAAAGCGGTTGATAAGTTTGAATACCGTCGTGGTTATAAGTTCTCCACCTATGCTACCTGGTGGATCCGTCAGGCTATCACCCGCTCTATCGCGGATCAGGCGCGCACCATCCGTATTCCGGTGCATATGATTGAGACCATCAACAAGCTCAACCGTATCTCCCGCCAGATGCTGCAGGAGATGGGCCGCGAGCCAACGCCAGAAGAGCTGGCTGAGCGCATGCTGATGCCGGAAGACAAGATCCGTAAAGTGCTGAAGATCGCCAAAGAGCCAATCTCCATGGAAACACCAATCGGTGATGATGAAGATTCGCATCTGGGTGATTTCATCGAGGATACCACCCTCGAGCTGCCGCTGGACTCTGCGACGACCGAGAGCCTGCGTGCTGCAACACACGACGTTCTGGCTGGCCTGACCGCCCGTGAAGCAAAAGTGCTGCGTATGCGTTTCGGTATCGATATGAACACCGACCATACTCTGGAAGAAGTGGGTAAACAGTTCGACGTTACCCGCGAACGTATCCGTCAGATCGAAGCGAAGGCGCTGCGTAAACTGCGCCATCCAAGCCGCTCTGAAGTACTGCGTAGCTTCCTGGACGATTAATCGATCCTGTCAGTGAAAAAGCTCCCTTTGGGGAGCTTTTTTTTTGCATTTTCTCCGCCCCTCAGGGACAAGGAAACACCGCCCTACAGCCCACGCACAACCAGGGCCTCATCCAGTTCCCGATACGCCTCCACCAGCTTATCCAGCGTTGCCCTGTTAAGCCCGCTCGGGTTCGGCAGCACCCACACCTGCGTGACGCCAATGGTGATGGCCTGTTTGCCCCACTGCGCACCGCGCTGACTGAACGCCTGTTCGTAAGCCTGCTTGCCCAGGATGGCCAGCGCTGCCGGCTGATAATCTTCAATCTTCTTTATCAGCTCCCGCCCACCGCTGCGCAGTTCATGCAGGTTCACCTCACTCGCCTGTACCGTGGGCCGCTCGACCAGCATGGTAATCCCGCAGCGCGTATCCAGCAGGTGCTGCTCCTCTTCAGGCTTCAGTAGCCTGTCGGTAAACCCGGCCTGATAGATAACCTTCCAGAAGCGATTCCCCGGATGGGCAAAGTGAAAACCGGTGTGCGCCGAGGACTTTCCCGGGTTAATCCCGCAAAACACCACCCGCAAGCCCGGGGCCAGAATATCGTTGATCATCTCTACTCCCTTTGATACATCCTTATGGAAGTATAAAGGATTGATTATGCATTGTTTATAAAAACAGCAGGCAGGTGTGAATGGCTGGATTGCTGAAGGGAGTTCCTCTATAATTCACCGCCACGGCCCCTTAGCTCAGTGGTTAGAGCAGGCGACTCATAATCGCTTGGTCGCTGGTTCAAGTCCAGCAGGGGCCACCAAATTTAGCTGTAGAATCAAATGATTAAGCCACTCGATTGAGTGGCTTTTTTATTGGTTTTTTTGAGACGGTGGCGCAGTCGCTAACCGTGGGTCTGCGAAGCCGTTCGGACACGCTCAGCGGCGCCAGGTGTCGCAATCAGACGCTCCACGGACTCCATCGTCACAAACGTACAGCTGCAGTCCACATTGGTGCACTGGTGATAGCGCTCTTTGGTATTTTCACTTAAATAGCGACTGGTACGCGCATGCGCGGAATGCTTGCACTTAGGACAATGAAACATGTACCCCTCCACATAATTCACAATTTGTGAATTAATAATACCCAAAAAGACATCAATAGCAAATAAATTACTCATTTGAGATAGAAAATTTTTCATCAGCGACGTTCAGCTCAAGCTTAAGTTGCGTGGTAAATCCACTCTCGCTGAGAGTATGAACCACCTCGTTGATAATCCACGCCTGCTCGTCAATGACCCGTTTAAAGCCGTTGACCAGCACAGGTGTTTCGGGATACAGATCGGCGCGTCCCAGCGCCAGCTGGATGGAAAAATTCACGGTACCCCGCTGAAGCGCGCGCCACTTCGCCTCCGCAGCCCTGAGCGCCTGCTCTTCAGAGGCATAAACCGTGGTGAGCTCAAAAACGTTTTCCGCCGATCCCACCAGCCTCTCTTGCGGCTTCTCTGCCTTGCCTCCTGCTCCCGCTACCGGTGCAGCGGCATCCGGATGCTGTAGTCCTTCTGTCGGCTGCCCCCCGGGCTGACGAGTAATACTCAATTGAGCATTTTGTTGTTTTGGGTCACGCGTTTGCAGCCATTTGGCCGTCACGCCGGAATAATTTTCACGGTCAGCGACGGAAAAAAGGTGCCGATCGCCATCCCCACGTTCAATCATCATTAAGGGAAGCGGTGTGCCACTGGCCGTCACGGCATGGCCCGCTTTCATAAAAATAACCTTCCCGGCTTTGATTGAAACAAATGCACCATTACGTTCGGCCAGGCGGGAGAGAAACGCCGCGTCAGTCTCCTGAGACTGATCGATATGAGAAATGGCGATGGATGCAAGTCCCGCCCCGACGCTGGCGGTAAACTGGTTACGCTGAGCAATGGTGTTGACTATCGCGCCGATCGTCGTGTCATGCCACGACTGTTCGCGCCGCACGTTGAGCTTCCCACGAAAATCTGCGCTGCATCCCCGGATGGTCAGCGTGTCCGGCGTGCCCCGGAATTCAATCGCATCTATCGTAAAGTCCCCTTTCGGCTGGAGCGGTGTTCCTTCCCATCCCAGCCATAAGGACAGTCTTGCCCCCCGGGCAGGCAGGTCTAACAACCCGTCGGAATCATCCAGTAGAATATCCAGCTGATCGGCTTCCAGCCCACGTTTGTCGGTCATGGTCAAACTGATAAGACGATGGCTGAAATTTTGCGTGATATCGCGCTCGTCAAGCTTAAGCATAAAATCAGGGGCGATTTTCCCACCCGCCCGGATATTCATTTCGGTGATCATCCCACCAGCCCTCCAATGCTATTACGTGCGCTTTCCACCAGCTCTGAGGCCTGCGTTCTCAGGTCGCCAAACGTCGTCATCAGCGATTCGTCCACGCGTTTCAGTACCAGGGTAAAATCAATTTTCCGGGCAGTACCATCGCTGTAAAAATCCGAATGCGTATGCGTGACTTTCTCAATGATAAACATGCCATGAATGATGCCGGTACCGTCTATCAACGGCCATGCCCGCCCTTCATTCGCCATCAGCTCAACCGCCTTGAGAGAAAGCCGCCCTCCCGTGAGCTCCGGGTAAAGTAATCCGGAAAGGTTAAAGGATGTCTCACCTTCGCCAAGGTACTGCCAGGCTTTGGGTTTCCCGATGCGTTCGTTGGATGCCCAGCGGTAGTCTTTTGTAAATACCATTGACTGATACGGTAAGGTTCGTCG
>ENA-OQIZ01000184-OQIZ01000184.1-human-gut-metagenome-genome-assembly--contig:-NODE-184-length-39910-cov-6.648091_pt1 | contig 39910 bp, 33 predicted proteins | sample MGYA00242593_ERZ504758 | MGnify/ENA primary metagenome ERZ504758 (study PRJEB26092, sample SAMD00036364) | human gut metagenome | host: Homo sapiens | study: EMG produced TPA metagenomics assembly of...
CCCGATAGCCGCCTTTGCCGTCCGGCTGGCTGGGCATCCCAAGAAAGAGGCCCTTGCTGCCCTGTACGATTTTCAGATTTTCCACCACAAAGCAGTCATTGAATTTCACGCTGGCAAAGCCCATGAGATTTTTCACAGGTTCGATGACCCGCACGCTTACATCCAGCTTTATAGGGGCGGCTGGTGTTCCGCCCGCAGTTTTTTCCTTCATGGATTTCTCCTTTCCGCTTCGGGTCAGCATGGCCCGAAGCTGTTACAAGTTTACAGTGCTTTCAACTTCGTTTCCCCACACGTCCCATCCGGGCTTTTTTTCTCTGGCGAACAATTCCACTCGTGGTATATCGCCCATCAGTTCTACAATTTTCCGCCTGGCTTCGTCCGGCTTTTTACTGTGGCGCTCTATCGGGGAAACAATAAGCTGATGAACACCGGCAGACTTACGCTTCGGATGTCCTTTTACTGCTAAAAGACAAATTTCTGCATTGCCTCTGGTCCAATACCCCAGACCGTAAAACCATGAGTAGGAGCGCCGGTTCCTCTTTATCCATACAAAAGCCACAGAACGATAAGAAAAGCCCCATGCTTTAATGACCTTTAAGGCTTCCGGCAGTTGTGGGAATGTTGCCCACAGAAACAAAACGCTGTCTTTTGCAGCCAAGTCGGCTACTGGAAGGGAACAGATTTCTTCAATACTCATAGTGGGATAATGAAGCTCTGCTGATCCCTGCCTGTTTTTCTGCTCATACCGCCACGGTGGATCTGCATAGATTATCGAAAATTTTTCTTTCGGCATGATCCTCCTTTTCGCTTCGGGTCAGCATGGCCCGAAGTCTCTTAATGGCAGCCGAAGATGGATTTTGCAAGGGAAAGCCTTACCTGCATGGAGAAGTGACGCAGGCGGTAGCAAGCATTACGCTAGGAAACAGTCTGGAAGGTGAGCTTACAGAAATACCGCCAGACACAGATGGTTATGAACTTTTATCGGATGAAGATTTAGAGGAAATATTCAGTAAAAACGAGGAGGACTCAGACAATGAAACAAAGAGATGAGAAGAAAGGAACCCAAAAACGTTCCATGAACCGTAAAGGAAAAAGACTTATGGTTCTCTATGTGGTGCTGGTGCTGATCATGACAGTAGGGGCTACTACGGTATTTGCAGCAGATGATCCATTGACTGTGATCAATAACCTGTCCGAATTTATCTTTGGGCTGATCCGTGCCATCGGAATGATCCTGCTGGGATTTGGTATCGTACAGATTGGACTGTCTTTAAAATCCCACGATCCGTCACAGCGGGCCAATGGATTTCTGACACTGGCCGGAGGTGTCATTATTACGTTTGCCAAGGAAATACTGACGCTTATTACGGGATAATGAAGGTTCAGAGTCCGGGCAGAGGACAGGCTGAAAACAGTCTGTCCCATATCTGCCGGAAAGGAGGAATGTGTTTTGAGTGATAACTGGGTAGTTCAGAACCTTCAGAACGCCCTGGATACGTGGAACAGCAAACTGGCGGAAATCTGGCAGATTATTACTCAGTCCCCAGAAAATTTCAAAGGCGGGGAAATCTGGAACGTGATCGTTGCAATCCACGGTGCGCTGCAGGCCATCGGATATGCACTTCTGGTTCTGTTTTTTGTGGTCGGTGTGGTAAAAACCTGTGGCAGTTTTACCGAAGTGAAAAAACCGGAACATGCATTAAAGCTGTTTGTCCGTTTTGCACTTGCAAAAGGTGTGATCACCTACGGCCTGGAATTGATGATGGCATTGTTTCGTATCATACAGGGAGTTGTCAGTACCATCATGGATGCCGCCGGATTTGGAAACGTGCAGGATACCGTGTTGCCGCAAGAAATCATTACGGCGGTAGAAGACTGTGGATTTTTTGAAAGTATTCCGTTATGGACGGTTACTTTAATTGGCAGTCTTTTTATTACGGTTTTAAGCTTTATTATGATCATGAGTGTATACGGCCGTTTTTTTCGGCTGTATCTCTATACCGCGATTGCACCGGTTCCCTTGGCTGCTTTTGCGGGAGAACCTACACAGAACGTGGGAAAAAGTTTTTTGAAATCCTATGCGGCGGTCTGCCTGGAGGGAGCGATCATTGTGCTGGCCTGCATTATCTTTTCCGTATTTGCGGCATCTCCGCCGGTGGTAGATCCGGATGCTGCTGCGGTCACCATGGTCTGGAGCTATGTTGCAGAGCTGGTCTTTAATATGCTGGTCCTGACAGGGGCTGTAAAAATGGCTGACAGGGTAGTCAGAGAGATGATGGGACTGTAGCAAAAAAAGACACGGGATCCGTGCCTTTAATCCACAGTATGATTGGTGTCTTTGTATCGAAGGTTTCCATTGCAGTCAAAATAGACGGAGTCCATGGAAATACCGTTGTTTCTGGCCTGTCTGATCTGCCAGCTCATATCTTCTTCCATAGCCTTGTAATAGTTCCGGTCACGGATGGCATTTTTTAAAGAGATAAGCCAGCTTAAGACGGTGAGAGTCAACAGCCCATAGAGGATTGCAAAAGCGAGTGTTTCATGTGCGGCTGCCCAGGAGTTCAGAACTGTGGCGGTCAGAACAAAATAGATCAGCGGCAGAGTCAGCCTTAACTTTCCCGCCAGGCGGAAGATTAGGGAAAAAACGAGAAGGATAGCAGAGATACCGATCGAAATAAGGACTATATATGGCATATCAAAACCCCCTTTGCTTTTTTTCTTTTAGCATAGCAGGAAGAGCAGAGGAAAGCAAATGTGCGATTAGGACATTTCAGATAAAGGAGGTCATTGTTTGGAGATTAAGATCAACCGGGAAATCCGGGAATATACGGAGGCGATGTATTTTGGCCTGTCACTCCGCCAGTTTCTCTGTGCGGTTCTGGCCTGCGGTGTTGCTGTGGGCCTTTATTTTTTGCTTCGTCCCCATATGGGGATGGAAACAGTCAGCTGGGTGTGTATATTGGGGGCGGTCCCATTTGCAGTCATTGGATTTATCAAATATCACGGAATGCCTGCAGAAAAGTTTTTATGGGTATGGATCAAAAGTGAGATCTTAATGCCCAAATATCTGGTGTTTCGCCCAGAAAACTTATATTACGAACTGATGAAAGATGAGATCAGAAAACAGGAAAAGGAGGCGATGGGAAAACATGTTAAGAACACTAAAAACAGTCATGCGGCAGGACCGGGAAAAATTTAAGATTCCCAAAAGTATACAGCAGGCGATCCCGATCCAGACCATCTGGAAAGATGGGATTTTTCAGGTGGGGAAAAACAAGTATGCAAAAACATATCGGTTTACGGATATCAACTTTGAGGTGGCCTCTGAAGAAGATAAGAAAGCGATGTTTTTGGAATACACCAATATCCTCAATTTTTTTGATTGCGGTGCAACAACAAAACTGACGGTTATCATCCGCAGATTAAACAAAGAAGAATTGAAAGAGGCTGTGTTTCTTCCGATGCAGAATGATCGTCTGGATCCATACCGCAAAGAGGTCAACGATATGCTCATGGAAAAGACCATAGGGGCGAACGGCATGATCCGGGAGCTGTATGTGACGATTTCTGTTTATCGGAAGAATGTGGAAGATGCCAGGAATTATTTTCTCCGTACCGGGAATGGTCTGATCTCCCATTTCAGTAATTTAGGTTCCAAGTGTGAGGAACTGGACGCACCGGAAAAACTGCATGTGCTGTACAGCTTTTATCGGGCAGGGGAGGAAGGACAGTTCTGTTTTGACATGAAAACATCCGCAAAACTGGGACACAGCTTTAAAGACCATATTTGTCCCGATATCATGGAATTTGAAAAAGATTACTTTAAAGTGGGCGAACGGTACGGCCGTGTCCTGTATCTAAAGGACTACGCTTCCTATATCCCGGATACCATGGTATCGGAGTTTGCGGATATCAACCAGAACATGATGATCAGCATTGATATTATTCCAATTCCAACAGATGAGGCGGTCAATGAAGCGCAGAACCGGCTTCTGGGAGTGGAGACGAACATCACGAACTGGCAGAGACGGCAGAATGCCAACCAGAACTTTTTTGCCACAGTTCCTTATGATATGGAACTGCAGAAAGAGGAGAGCCGGGAATTTTTGCGGGATCTGACCACCAGGGATCAGCGTATGATGGTAGCGGTTGTGACTTTGATGCATACGGCTGAGAATAAAGAACAATTGGATGCAGACACCAGCACGATCCTATCCGTAGCAAGAAATAAGATGTGTCAGATGGCCGTACTGAAATTTCAGCAGATGGATGGAATGAATACGGCACTCCCGATCGGCGTGAGAAAGATCGACAGCATGAGGACTTTGACTACGGAAAGTTTAGGCAGTCTGATTCCATTTCGGACACAGGAAGTGATGGACAAGGGGGGAATCTATTGCGGAATCAATGCGATTTCCCACAATCTGATCTTAGTAAACCGTGGACTTCTGCTCAATCCGTCCGCTTTTATCTTAGGCGTACCTGGAAGTGGAAAGTCTATGCTGACGAAGATGTTTATTTTGTTGATCATTCTGTCCACAACGAAAGACCAGGTGCTGGTATATGATCCGGAAGGGGAGTATGAACCTCTGGTGCAGGCGCTGGGTGGAGTAAGTCTTCCCGTCAGTGCGGGCAGCGATATCCATCTGAATGCGATGGATATGGTAAAAGGCTATGGAGATAAAAATCCCATTGTAGATAAATCCCAGTTTGTCTTATCTTTATATGAACGGATTACGGATGACCGCTATATCATCGGACCGAAGGAAAAAAGTATCCTTGACCGCTGTGTGGAGCGTGTTTATTCCCAGAAACGTCAGTATGAAATTCCTACATTTTTTACGTTGCGCCGGGTCCTGCAGGAGCAGGACGAGCCGGAGGCAAAAGATCTGGCTTTGATGCTGGAGCTGTTTACGGACGGAACCTTAAATAACTTTTCTCATCCTACCAACATTGAAACAGGAAACCGTCTGATCAGTTTTAATACCCGGGGAATGGTGGAAGATATGAAAGATTTAGGACAGCTTGTGATCACAGATCATATGATCAACCGGGTATCCCAGAACTGGGAAAATGGTGTAAGAACCCATATCTTTCTGGATGAGTTTCACACCTTGTTGCAGCATAAATACAGTGCCAATTTCTTTGACAGTGCATACCGGCGATTCCGCAAGAGAAATGCATGGACCACCAGTCTGACGCAGAACGTGGAATATGTGCTGGATTCCTTGACTGCAAGGACGATGCTTTCCAATTCCGAGTTTATTGTCATGCTGAACCAGTCTGCATCAGATCGGGAACAGTTGGCGGAACTTCTGCATATTTCCGGGGAGCAGATGAAGTATATCACGAATGCCAGGGCTGGAAACGGACTTGCGAGGATCGGCAGCGCTTTAGTGCCGTTCTATAATCAGATGAGTAAAAACTCAGAGATCTATAAGCTGATGTCCACGAAACCAGAGGATTTTGAAAAAACCTGGGGCAGTGCAAAAGCAGATTTTACTGAATAATAATACAACAATAGTTTAGACAGCCTGTGAGGAAAGAGACTTCCTACAGGCTGTTTTTATGGAGGAATTCTATGAAAACAATCAGATTTAAGTCAATGGAACACGAAAACTTTTTTTATTCCATGCTCAAGAGAACCGGGAACACAGACAGCTATCATCAGGCTTTTTTCTACTGTGTTGGGATTTCTGACACCACCAGAAGAAATGTGGAGCGGATTTTTGACTTTAAGCAGGGGCATATTCGGCCGGAAGGACTGCATGAAGGATGGCAGACAGGAAGTTCTATCCGTCTGACACGGCTTGCCTTTAACCTGTGGAATGGGTATACCGAGAGAGGCGATGAACAGATGTCCACTCCATATGAGATTTTTGATTGTGGGTACGCTCCGTATTTCTTTGAGGCAATCCGATTGAAATATCCGGAGTACTGTCAGGAATTACCGGTTATGAGCCCCGGCACAGTGCAAAAAGAACGTTAGGAGGGAAAAAGATGGAAACAGCAAGACAGACATCCTTGATGGAAAATCCGGAGATTGTGGAACTTTTCGGGGTATTGGAACGAAATGGGCTTTCAAAAGAGCACAAAGAAGTGGAATCCCTTGTGAAGTATCTTGATACGATGGAAGTCCAGTTTGGAGAGGTACTGGAGGAATTGCGGGATGTGAAAGAACAGCTATCTCAGATCCAGGATAGGGGAATGAAGGCGTCCGTCCTGCGGATCACGGAACAGGCCCAAGGGAAAGTGCGGGAAGTGGAAGGACAGCTAACCAGGGTACGGAAAAATCTGATCCGGTCCGCAGGGAATGCTTTGCAGACATATAAAGAGAAAGGAAGGGATGCTCTGCAAAAAGCCGTATCGGCTATGAAGATTCCATCTGCCCTTGCCCGGATAGAGGAAGGACTGCACACGACAGTGGAGAGTATGAACCGGCAGGCAGATAAAATGAAAGTGCTAAACAGGGAACTTCAAGTTGCAGGAGGCCACATCAAAAACGTGGGCAGGATTCTTCGGGGAAAAGAACAGGAGAAAATAGAAATACAGACCACAGATAAGGGAATCACGACAAAGATTCGGAAGTCATTTCTTGTTCTTAGCGGCAGGCTGTCCAGTATGGAGCAGACCACGGGCAATGTGAGGAAACGTCTGGAACAGTTCGTGCAGAAGGAAGAAAAGAAACCATCTGTGAAAGGGGAACTGAAAAAATTGAAAGAGGAAAAGAAAATGGTTCCCCAGTTGCCGGTTCCCGTGAAAGATCAGGCAAGGGAGTAAGGAAGGGAGAATTGCGGAATGAAAATTCAGAAGAGCAGAGGAAAATGGTATCTGGCAGGGCTGGCGGTATGCATCCTGTTGTTTGGCATGTCCTTGTTTCAAGTGATCAGCCATTATGCGGGTGCACAGAAAGCGGAGAAAGAATTCACCAAACTGGCAGAGATTGTGGAGCAGGCAGAGGACACGCCGGAGAAAGAACCGGCGGGAGAGGTGCAGGAAGTGATTTCTCCTTTAGAGCGGTATGCCGATTTGTTTTCCATGAATAATGATATGGCCGGATGGATCCGGATCGAGGATACACCGATTGATTATTCGGTCATGTATACGCCGGATAACCCGGATTATTATCTGAAACACAATTTTTACAAGGAATCCAGCGTTTATGGGGTTCCCTATATCGCAGAGCATTGTGATCCGATGGAACCCAGTGACAATGTGATCATTTATGGGCATCACATGAATAATGGTTCCATGTTTGCAGAACTGATGAAGTATGAAAATCGAGACTTCTATGAGCAGCATAAAACTGTCCGGTTTGATACTCTTACGGAAACTGCTCAATATGAGGTGATCGCAGTATTCAAGACCACAGTATATGACGATAACGGATTTAAGTTTTATCTTTTTTCTAATGCCAAGACAGAAGAGGAGTTCATGGATTATGTGGAGCAGTGTAAGGAACTTTCGGTTTATGATACAGGAGTGACCGCAGAGTACGGGGACAAGCTGCTTACGCTGTCTACCTGCGAATATTCCAATACCAACGGAAGGCTTGTGGTTGTGGCAAAGATGATCTGAGGATCCACAGACGAAAGGAGGGCGGGGCATGGAGCGAACAATCAAAATCCGCCATATCCAAAAGGATATCAAAGTATTGGATAAGACAGCGACAGCAGCGGAGCATCTGAAAGGTGCTTATATCCGTACCCGGGAAAGTGCGGAACAGACACAGACGAAAGAGCAGGGCAGCCCGATTCTCTATGCGGAAGATCAGCTTATGGAAAAGGGGGAGAGGGCTGCACGCGGAACTATTTGGCAGGCCGGAAAACAGGGAAAAAAAGGAATCAATACGGTCGCAAAAAAGGGCAGATCAGTGAAGGAGACGGAGAGTTTCCGGCAGAAAAACCAGGAGCCCGATGTCTCTTCTTTTTCATCTGGAAGAGAAGATTGTATTCAGCAAAAGAACTTAAAAAAACGAACAGGGATTAAGAAAAGACAGATGCTGAGAAGCCAGATCACTTTAAGAGAAAAAAAGGAAATACGGTTCGGGGAATCTCCCAAGCAATCAACCAGACTGCTCGACCGAGGAGTAAAAACGATTCAATGTCCCGTGAAACCTTCCGAAAAAACAGTAGGAAAAGGTACCGGGAGAACGATTAAAACAGCAAGCCATACCAGGCATAGGATGGTTCGATCCGCAGAAAGCTCGGTCAAAGCCACTGCACAAGGGGCAAAAAAGGTAATGAAAAAAGCGCAGAAGACTGCTCTTACGGCAAAGCAGACCGCTGTGGTTACAGCAAAAATATCAAAATCTGCAGCTGTGGCAGCGAAAACAGCAATTATCGCTGTAAAAGCCCTGATATCCGCCGTTTTTGCAGGAGGCTGGATCGTTGTACTGATCCTGTTGACGGTAAATTTGTTTGGGACAATGCTTAGCATGATAGGGGGGAGCAATTCCAGTACAGTTGCACCTGTCAGCGCCGAAGTTGAGGCATATGAGCCGGTGATCCGTCAGTATGCCAGACAGTACGGGATTGAAGAATATGTGGAATTGATCAAAGCGGTAATGATGCAGGAAAGCGGCGGAAGAGGAAATGATCCGATGCAGGCATCCGAGTGTGGGTATAATACAAGATACCCGAATACACAAAACGGAATTACTGATCCGGAATATTCCATTGATGTCGGTATTCAGAACCTTACGGCCTGCCTGCGAGAGGCGGGGGTGGAAAGCTCGGTGGATATGAATCATATCAAACTGGCACTGCAGGGATATAATTATGGAAATGGGTATATCTCATGGGCCAAAGAAAACTACGGGGGTTACACCTATGCTAATGCAGTAGAATTTTCAGTCATGATGGCAGAGCAAAATGGATGGAGCAGTTACGGAGATACCGAGTATGTGACTCATGTACTTCGGTACTATGTATTTGGACGCATCCCTGCTGGTGTTGGGAATCAGGCAATCGTACAGGTGGCACTGACACAGGAAGGAAATGGGGGAGACACTTACTGGAGCTGGTATGGATTTTCCAGCCGGGAGGAATGGTGTGCCTGTTTTGTAAGCTGGTGTGCCGATCAGTGCGGATATATTGAGGCAGGAGTGATACCAAGGTTTTCTCTGTGTTCCGCAGGTATGGAATGGTTTGAGAGCCGGGGCCAGTTCATGGATGGAAGTTATGTACCTGCAGCAGGAGATATTATTTTCTTTGACTGGGGAAATGATGGAAGCATTGATCATGTGGGAATCGTGGAGAGCGTGGTGGATGGAACGGTCTATACGGTGGAAGGAAACAGTGGAGATAAGGTAGCCAGACGGAGTTATCCGATTGGTTATGAACAGATTGAAGGGTATGGAGTTCTCTTGTATTAATATGATAAAATTGCAAAGGGAGAGCCCTTTGCATTACATAGAAAAACTGTGTAAAATAGAAAAAGGAAAATTAATATGGCTTATAAATTTAGGATTGAAAATGTATTTGAAAGGAGTTTCTTATATGTACATACGCTGTGCGGAGAATAAGGATTTTGTTGAACTAAAAATTTTTTATGACCGAATGTGTGAAGTTTTAAATGGAAAGGATTTTCTTCCTGATGGAGATAAAGGAGGATTTCCTGATGAACAAATGATAAAAGATAGTATTAATCAGCATAACCAATTTATTGGGATTGAAAATAATCAAATTGTTGCTGCATATATTATGAATCATGAGTGCGATGAAGCATATCGTTCTGTTAGATGGTCTGTAGAAGTAAAAGATAGTGAGATTATGGTTATCCATGCGTTGCTTGTGCTTCCTGAATATGGAGGACGTGGCTATTCCAAACAATTAGTGCAACATGCAATAAATACAGCCAGAAAGAATAAACAAAAAGTAATTTGTCTTGATTGTATAGAAGGAAATGAAATTCCTCAAAAAATGTATGTGTCTTTTGGATTTAAATATATTAATACGGTTGAAATTACATATGTTGATATTAGCGTTCCAAAAAAATTTCTTTTGTATGAACTTGTATTATGATTCAATATTAAATTTCCCTATGCTGAAACAGTGGATTTCCCTATCTTATCAGAGTCTTTTGTGGTAAAATAAATATTTTTCATTATTAAAAAATCTGTATTAATGTTGATTTCAAGTTATTATGCTATGCAATATGAATAGGATAGATAATATTTTTTGTTTGAAATTATTATTGACAAAACAATAAAATTAATTAAAAATAATATTAAATATTCCAATTAAACAGCTTAAAATTAAGGAGGAAAAAATGATTAAATTTGATGATAGGGAAAAGGTGTTTTTAATAGAAACTGAAAATACAAGTTATGGAATTGCGATAGTAGACGATAAGTATGTCGAACATGCGTATTATGGTAGTAAATTGAAGGATATGGACATTCGATATTTGCTTCGTGAAGATGAAGCGCCATTTGTTCCATCTGTTAATAAAAGGGAAACTGGAGCTTTTTTAGACTTTGCACCGATGGAATATCCGCAAACAGGAATGGGAGACTATAGAGAGAGCGCGTTTTGTGTAAAGAGTCTGAGTGGATATAGGGCTAGTGAATTGCACTATCTTGGATATGAAATAGTATCGGGGAAACCAAATCTTGATGGACTTCCAGCAACATGGGGAGATGATTCTCAATGCAGTACATTGAAAATTTTTTGTTTTGATAAGGTGCTTGGAATAAAGTTGACTCTTATGTATTCTATATTTGAAGGTTTAGATGTTATAACTCGTTCTGTAATTATAGAAAATAAGGGAGAAGAGGCATTTTATATAGAAAAAGCTTTATCAGCATGTCTTGATATGGATGATAGAAACTTTGAAATGATTAGTTTGGCTGGATCTTGGGCCAGAGAGCGGCATATTCAAAGAAATTCGTTAACATATGGAAGACAAAATGTTGCATCTTTTAAAGGCGAATCTAGTCATCAGGAACATCCTTTTATTGCACTGGTTACTCCAGAAACAACACAGGATACTGGGGAAGTTTATGCAATGAATTTTGTATATTCAGGCAATTTTATTGCACAGGTTGAGAAAAGCCAGTTTGATTCGGTGAGAATGACAATGGGAATCCATCCAGAAGGATTTTCATGGAAATTAGAGCCTGGAGAGAGTTTTACAGCTCCCGAGGTAGTAATGGTATATACTTCAGAGGGATTGGGCGACATGACAAGAACGTTCCATGACCTATATAGAAATCATTTAATTAGAAGTCCTTATCTTCACCAAAGACGACCTATACTTATTAATAATTGGGAAGCTACATATTTTGATTTCAATGAAAAAAAACTCTTAGAGATCGCAGAAGAAGCTTCAAAGCTTGGCATTGAGATGTTGGTGATGGATGATGGATGGTTTGGGAAAAGAAACTGTGACGATAGTTCCTTAGGCGATTGGTTTGTAAATGAACAGAAAATAAATGGCGGATTATATTCTTTAGTAGAAAATGTGAAGAAATTAGGAATGAAATTTGGAATATGGATTGAACCGGAAATGATATCCCCTGAATCAGAGTTGTTTAGAAGACATCCGGATTGGGCAATTCAGATTCCGGGAAGAGATATAACGCAAAGTCGCGCTCAGTACGTTTTGGATTTTTCCAGACAGGAAGTTGTAGATGGTATTTATGAAATGATTTCGACAATTCTGAAAAGTGCTGATATTTCTTATGTGAAATGGGATATGAATCGTCAACTTTCAACACTTGGAAGTTATGCATTACCAGCAGATAGACAGGGGGAATTGTCACACCGATATATGCTTGGAGTATATAGAATGCAAGAAAGGCTGATTACGGAGTTCCCCCAAATCCTTCTTGAAAATTGTTCGGGGGGTGGTGCACGTTTTGATGCAGGAATGCTTTATTATAGTCCGCAGATATGGTGTTCTGATGATACAGATGCTATTGAGCGTCTGGCAATTCAGGAGGGAACTGCTCTAATTTATCCGGTCTCGGCTATAGGTGCACATGTCAGTGTATGTCCGAATCATACGGTAGGGCGGACAACACCCTTTGAGACGAGAGGGAATGTAGCGCTTCTTGGTACATTCGGATATGAGCTTGATATTACGAAGCTTACAACAGATGAAAAGGAACAGGTGAAAGAGCAAGTAGAGAAATACCATAAATATAATGACTTAATTCGAGAGGGAGATTATTATCGGCTTGCATCTGTAGCGGATAACGGGTATTATGACAGTTGGATGATTGTAGATAAAGCGAAGGACAAAGCACTTCTGTTTTACGTGCAGGTACGGGCGAAGGCAAATGCAAAGAGTAGATTTGTACGGCTTGCAGGCCTGAATCCAGAACGTCGTTATACGGTCGAGGGTAGAGAGTATGCCGGAAGTACGTTGATGCAGGCGGGTATACGTATCTCTGCGGAATTTGGAGATTTTAAGAGCAGGCTGATCGAGATTAAAAGCTGAAGAGGAGAGTGCTATGGGGCAGAAGAAGAGAGTGAAACTGGAGGATATAGCGCAAAGACTTAATGTGAGCATCGTGACAGTATCTAACGCTCTGAAAGGAAAGAAAGGTGTCAGCGATGAGATGCGAGATAAAATTGTACGGACAGCGCAGGAGATGGGGTACCAGAGCGCTGTACTGGAGAAAAAAGCTTGTAGTTCTTATATCATCGGAGTCGCTGTTGCAGAGAAATATGTCAAAGAGTTTCCGTCGTTTTACATGGATATCTACCAGAGGATTGCGAGGGAGGCTGTAAAGAAAGGGCATCTAACAGTGCTTGAAGTGGTGAACCCAGAGAAAGAGAATCTGGAGAAACCATTTAAACCGTTTCTGGAGAAGAAGACGGCGGGGCTGATTCTCATCGGGGAACTGCGCAAGGAATATATACAGGCTATCCGCAGAAATTACGATATCCCTGTTGTGTGTGTAGACTATTATGATGTATATGAAGATCTGGACTATATTATTACAGATGGTTTCGGAGGGATGGCGTGTATGACAGAACTTCTTCTGGAAGAGGGCTATCGAGACCTGATGTTTGTGGGCACTCCCACTGCCACCAAAAATATTACGGATCGCTATCTGGGCTACTGCAAAGCGCTGGAGAAGGCTGGGTTCACAGATGCGCAGGAGCACATCCTGCCGGACAGGGATTTCCGAAACGGAGATTATCGCATCGATATCGAGCTCCCGGAAAAGCTGCCGGAGGCCTTTGTCTGCAACTGTGACAAGACAGCGGGCATCTTGATCGAGAAGCTCATTAAGCGGGGGGTGCGCGTGCCAGAGGATGTCTCGGTTGAGGGGTTTGACGACTATAAGGCACAGCTTGCCGGCGATCTGAAGCTGACGACCTATGAAAACGACGAGCGGGCAATCGCTCAGATCAGCATGAACACGCTCCTGCGCAGGATTGAGAGCGGTTACAGGGCTCAGGGCGTGCGGATCGTCGAAGGACGGATCGTGGAAGGCAATACCGTGAAGAAGAGGAGGCAGTAACGTGTCAGATGTAAAAATGAAAGACATCGCCGCTTCGGTAGGGGTAAGCGTTGTCTCTGTATCCAATGCCCTTGCGGGACGCAAAGGAGTGAGCGACGACGTGCGTTTCCGCGTGGAGAAAGCGGCGAGAGAACTCGGGTATGATATGAAGAAGAATGACCGCAGTTCTCAGGGGATGGTGATCGGCGTGCTCACCCCGGAGAAATACATCACAGTGGGGCAGTCTTTTTACTGGGCGCTCTATCAGAGGGTGGCGTATGAGGTTGCAAAGTCCCAGAGCGTGACCATGCTGGAGATTCTAACCTTTTCGATGGAAGAGGAAGAGGAGATGCCTAAACTCCTGCGGGAGAAGACGATCAGCGGTCTTATCATCATCGGCTGGATGACGGACTCCTATGTGAAGAAGATCGTAAACGCCGCGGGCGTGCCCACCGTACTTCTAGATTTTCAGATGAAAGGCGTGCAGTGCGATGCCGTGATGTCCAGCAACTATGTGGGTATGTATAAGGTGACCAGATATCTACTGGAGAAAGGGCACCGGGATATCGCGTTCCTAGGAAGTGTGAACGCCAACGATAACATTATGGATCGTTATTTCGGTTACCGTAAAGCTCTCATGGAAGCGGGAATCCGGGAACGGAAAGAGTGGATTCTGGAAGACCGTAATATCCGGGACGGACTTGCAAAGATCGAGGTGCCGGAGAATATGCCCACTGCATTTGCGTGCAACAGTGACTGGGCGGCAGGGCTTCTGTATAATGAACTGGCGGGGCGCGGCTACCGGGTACCTGAGGACGTCTCGATCGTAGGATATGATAATTATTTATACGACAACAGCTTTGCGGACCGGCTCACCACTTACAATGTGGATATGAAACAGATGGCGCATCAGGCGGTGAAACTGCTGCGCGGCAAGATCCGCGGAGACGACAGGCACTGGGGCACTAGATATGTGGACAGCGTCATTGTTGAAAGGCAGAGTGTAAAAAACTTTAATTAAATAATTAAAAACTGTTTAATCAGAAAAAGTTCTCTTTAAGCAAATAAAGGGAACTTTTTTTGTGAAAAACAACACAAAAAATTAGATAAATATGTGTAAACAATACGATTGTGCATATATAAAGTAATTTGATATACTTAAAAAGTATTAAAATTAGCTTATATATAAAAAATGTTTAAGCTAAAAAGGAGGAAAAGACATGAAGAAAAAAACTTGGAAACGTATTACGTCCATGTGCGCTGCGGCTGTCGTATCGGCCGGTATGCTGATCCCGGTCCTGCCTGCCGACGCGCAGGGGGAAGCAGAACGCCTGTGGGATTTTCAGGACAGCGGGCAGAACTGGGTGTATGATGACAGCTGGAAAGGTAATGCTAAGGTAACGGGAAGCGCAGACTGGGATGAAGAAAAAGGAATGTTGCAAGTGGAACTTGACTTCAGCGGGGATGTGAATAACGGATGGAGCCAGACGGGGATCAGTGTTTCAGAGACGGATGGAATTGATTTCTCTTTGTACAATACTCTCAGCTTTGATCTGTATTATGATACGTCTGCCTATACTGCCGGACAGTTTACCATTAAGGCTGTGGCGGATGATGTATTTCAGGAACAGATGCAGGGAATCAATGACGCTGAGACAGAGGATGTGGACGGAACGCTGAAGAAAGCCAGTTTTTCCTTTAAGTGCGACGCCGGATACGCGGCGTCGGAACGTCCGCAGAAGCTGCTCCTTCTTATTGTAGGAAACAATACAGATTATACGGGGAGTATGTGGTTCGACAATATCTGTCTTTCATATCAGGAAATCGATGACGGCTATGTGGATGCAACTGAAGGAGTGAAGGTAGATAATACGACTGTAACCGGAGATACGTCAGCTCTTACGGTGAATGGAATATCGACGGGGTATTCCACGAGTGTGAAGCTTGCGGATCCGGCGGCAGATGAGGATACAGTGGCGCTTTACCAGTATCTCAAAGCGGTCGGCGAATCAGACGCGGTCATCTTCGGCCACATGGAAGACACTGTGCTCAAAGCAGGGGATTCTTCCTTGAGCTGGTCTGATACGCAGGACATCACTGGCTCTCAGGCAGGGCTTGACGGTCTGGACTGCGGCAATCTCTTTGACGGTTTTGCGGCGAAATACAATGCGCGTTTTGGAACAAATCTTCCGGAGACGACAGAGGGGAACATAACGGCTGCTGCATACTTTACTAACCAGTCTCTGGAGAACGGCGCGGTTATGACCCTTTCTTCCCATATGCCGAACTTCGCGTACGCGGAGGAAAAGGAGGGGACAAGTGAAAAGACATATGACCGGTATGATTATCTGGCGGCGGATTCTTACAATCTGACCGGGGACTGCATGAACCAGATCCTTCCGGGAGGCGCTTACCATGACCGTTTTGCCGCTTATCTGGATATGATCGCGGAATATGCCCATCAAGTAAACGGTCCGGTTCTTTTCCGTCCGTTCCATGAGAATACGGGAAGTTGGTTCTGGTGGGGGAAAGCGTTCTGCGATCCTGAGACATACAAGAGCGTCTTCAAATATACGGTGGAATATTTAAGGGATGAGAAGGATGTGCACAATCTGCTTTATGTATACGGTCCTGGTTCGGAAGCGGCATCCATAGCAGAGTATGAAGAACGGTATCCGGGCGACGCCTATGTGGATATGGTCGGATTTGACTCTTACGACTCGAATCCGGTATCTGATGAAGAAGGCTACACATTCGGGACGAACTTCGCAAATACAGTGCGGCTGACAGATGAGTTCGCGAAAAAGCACGGAAAGCTGTTCGGGGTTACAGAGACGGGCATCAGCGGGCTTCCCAATCTCGAGTGCGGACGTCCGGACTGGTTTACGGAGATTATGGACATCATCACAGAGGAGGGGATCGACTGCAGCTACTTTATGGTGTGGACGAATTACTCAGCTACAAGCTATTACATACCGTTTGTCACTTCGATTAGTGAAGACGGGACACTACACGGTCATGAGATGCTGGACGGATTTATCCGGTTTTATAACGATGAGAGAAGTATCTTTGCAAGTGATCAGAAGAGAGTGCTGACCGATGGAGGTAGCAGGCCGATATCTCCCAAGATCGAAAAGTGGACGGAAGCGGGAGGATATATCACCGCGCCCGTTGCCGGAACGCGTATTCTGGAAGAAACGGAAGTTTCCGCGCGGCTGAACGCGGAGAATATCCAGAATGTACAGATCAGAGCCTGTGCGGGCGAAAAGGAGATTCCTTTAGAGACGGTTGTAGAAGGAAAGACGGCGCAAGCGACCCTGACAGCCGATACTCTGGCACAGCTCGGAGAGACAGTGGAAGGAAGACTGGCGCTGTATGTGGGCGATGAAAAACTTCAGGAAATCTCCGTGATCTTTAATGTGGCGGAAGCTCAGAGAGATCCGCTCTGTGTAGATGACTTCGAGACATATTACGGTTCTTCGGAACTTCTGAACAGCACATGGGCGGTAAACAAGGACAGCGGATGTGAACTGAACCTGTCTTTGACGGAGGACCCTGTTTATGACGGAGAGTACGCGCTGAAGTTCGAGTACAATGAATCAAAAACTGGATGGGCGGGTGCGACGGTCTCGTATGAGGCGGACTGGTCATCCTGCAATGCCCTGCAGTTCTGGTTGGTCCCGGACGGCAGAAATCAGAAAACAGTGGTTCAGATCAATACGTCGGACGGAGGTTCCTATGAGGCGTATCTGAATGAATACGAAGAATATGCATCGTCAGAGAAACCGCTACTGGTTACAATGCCATTCTCGGAGTTTACAGATAAGAGCGGTAGAGGCGCTCTGACCAGTAATGCGGCAGCTAAGATTTCCGGATTCGGACTCTGGGTCAATGCGATCAGTGATTCGGAAGCAATCAATGCGGACGGACGTGTGAGCGGCACACTGTACTATGACGCTATCCGCGCAGTGGACGCGGAGAGTGACAAGCCTCTCTTCGAAGATCCGGACAAGCAGGTGCAGCCGGAGGATCCGGATAAGCCTGCCGGCCCCGGAACATCGGAAGATCCGGATCAGCCGAAGAATCCGGACCAGACAAAGAATCCGGATGCTGTGAAGCAGCCGTCAGAAAATGTGGATCAGAAAACGGGCGCGGACAGTCAGGTAACAGCTGTTCAGACAGGTGATAACTCGGGAGAATGGGTGTATATGGCAGTGAGCGGGTTTCCCTTGTTCTCGGCGCGGCAGCAGGTATTTATCGAAAAAAATGAAGTAAACTGATTAAATAGTAAGAGGAGATTAAATTAATTAATATTAGATTTAATTAAATAAATGAAGAAAAAGATACGAAAAACCTTGTTATTATTTACAAAACAATGCCTGTATTTATGTATAAATAGCAGAAATGACGGAAAGATACGCTAAAACATTGAAATTAAAATAAATTAATGATAAGATTAAAACAACTTAAATAGAGGAGGGAAAAAGATGAAAAAACAAACTTTAAAACGTGTGGCATCATTGGCTATGGCATCGGCAATGATCCTTTCACTGACAGCCTGTGGAGGCGGCGGAGACGACAAAGGAGGCTCTTCCAGTGGTGAGGCTGTTCCCACAATCGACCAGATTACAGTGGGAGAGGATTATAAGGATCTCAAAGCAGACATCAAAGTGCTGACCAACCGAACGGATATCGTTGACACGGTATATGCAGGGTATGCGGAAGAGTTTATGAAACTGTATCCGAACATTAATGTAGAATATGAAGCGGTTACAGACTATGAAGAATCCTTGACTCTTCGTCTGACAACGGGCGACTGGGGTGACCTGTGTTTTATCCCGACCAGCGTAGACAAGAGCGAACTCGGCGACTACTTTACACCGCTGGGAGATTTCGACACCTTGGATCCGGTTTATAATTTCTGTACAGAGAAGACATATGACGGCACGGTATATGGTATCGCCAACGGTGGTACAGCAAACGGAGTCGTTTACAACAAGAAGGTATGGGCTGATGCAGGAATTACAGAGCTGCCGAAAACGCCGGATGAATTTCTTGACGACCTGCAGATTATCAAGGATAAAACGGACGCCATCCCGCTGTACACCAATTTTTCAGCAGGATGGCCGATGGGGGCATGGGACGCATACATTGGAATTGCAGCGACAGGCAATCCTGATTATATGAATCATGACATTGTACATACGAAAGATCCATTTGCAAAACAGGATGATATGACAGGACCGTATGCGGTTTACTATACTTGTTATGAATCAGTTGCGAGAGGTTTGGTGGAAGAAGATCCGGCAAGTAGCGACTGGGAGTCTTCAAAGACAAAAATCAACAACGGCGAGATTGCGACTATGGTGCTTGGCTCTTGGGCAGTACAGCAGTGTAAAGATGCCGGTGACACTCCGGACGATGTAGGATATATGCCGTTCCCGATTACAGTTGACAATAAACAGTACGCTGGGGCAGGCGGAAACTATGCATTTGGTATCAACAATCAGGCAAGTAGCGACAACCAGATTGCAGCAATGTTGTACCTGAAATGGCTCATTGAAGATTCTACAATCTATGAGGATGAGGGAAGCATTCCAGCACTCAAAGGCGAGGAACTTCCGGACGCACTTGCCGATTTTGAAGGGGTAGAGCTTCTCTCTGACAATCCGCCAGTTGAGGGAGAGGAAGAGCTGTTCAATGATGTGAACAATGAAAGTGAAGTAGGCATCAATAACGACGATTATCCGAACTGTTATCTGTTGGAGAGCGCACTATACGGAACGAAGACACTTGACGAGGTTATAGACGAGTGGAACGCACAGTGGTCTGCGGCTCAAGAATCATTAGGTGTAGACGTTAATATGTAAAATACTGCAACAGTTCGGTTTCGCGGATTACGCGGGCTAAACTGTTATAGAATATGGATGTCAGGTGTGAAAAATGAGTTAGGAGGAGGGCGGCCATAAAAGCCGCCTTTCCTTTTCGGATAAGCAGCTGACAGGTGAGAAACAGACGATTCCTTAAAAGAGAGGAGGATATTATGAGTAGACAGGTAGCGGCAGTTCCAAAGAAGAAAAGAGGGTTGATGGAACTAATGAAAAGAAGAGAGGGGCAGAGAGTGCTTGTGATTGTCCTATTTATGGCAGTCCCGCTGATCCTGCTTCTAACATTTACATATATACCGTTTGCAAAGATGATACAATTCAGTTTTTATGACATGAAGTACATCGGCGAGCGGACATTCGTAGGTTTTCAGAACTATATCGACGTATTCCAGAGAGAGGATATTTTCGGTTCTCTGTTTGTCAGTCTTTACTATATGGGTGGAGCAATTGTACAGCTTGCACTTGCCCTTTTTTTCGCATCACTTATGGTATTCAAGGTAAAAGGTGCGAGTTTTTTTAAAGGAGCAATGTTTTTTCCGTATTTAATCTGTGGTATCGCAATCGGATTTATTTTTAAATTTTTCTATGCGAGAGGATTTGTACTTGACTCTCTGCTGCAGATGCTCGGGATGAATATTGATGATATTCCTATGTGGCTTCAGGATCAGAAGATCAACAATGTTGCACTTGCGGCAACATCTGTGTGGAGATATACAGGGCAGAACATGATCCTGTTTCTGGGAGCAATGATGTCCGTAGATTCAGACCTCTATGAAGCTGCATCTCTGGACGGCGCAAATAAGTGGCATCAGTTCCGTTACATTATACTTCCAAGTATTAAGTCGATTGTGGTTCTGAACCTGATACTTTCCATCAGTGGTTCTTTGAGTGCATTTGAGCCGCCTTACGTTATTACAAATGGTACGATGGGAACAGGTACATATTTTGTTATCATGAACCGTATTGCCCATGAGAACCAGAAGGTGGGACTCGCTTGTGCAATGGCGATCGTACTTCTTGCGATTATTATTATCTGTACAGTAGCACAGAAACTATTTTTCAAATATGCATTTGATGATGGAACTTCAGATGAGTCCAAGGCTGCAGTGAGAAAAAGAAAAAGAGCTGAGAAAGCAGCAAGAAAAGCAGCTCAGAGAGCGAAAGGAGGACAAGCATAATGAAAGCCAGAATAGGATCATTCTTATTTACATTGTTTAAGTATGTCATGCTTATCGCAGCAGCGATTATCTCCCTACTCCCAGTTGTTGTCTGTGTATTCACTGCGTTTAAGACGACGGAGGATTATAACTCATCATCTGTTCTTGATCTGCCGAAGCAGTGGATGATGGAAAACTTTTCCATCGCCATGAAACAGGCAAATATGCTTCGTGGATTCGCCAATACGACGATCGTTTTGGTAGTAGTGCTTGTCTGCTCTATCTTTATCAGCGCCATGCTTGCATATGTGCTGAACCGATTTAAATTTAAAGGAAATAGCATTATTCAGAATCTTTTTATGTTCGCATCCCTGATTCCCGGAATAGCAACGCAGGTAACGGTTTATCAGATTATGTATTCACTGGGTCTGATAAATCATCTGTATGGATACATGATCGTGCTGATGGGTACGGATATTATTTCCATCTATATTTTCCTGCAGTTTTTTGAGAACCTTCCGGTATCTCTTGATGAGTCTGCGATCATGGATGGTTGTACATACTTTGGTGTATTCTTTAAGATACTGTTCCCGCTCTTGAAGCCGGCGATTGTGACATCACTTGTACTGAAAGGCGTGAGTGTATACAACGAGTACTATATGTCTAATCTATATTTACAGACGAAGGAATTAAGAACAATATCAACAGCTCTGTATGCGTTTACAGGACCGTATGGAAATCAGTATAACTATATCTGCGCCGGTGTGCTGATTACGATTATTCCAATTTTCATTCTGTTCCTGATTTTCCAGAAACAGGTATATGGCGGTATGGCCGCAGGTGCTGTAAAAGGATAAAATTTGAAAACTTAAATATGGAGGTTATTTATGAGCAATATAAAAATAATCGGGGCGGATGTACCCAATATGCCATGGCAGGAACGCCCGGCAGATGCGAAAGACTGGATGCCGCTGTGGAGATACAGTGAAAATCCGATAATCGGCCGTAATCCGGTTGAGGGAGTAGCCCGCATCTTCAACAGTGCGGTAATACCTTATGAAGGTGCATTTATCGGAGTGTTCAGGGGAGAGCAGATTAATGGAATTCCATACATATATCTCGGAAAAAGTGAAGACGGGATTCACTGGGATTTCGATAAAGATAAAATTCCGTTTAAAGATGAAGAAGGAAACGACTTTATGCCGGTGTATGCATATGACCCGAGACTGGTAGAAGTAGACGGGGTTTACTATATCATGTGGTGCCAGGATTTCTACGGAGCGTCTATTGGTATGGCGAAAACGACAGATTTTAAAACATTTACAAGACTTGAGAACCCGTTCCTTCCGTTCAACAGAAATGCAGTTCTCTTCCCGAGAAAGATTAACGGAAATTTTGTGCTTCTTTCAAGACCGAGTGACAGTGGACATACACCGTTTGGTGATATTTTCCTCTCTGAAAGTCCTGATATGCTCTACTGGGGAAAACATCGTCACGTGATGGGCAAGAGTCCGGAATGGTGGGAGTCTGTTAAGATTGGAGGCGGAGCAGCACCGATCGAGACAAGTGAGGGATGGCTTCTTTTCTACCACGGTGTAACCGGAACCTGCAACGGCTATGTATATAGCATTGGTGGCGCAATCCTTGATATTGACAATCCGTCTGTTGTGAAATATCGCTGTGAAAACTTCCTTCTGACTCCGGAAGAATGGTATGAGGAAAGAGGGTTTGTACCGAATGTCACCTTCCCGTGCGCAACGATCCATGATGCTACCACAGGAAGAATTGCGATATATTATGGAGCGGCAGATTCTTACGTGGGAGTTGCATTTACGACAGCAGATGAAGTGATTAATTATATTAAAGAGCATTCCGTTGTAAGGGAAAATGATTCAGAGATTGGAAGACGATAATTATGCAAGATATCAAAGCGTTTGCAGCGGATGTCAAGAAGCATCTGACAGAGACAATCATTCCATTTTGGGAAAAATTGAGAGACGAGGAATACGGCGGATATTTCGGGTGGCTGGGGTATGACCTGGAGCTGGATAAGAAAGCTGTAAAAGGGTGCATACTGAACAGCAGAATTCTGTGGTTTTTTTCCAATGCATATCTGCTTCTGAAGGACGAATGTCTCCTTCATGAAGCGGGTCATGCATGGAAGTTTTTAAAAGAATATTGTGTGGACCGCGAAAACGGAGGCGTCTACTGGTCACTTACATATGACGGAAAACCGGAAGATACAACGAAGCATACATATAATCAGGCGTTCGCAATCTATGCGCTGTCATCCTACTATGATGCATCGGGAGATGAAGAAGCCCTGGAACTTGCGTGGGGGCTGTATCGGCTGATAGAGGCAAAGTGCAGGGATAAATACGGCTATCTGGAGGCGTTCAATGTCCGTTTTGAGCCCGAGGACAATGATAAGCTTTCGGAAAACGGGGTCATGGCGGAAAAGACTATGAATACCCTGCTTCATGTATTCGAAGCATACACAGAACTCTATCGGGTTACAAAAGCCCCTGAAGTAGGAAAAAACATCAAATATATGCTGGATCTTATTGTGGATAAGATATATAACCCGGAACTGGGACGCCAGGAAGTATTTTTTGACAGAACATGGAACAGCCTTATCGATCTCTATTCTTACGGACATGATATAGAAACGGCATGGCTTGTGGACAGGGGACTGGATGTTCTGGATGACGCTGCGTACAAGAAGAGACTGCGCCCGGTCACAAAACAGATTACCCGGAATATCTATGATCGGGCATATATTGACCATTCGCTTGTCAATGAAGCAGAGAACGGCATTGTGGATACAACAAGGGTCTGGTGGGTACAGGCCGAGGCTGTTGTAGGTTTCCTGAATGGATGGCAGAGATCTCCGGAACATTCGGAATATTTGAAGGCAGCAGAAGACATCTGGGAGTACATTAAAGAGAAAGTGGTGGATCACAGGGACGGCTCGGAATGGTTCTGGGCTGTTGACCGGGAAGGCCGGCCGCTGGAAAAGCCTATTGTGGAGTCGTGGAAATGCCCGTATCACAATGGAAGGATGTGCATTGAAGTTATCAGGAGGACACAAAATGTTGCATGAACAGTATTATGTAGAAAAGGCAAAAGTAGACCGTCTGGTTGCACGCAAGAACAGGAAGACAGATTTTTATAACGGTATATACGACAGATATGAGTTCCCTGTACTTACAAGAGAGTTTGCCCCAGTTCACTGGAGATACGACCTGAATAAAGAGACAAATCCATATTTTATGGAGCGGCTGGGAATTAATGCGGTAATGAATTCAGGAGCGATTGAGCTGAACGGGAAATACTATCTTGTCGTCCGTGTGGAGGGAAATGACAGGAAATCATTTTTTGCTGTGGCAGAGAGTGACAGTGGAGTAGATGGATTCCATTTTTGGGATTATCCTGTTGTGCTTCCGGATACTTGTCCGGAAGAGACAAACGTATACGATATGCGTCTGACAAAACATGAGGACGGATGGATCTACGGAGTGTTCTGCTCTGAAAGCAAGGATAAAGACAATCCGGATCTCTCAGTAGCAGTGGCGGCAGCAGGAATTGTCCGTACAAAAGATTTAAAGACATGGGAAAGATTAGACAATCTGAAAACACTTCGCTCGCCACAGCAGAGAAATGTTGCTCTTCATCCGGAATTTGTGGATGGAAAATATGCGTTTTATACGCGGCCTATGGACGGGTTTATCGAGACCGGATCCGGCGGCGGGATTGGATTTGGGCTTTGTGATGACATTGAGCATGCTGTAATTGACGAAGAAAAAATCATCAGCAGACGTATTTATCATACGCTGACCGAGTCTAAAAACGGAGCAGGCGCAGTTCCTATCCGTGGGAAAAAATGCTGGATACACATCGCGCATGGAGTGAGAAATACGGCGGCAGGTCTTAGATATGTGCTTTATGCATTTGGTACAGATCTTGATCATCCGAATCAGGTGATTGCAGAACCATCCGGTGTATTTCTTGTACCGCTTGGCTCCGAGAGGGTGGGAGATGTTTCAAATGTTGTGTTTACAAATGGAGCCATTGCAAAGGAAAATGGGGATATTTATATTTATTATGCATCTTGTGATACAAGGATGCATGTAGCTACGACTACAGTTGACAAGATGGAAGATTATCTGTTCAACACACCGAAAGATCCTTTGAGATCTCCGGATTGTGTAAAACAGAGATGTGATTTAATTGACAGAAATATGAAAATCCTTAAATAGAAGGTAATTTGTACGGTTTGATAACATAGTGGGAAACAAGCGGCGGCCTGTGGATTAGGATTTGAAAGCAGGACGCTGCTTTTTACAAAAGATACAGCGATAAAAAAGAAAACAAAAAAGGGATCAGGAGAGGCTAATGATCATGAAACACTACTTTGAGGAAATCAGGCAAAATACCGCCGGAATGAAGCGGATTGATAAAGCAGAATATATTCTGACTTATTATTGGTATCACATTCTTGGGGTGATCGTAGCAATATGTATGATCCTTTTTCTTATTATACATTTCGGATTCCGAGAAGATCGTCCTCTTTTTACTTGTGTATTGGTGAATCAGGAAATCAATTTTGACAGAGACGGGCGGATGGAAAAGAATTTTTCAAAAGCATCAGGAATCGACGTGAACAGGATGGATATAAATTCAGATTACAACATATCCTATGGCGATATGCACTTAGAAGGTATTAATGAAAGCTCTTATGAAAAATTTTTTTTAAAATGGCAGAACGGAGAACTGGATGCAGTAATACTTCCCGAGAGTTTTTATGAGTATTGTAAAGAATTGGGGGGGATATTCAAAAGTCTTGAAGAGTGGAATACGGAAGATTTAATGTTGTATGAGGATGGGGGAGCAGTGGAAGTGAAAGATACACGGCTTTCGGACTATCTGAAGAATGAAACGGGAGAAAAACTGCTACTTGCTTTTCCGGATACAGGACAGCATGAAAATGAATGCAAGGCTTTTCTTGATTTTATTCGGAGATGATATGAAATATGAAGAAGTTTGGAATTGATAATCCATTTTTTACATTTATGAGCAGAGTCGGTGATATTCTTATATTAAATATACTGTTTGTAGCTACAAGTATTCCTTTGGTGACGATAGGAATGTCGCTTTCTGCAATGTATCGAGTAACATTGAGAATGACAAGAAAAGAGTGTAATTATGTTGCAAAGGAATATTTCCGCGCGTGCGGAGAGGAGTGGAAGCAAAGTACATTCATTTGGCTGATTATGCTCGTGACAGGTATTTTGCTTGTTTTCGATGTGACGGTCGGAAGAGATATGTGGAATATACTCAATATTGCTGTTGGAGCTTTAATTTTTATATGGGGAATGATATTTACATACGTATTTGCTGTACAGGCTAGATTTGAGAATACAGTAAAGAACATTTTAAAAAATACCGTATACATAGCAATCCGGCATTTTCCATTTACAGTGGTGATGCTTGTGCTTAACTTAGTCCCAGTAGTATGCATTCTTTTCAACAGTGTAACAATGGCACTTGCGACACCGATTTATATTGTTGTCGGATTTGCATTAACGGCAAGGATTAACTCGATTTTTTTGAACAGAATTTTTCAAAAATATGATTCGGAGAAAAAAGTGGGAATGGATAACGAAAAACAAATTATGAATAATTCTGCGGAAAAGGAGGATAAGTATGCAGATTAGACCGGAACATAAATACTTGCAGTATTCGGGAAGAATTGACTGGACCGAACGGAATGCCCCTGTGTTTGTATTCCCCTGTACCTCCGTGCGGATGCGTTTTACAGGTGATATGCTGAAAGTCTATGTAAGGAACAAAAAAGTATATTGGGAGAATTATCTTGGGTGTATTTTAGATGGGGAGCAGACAAAAATTCGTCTGCCGGATAATGGCAAGGAACTCATCGAGATTCCAGTAAAACTATCGGACACACAGATAACAGGAGGCACTTGCCATGAGGTGCTTCTGTTTAAGCGGCAGGACTCATGTCACGAGGTGACATTCCTTGGATTTGAGATCGGGGAGGGGGAAACGGTGCTGGACCCTCCTCCAGTTCCGCAACGCAGGATTGAAGTGTACGGTGATTCTGTGTCGGCAGGCGAAGTATCGGAAGCTGTGGATTATGTAGGAAAACCCGATCCGGAGCATAACGGACAGTACTCTAACAGTTGGTATTCCTATGCATGGATGACAGCTCGTAAGCTGGGAGCCCAGATTCATGATGTGGCTCAGGGAGGGGTTGCTCTTCTCGATGGCACGGGCTGGTTCAGCGAACCGGACTATATCGGGATGGAGACCGTATGGAACAAGATACATTATAATCCGGCATTCGGATTATCGACAGATTGGGATTTTACACAGTATAACCCTCAGGTCGTAGTTGTTGCCATAGGGCAGAACGATAACCATCCAGAAGATTATATGAAAGAAGACTACAACTGTCCCCGCTCTGTGCGCTGGAGGGGAGAATATGGTAAATTGCTGAAAAGGATACGCGGCCAGTATCCGGAAGCTTGGATTGTGTGTATTACTACTCTGTTGGAGCACGATTCCTCATGGGATCAGTCCATTGATGAAGTGTGCGGTCTGTTGCAGGATGACAAGATCCGTCATTTTATGTTTAGCAGAAACGGAAATGGAACGCCGGGACATCTGAGGATTCCTGAGGCTGAAGAGATGGCGGAAGAGTTAAGCGCATATATTGAGGACTTAGGTGTTGAGTGGTAATAAATAAGAATGTCGGTGTTTCAGAACAAAGACACCGGAGAAAGGCAGGAAATACAGATGAACAGACCGGATTTTACCAGACTGAAATCATGTATGAGACGGGCAGAGGCCGGTGAAGAGCTGACGATTGGTTTTTTCGGAGGCTCTATTACTCAGGACAGCCTGGCTACAAAGCATGAGAATTGTTATGCATACCGAGTGTTTCGGTGGTGGGAAGAAACCTTCCCGAAAGCTGTGTTCCGCTATGTAAATGGGGGGGTTGGTGGAACAACCTCTCACTATGGAGTTTCCCGTGTGGTAACCGATATGTTGATGTATCAGCCGGATTTTGTGGTAGTGGACTTTTCTGTAAATGACGATCCAAATGAATTTTTTCAGGAAACTTATGAGGGGCTGATACGAAGAATGCTGACTTGGAGTTCAAAACCGGCCGTATTGCTTCTTAACAATGTATTTTACGATACAGGGGAAAATGCACAGGAATATCACAATCGAGTAGGGGACTGGTATCATTTGCCACATGTGAGTATAAAGGATACGGTGTGGCCGAGAATGAAAGCGGGCGAGTTTGCAAGGGAAGAGATCACCCCCGACGGTCTTCACCCAAATGATAAGGGACACGGACTTGTAGCATCGGCGATCACGGCATATCTTGAACAGGTGAAAGAGCAGATGTGGGAGGATGAAGCGAAGCAGCCCGTTCCTTCAGCAATGACGGACAACGCCTATGAGGATGTACGCAGGTATACAATGCGGGAGATTTGTCCAAAGCTTGATGGATTCAGGACTGATACAGAAGAAAAGAAAGGACATCTTGATCACTTTAAGAATGGTTGGATCGGAAAAAAGGCGGGGGACCGGATCCTATTTGAAATCGAGGCGTCCTGTATTGCAGTGCAGTACCGGAAGACGATTCATCATCCTGCGAGAAAGGCAGAACTTATTCTGGACGGTGATACGGAACATTCTGTGCTGCTAGACGGGAATTTCGACGAAGATTGGGGAGACTGCCTGTATTTGGAACCTGTGCTCCACCATGGGAAAAGCGGAAGACATACAGTGGAGATCAAAGTGGTTTCAGACGAGTATGAGATTACAGAGCCATTTTATCTGGTGGCCCTGATTACAGCATAGAGAAGAGGAGAAAAGTAAAATGGATGCAAAGAAAAGATATGAAGAGTGGATTAAGAACCCATATTTTGATAATGCCACGAAAGCTGAATTAAAAAGGATAGCAAACGATGAAAAAGAGATTGAGGAGAGATTCTATCGTGATCTGGAATTCGGGACAGGAGGTCTCCGCGGAATTATTGGCGCAGGCACCAACAGGATGAATATTTATACCGTGAGAAAAGCGACGCAGGGACTTTCTAATTTCATCTTGAAAGAAAAAACTGACAAAAAAGGAGTAGCTATTGCATTTGACTCAAGAAACATGTCTCCTGAGTTTGCTGAAGAAGCAGCTCTTTGTCTCGCTGCGAACGGGATCAAAGCTTATATTTTCCCGTCTCTGCGTCCTACCCCTATGCTCTCCTTTGCACTCAGAGAACTGGGATGTACAGCAGGAATCGTGGTAACTGCCAGCCATAATCCGCCGGAGTATAACGGATATAAAGTATACTGGGAGGATGGCGCTCAGATTACATACCCCAAGGATGAACAGATTATCGGAGAGGTCAATGCGGTGACGGATTATGCAAGTGTCAGGACAATGAGCAGGGAAGAGGCGAAGAAAGCCGGACTGTATCAAGTGATAGGAACAGAGATCGACGATCAATATATCGAGGCATTGAAATCTCTTGTTATCCATGAGGAAATCATCCGCAAGGAGGCACAGAACTTAAAGATTGTCTACACACCGCTTCATGGAACAGGAAATATTCCGGTGAGGAGAATCCTGACAGAGTTGGGATTTGAAAAAGTCTATATCGTAAAGGAACAGGAACTCCCGGATGGAAATTTCCCGACAGTATCCTACCCGAACCCAGAGGATAAAAATGCTTTTAAACTGGCATTGGATCTTGCGAAAGAAGTAGATGCGGACATTATTCTTGCTACGGATCCGGATGCTGATCGGCTGGGTGTATATGCAAAAGATACAAAGACAGGTGAATACAGGAGTTTCACTGGGAATATGTCTGGTATGCTTATTTTGGAATACATTCTTTCCCAGAGGAAAGAACTTGGAACACTTCCGAAAAACGGAGCGGTGGTTACCACCGTTGTATCCGGAAAGATGTCAAAGGAAATCTCAAAAGAGTATGGCATGACCCTCATCGAGACGCTTACAGGATTCAAATACATCGGAGAGCAGATTAAGTTCTTTGAGCAGTCTGGAAAGCATGAGTATGTATTCGGTTATGAGGAAAGCTACGGCTGTCTTGTGGGAACTCATGCAAGAGACAAAGATGCGGTTGTCGCTGTGATGGCTCTCTGTGAAGTGGCGGCATACTGCAGACATCAGGGGATTACTTTGTGTGATCAGATGGAATTGCTCTTTAAGAAATATGGATATTACAAAGAAGGACTCTGTACTGTGACATTGAAAGGACAGGAAGGTGCGAAGAAGATACAGGCCATGATGGAGCAGATCCGCACAAACGTGCCGGATGCAGTCGGTGGGCTAAAGGTACAGCACTTCCGCGACTACAGAGAAAATATTATAAGAGATTGTGCAACAGGGGAAGAGACATCCACGGGACTTCCGAAGTCAAATGTACTTTACTTTGAGTTGGAGAATGACGCGTGGTGTTGTATTCGCCCATCGGGAACAGAGCCCAAGATTAAGTTTTACATTGGCGTAAAGGGCTCAGATGACACAGATGCACAGGAGAAACTAGATGCGCTGACAAAGGCTGTGGAAGCGTTGGCAGAGTGAACCCTTTAAAAATCAGATGTGAATATGGCGCAGCGAAATGGCCAGGTTATATATGGTATACAGGAGGCGTGGAAAATGGGATTTGTTAAGGATTTTGTATGGGGTGCAGCTACCAGCGCCTATCAGATCGAAGGAGGTGTCTATGGTACCGGAAAGGGGCGACATATCTGGGATGTGTACACAAAAGAGCCGGGAAGAGTGTATGGAGGACACACAGGTGAGATAGCCTGCGACCACTATTACCGCTTCCGTGAAGACGTGCAGATTATGAAAAAGATTGGACTGAATGCATACCGCTTTTCTATCGATTGGTCTCGTGTCCTGCCCGAGGGTACAGGACGGGTGAACGAGGAAGGTATTCGATTTTATAGTGATTTGATTGATGAACTTTTGAAGAACGGGATTGAACCGTATATCACATTGTTTCACTGGGAGTTGCCTTACGAACTGTATAAGAAAGGCGGTTGGATGAATAGAGATATCGCGGAGTGGTTTGGGGAATATGCTCGTCTTATTGCGGAGAAGTTCAGCGACAGAGTTACACATTTCTTTACGCTGAATGAACCACAGTGTTTTGTGGGATTAGGATTTCTGTCAGGGATACATGCACCAGGACTCAAATGCTCATTGAGGGACACTTTTGAAATGGCCCATAATGCCCTGCGGGCCCACGGTAGGGCGGTACAGATATTGCGCCAGTATGCAAAGCAGCCGCTAACTATTGGTTATGCGCCAACAAGCGGCATCAGCTATCCTGCATCTGACCGTCCGGAAGATGTAGAAGCGGCGAAACAGAAGTATTTCTCCATGCAGGATGAAGACTCAGACTGGACATGGAATGTGGCATGGTGGTCGGATCCGGTCCTGCTGGGACGCTATCCGGAAGAAGGATTGGCACGATATGAAAAATATCTGCCAAGGATTACTGGGGAGGATATGAGGCTCATTTCCGAACCTATTGATGTATATGGACAGAACATCTATAACGGCAAGGCGTACCGTATGGGAGAGGATGGAAAACCAGAGGAAGTAGACCGTATGCAGGGATATGCCAAAACTGCGGTGAACTGGCCGGTGACGCCGGAATGTTTGTACTGGGGACCGAAATTTCTTTATGAGAGATATCATAAGCCGATCTATATTACAGAAAATGGTATGGCATGCCATGATACTGTCTCAGTGGACGGCAGAGTTCATGACCCGAACAGGATTGATTTCCTGAGCAGATATTTGCATGAACTTAAACGTGCGGCAGGAGAGATTGATATACGGGGATATTTTCAGTGGTCGCTTATGGATAACTTTGAATGGGAGAAAGGATATGCAGAGCGATTTGGGATGGTCTATGTAGATTTTAAGACGCAGAAACGTATTCTGAAAGATTCGGCATACTGGTACAGGGATGTGATTCGGTTAAATGGAGCTGGGATTTAGGAATGAATAATAGTATAAACATAGAGAACAGGAGAGTTCAGGTATATGGAGTTTGAATATATCAAAGGGATTACATTTGCCCCATTTGCAGAACGGGGAGCACTTTCTCAGGAAAAAGCAAAAGAAAGTCTGCGTGTCATGAAAAAACGGACTGGTGCGGATACAGTGCTTTTTGCTCCGGGAGGCGTGCAGAAAACTGCGCAGTCGGTGGAAATCCGTTATGATACGGAACATACGATGTCTGACATGGAGTTGATGGAATTTATCAGTTATGCCAAAAGTCTGGGACTTAAAGTTTTTATAAAACCCACCGTGAACTGCTTGAACGGAACGTGGAGAGCACATATCAATTTTTTTGATGAAGATGTGCCGTGCGAGCCGAAATGGTCAGAGTGGTTTGCATCCTATACGCAGTTCCAACTTCATTATGCGGAAATTGCGGAAAGAATGCACTGTGAGATGTTTATTGCAGGATGTGAGATGGTAATGGCAGAACACCGGGAGCAGGAATGGAGAAAACTGTTTGAAGACATCAGAAAAGTCTATCACGGTTTGATTAGTTACAATACCGATAAATATCAGGAACATAATGTAAAATGGTGGGATTGCGTGGATGTCATTTCATCCAGCGGTTATTATCCTGCGGATGACTGGGAGAAGCAACTTGATCGGATTGAGAATGTTGTGGAGAAATACGAGAAACCGTTTTTCTTTGCGGAGACAGGGTGTATGTCCACTGTCGGTTCATCTCTGCGTCCGAATGACTGGGAAGTGATAGGGGACGTCAGTCTTTCAGAGCAGGAAGAATGGTATAGAAAAGCATTTAATGCCATGGGAAAACGCCCATGGGTAAGGGGAGCAGTGCTTTGGTCATGGAATTCCAGACTTGGTGCAGAAGAAGAGGCAAAGCAACATAGATATTATGAAATATATGGAAAGCCGGCGGAAGAAGTGGTTCGGCGGTTTTTTGAAAGAGGAGGAAAATTATGAGTGTCTATAAACTGAAACCAAGCTGCAAGGATTACCTCTGGGGAGGTCACAGACTGGCGGATGAGTATGGAAAGGAATATGATGGTGAGGTACTTGCAGAGACATGGGAATTGTCCTGTCATCCGGACGGACCGTCTACTATTATAAATGGAAGATATGCAGGAAAAACATTGGAGCAATACATAGAGGCGGCAGGAAAAGAAGTTCTTGGTTTCAATTGTAGAAGGTTCCGTGACTTTCCGATTTTGATCAAATTTATAGATGCAAAGCAAAATCTGTCGATTCAGGTTCATCCGGATAACAGGTATGCCCTTAAAAATGAAGGCCAGTATGGAAAAACAGAGATGTGGTATGTAGTGGATGCCGAGAAAGATGCATTTCTTTACTATGGTTTTAAGACAGAAATCAGTAAGGAAGAATTTTCCAGAAGAATTCAGAATGATACACTTTTGGAGGTGCTCAACGCAGTGCCAGTGAAAAAAGGAGACGTCCTTTTCATTGAGTCCGGTACAATCCATGCCATCGGATCGGGTATCCTGATTGCAGAAATTCAGCAGAATTCCAATGTAACTTATCGGGTTTATGATTATGGAAGAGTTGGCAAGGATGGGAAAAAGCGCGATTTACATATCGAAAAAGCACTTGCCGTCACGAACCGGGTTCCACTGATTAAGAGCAAGAGTAGCTATCCTCATGTTGCAGACTGCGATTATTTTACTGTGGACAAATTGAATCTGGACGGACGGATGATGCGTAGAATGGAAGGATATGTATCGGAAGAGTCATTTGTCAGCATTCTGATTCTTGACGGTGAGGGAACAGTTTCTTGCGGAGGGCAGGCTACCGAAATTGGTGAAGATAAAAATGCATCAGGAGATGCGAAAGTATCATATAAGAAAGGTGACAGTTTGTTTCTTCCGGCGGGGAGCGGCAGTTATGTGATTGATGGAAAGTGCGACGCACTTATCACTACGATTCGAGAGAAAGCGGCACCTGTCAGGATTGGTATAGATATCGGAGGAACGAACACGAAGATCGGTCTTGTGGATGTGCACCAGAAACTGATTGATTCTGTATGTATCCCCACAGATGCAAAACGACCAGCGCAGGAAGTAATCCGAACTATCGGAGAGACGGCAATGTTTCTTCTGGAAAAAAACGGAATTGCTATGGATCAGTGTGTGGGAGCAGGGGTTGGTGTTCCGGGTACTGTGGATCGTAAGAATGGCATTGTCTGCTATTCCAACAATATTCGATGGGAAGAAGTTCTATTGGCAGAAGAACTGGGATCATATCTTCCGGTTCCGGTGGAAATCGCAAATGATGCCGACTGTGCGGCGCTGGGCGAAGCAGTCGCAGGAGCAGGAAAGGACTGCAATGATGTGGTTATGCTGACTCTCGGAACCGGTGTCGGCGGCGGAATCATCCTAGACGGTGAAATCTATGAGGGAAGAGGGATTGGTGGAAGCGAACTGGGACATATGGTTATTGTGGAAAACGGGGAATCCTGCACTTGTGGAAGGCGGGGATGCTTGGAGGCATATGCTTCTGCGACTGCTTTAAAGAGAGAGGCAAGTCGTGCTTCAGGAAAAGACTTGAATCCGGAAGAAATCTTTGCGCTTGCAGAACAAGGTGATGCTGTGATGAAGGCTGTTGTAGATGCATATATCCGTAGACTGGGGCTTGGTATTGTAAATATCGTAAATATTTTCCGGCCACAGCTAGTGTTGTTGGGCGGCGGTATTTCCAGACAGAGTGAGACACTTCTTGCTCCACTTCGCGAGATTGTAAAAAAAGAGTGCTTTGGTGGAGAAAAGGGAGATGTGCCGGGAATAGAAGTAGCGGTGCTCGGTAATGATGCCGGAATGATCGGCGCAGCAGGACTTGTATAAAATATACGAATAATATCTGAAATCGGGGACAGCCCCTTTGTTTAGAGGGAACAGCCCCTTGTTGTATTTCTGGAGGGATTAGAATGGAGAAAAAAATACCATTTGAGACGCTGGAGTCGAGAAAGAGAAAAATAGGTCGCTTTACCATTGTTCAAGATTGTGTGCGTGTGAATGGTTATGAACAGTCGTATGATTATCTGGAAATCAGAGAGGGTGTGAGTATCCTTCCAATTCGGGATGGAAATATCCTTTTACAGAGACAGTACCGATATCCTGTACGTTCCTGGCAGTGGGAGCTTCCAGGTGGTTTCATTGATCCGGGAGAAACTCCGGAGGAAGCTGCCGGAAGAGAACTTAGAGAAGAAACCGGGTACAGTGTTAAGGAACTGAAATCTCTTGGGGCGTTTTACCCATCGTTTGGGTCAACCTGTGAGAAAATCTGGCTTTTTGTGGCAGAATGTGGTGAAGAGGGAAAGAGTGACAGAGAACCGGGTGAAATCATTCAGATAAAGGAGGTAACGGAAGACCAGTTTAGAGTGCTTGTGGCTGAGGGGCAGTTTATGCACGGTGCCGGGCTTGCGACGTGGGCAAGATATCTGTCCGTGAGGTCTATAGAAAGTAATAGATGATGTGTGGGACAGCAATATGACGGTTTTGAATCAAACGATATCGGGAACTGAATTTTTGCCTGCGGAGATGACGAATATGTAGAGTGAAGCAGGAGAGAAGAGATTGAGAAAACTTCGCCTTTACATTTTAAAATACGGAATTGATATGAAGGAGGGAAACAGATAATGAAGACAGAAGAAAGACAAATCCGTACTATTGAAATTAATGAAAATGGAATATATATTGTTCTTGCGATTCTAGATGACGAGACAATTCGGCTTCTCCATTTTTCTTCTATTCCATTCTGTGGGAGTGAGTTTGATATAGAAAACATAAGAGAAGGTTTTCCGCTTGTGGGTTTTAGTCTTTCCGGATATGACAGGCCTTATGAGAGACACGGCAACAAATACATTGTAACTGCACCGGGATATCGCCTGAAATATTGTTCGCATACGGATCAGTATAATGATATCGGGCGGAAAGTAGTGTTTTATCTAAACGATGAACAGACAGATGTAAATGTTTTCTGTCATTGGCAGTTCTATAGAGACATTCCTGTGATACGTTGTTGGAACAGAATAGAAAACAATGGGGAAGAAGAGCAGACGGTGGAATATATCTCTAATTTTTATTATGAAGGAATTGAAAAAGAAGGACGGTTGCGGCAGGATGAAAAACTACGGCTGAAGATACCACACAACAGCTGGCAGAGAGAGATGAACTGGAAAGAATATTCTCTGAGGGAGCTTGGGATGGATCTTACACAGAAAGAGGCACTACAGCGTTCTTCTTCTATGATCCGTGTCAATAATACAGGAAACTGGTCAACCAAAGAATATCTTCCGTTGGCTTGTCTGGAGAATATAGAAACACGGACGGGGATTTTCTGGCAGATCGAGCATAATGGTTCATGGCACTGGGAGATTGGTGACCGGAATGGCCATCTTTATCTTGCACTGGGAGGACCGAATGAGATTTATTCCCATTGGGTAAAACAGCTTGCTCCGGGGGAAGTATTTGAAACAGTACCTGCTGCTGTAGGTGTTTCATGCGAAAAAATAGGTAAAAGCGTATTTGAAGATGCTGTGGAGTCATTGACGAAATATCGACGTTGTATTCGAAGACCAAATAGTGACAACGAAAAACTTCCAGTAATTTTTAATGATTACATGAACTGTTTGTGGGGGAAACCGACAGCAGAGCAGGAGATACCGATGATTGATGCCGCTGCGGATGCTGGATGTGAATATTACTGTATTGATGCGGGATGGTATGCTGACGGAGACTGGTGGGACAGTGTGGGAGAATGGCAGGTAAGTAGCAAGCGTTTTCCAGATGGTCTAAGAGCAGTGACAGATTATATCAGGAAAAGAGGAATGACTCCGGGTGTTTGGCTGGAACCGGAAGTAATGGGAATCCATTGTGCGCTTGCTCAGAAGGTACCGGAAAACTGGTTTTTTATCCGTCATGGCAAGCCGGTATACGATAGAAGCCGTTTTCAACTGGACTACCGCAATGCGGAGGTTTGCGCGTATATGGACTCAGTTGTGGATCGATTAATCCGGGAGTTTAATGTGGGTTACATTAAAATGGATTATAACATAGAACCGGGAATCGGGACAGAGTTCCAGGCAGATAGTCCTGGGGATGGACTCTTGGAACATGAACGGGCATATCTCGGGTGGCTGGACAGACTTTTTAACCGTTATCCCGATCTTGTGATTGAAAACTGCGCGAGCGGAGGGCTCAGGATGGATTATGCCATGTTGTCCAGGCTCAGTATTCAGTCTACTAGTGATACCGATGATTATATGAATTATCCGGTTATTGCGGCAAATGCGGCTGCAGCGATGACTCCGGAGCAGGCTGCAGTGTGGTCTTATCCCATGGCACATGATTTATGGAAAGATGAGGACGAATTCTGTGAGGAAACAGTATTTAATATGGTCAGCTCCATGTTGCTACGTATTCATCTGAGTGGGCATCTGGTACAATTGGACGCGATGAGGAGAAGTTTGGTAAAGGAAGGAATCGAAGTGTATAAACTACTCCGTTCGGATATTCCCAATGCTTTGCCTTTCTGGCCACTGGGGTTAGCATCGTATCAGAAAAAGTGGATTGCTTTTGGATTAAAAAGAAATGATCATGCATATCTTGCTGTTTGGATGCGTATGGCAGAAGAAGACAAAGAAAATACCGTTTTTAAGCATGGAAAAGAGCAGACAAAACAGATTCCTCTTCCAGAAGATCTGTTGCAGATGGCAGAAAGAGATGAGGACATAGAAATCAGATGCATTTATCCGACAACACTGGAAACCGATTACTCATATTGCAAAGAAAAACATACACTGGTGTTTCGGACAAACAAGAAATTTACTGCCCGTTTGTTTCGTGTGACAGTAAAGAAAAAAGATACTAAGACACAGGAGACATAAATCTATGAATACTACGAAAATAACACTAAACGGTACTTGGAAGATGATCCGATCTGTGGACGGCGAGGAATTTGATGCAAAAGTGCCAGGCACTGTACTGTCTGTGTTTCTGGATAATAAAGTCATCGAAGATCCGTTTTACCGCAGAAATGAATATAAGACAAGAGAGTTATTTTGGGAAGAATATCAATTCTGTCATGAGTTTAAAGTGCCAGACAGTGTTCTGAAGGAAGAAAACATTGAACTTGTCTGTGAAGGACTTGATACATTGGCGGAAGTCTATGTGAATGATGTATGTGTGGCGCAGACAGATAATATGCACAGAACATGGAGAATTCCTCTTTCGCATGTGCTGCATAAGGGCGTGAATACGATTCGTATTCTTTTCCATTCTCCTCTCAAATACATGGAAGAGTATAAGTACAGTGAAAACAGAAAAGTGCAGTATGTACCATGCGGATGTATGAAAGGAAATCAGATTCTGAGAAAAGCACATTCCATGTTCGGTTGGGATTGGGGACCGCAGCTCATTGATGCGGGAATTTTCCGAGATATTTATCTGGAGGCGTGGAGCGGCGTGCACATAGAGGAGGTTCAGATCTTTCAGCATCATAACCCGGGAGGCAGTGTGGAACTTGAAGTTCAGGCAGTTCTTTCGGGAACAGATCGAACGGAAATGAACGTGTATCTTTTTGACTGGAAAGGAAGAAAAATCATCACGGCAAAAATGGAACAGAGTGGAAAAAGAACGAAAGCGGAACTTACAATTCTGGAACCGAAGCTCTGGTGGCCGGCTGGATACGGCGATCAGCCGTTATATCGGGTAAAGATTTGCTGTCATGATGGAGAGGGCAGGATAATAGACCAGACAGAGAAAATTATCGGACTTCGGACACTTACGATTAGTCGGAATATTGATAAATGGGGCAGAGAGTTTGCATTTATGATAAATGGTGTGAAGATATTTGCCATGGGAGGGAATTATATTCCAGAAGACTGTCTTTATACAAGAATTACAGAGGAGCGGCAGGAGTATCTTGTGCGTTCCATGGTCAGGGCAAACTATAACTGTGTTAGAGTTTGGGGGGGGAGGATATTATCCCTCGGATCGGTTCTATGAACTTTGCGATCAATACGGACTGATTGTATGGCAAGATCTGATGTTTGCGTGCAATGTTTACGAGGTGACAGATCATTTTGCAGAGAACTGCTGTGAGGAAGTCAGAGACAATCTGAAACGCCTCAGACATCATGCTTGTCTCGGTCTTATTTGTGGTAATAATGAGATTGAATCCGCATGGCATCACTGGGAGGATTTTCAGAAAGAATCGGTGTATTTAAAGGCAGATTATATACGTCTTTTTGAAGAGATTCTTCCTAGAATTGTTAAAGAAATTGCACCGGATACATTTTACTGGCCATCTTCGCCTTCTTCGGGAGGGTGTTTTGATGATCCTGATAATGAGAATAACGGAGATACTCATTACTGGGCAGTCTGGCATGGACAGCTTCCTTTTACCGATTTTAGGAGTCATTACTTTCGATTCTGTTCGGAATTCGGTTTCCAGTCATTTCCGTGCAGGAAAACGATAGAGAGTTTTACTGAGAAAACTGACCGCAATATTTTCTCACGGGTAATGGAGAGTCATCAGAAGAATGACAGTGCAAACGGAAAAATGCTATACTATCTCTCAGAAAACTTTCGCTGTCCTGCTACATTGGAGCAGACTGCTTATATCAGTCAGATTTTGCAGGGAATGGCAGTACGTTATGGTGTGGAACATTGGAGAAGAAATAGGGGACGCTGCATGGGTGCACTTTACTGGCAGGTGAATGATGATTGGCCGGCACCGTCCTGGTCAAGCATTGATTATTTTGGCAGATGGAAAGCACTTCACTATATGGCAAAAGAATTCTATGCGCGCAGGGCTGCGAGTCTTGAAATAAAAGATAGAAAAATTCGACTCTGGGCGGAAAACGAGACGGCTGACAGACTGAATTACTGTATGCAGATTTTTTTGAAGACGATGGATTTTACTATTATTTCCCAAATTACAGCTTCAGGAAGTGTGAATGCATTTGAGTCTGTTTGTGGAGCGGAACTTGATCTTAATGATTGTTATGCATACCAGGAGTTAAAGTTGGATAGTCAATCAGATAAGGACCCAGATGAGACATTATTTATTGAAGGAGTGGTCATATATGAGGATGGAACTATGCGGCGAGCAGTTGATACACTACTTCCATATAAATATCTGCAACTTCCAAAACCAGATTTTAACTATAAATGAGCAAATATCAAATTTTGCACAAAGTTATCCTGCTAACTCCATAACAGCTTCAATTGAAGCACCACTTTTGATAAACCGGTACAGATTTGTGAGCTGTTCCTGCTTTAGCTGTTTC
>ENA-OQIZ01000219-OQIZ01000219.1-human-gut-metagenome-genome-assembly--contig:-NODE-219-length-35796-cov-26.446915_pt1 | contig 35796 bp, 31 predicted proteins | sample MGYA00242593_ERZ504758 | MGnify/ENA primary metagenome ERZ504758 (study PRJEB26092, sample SAMD00036364) | human gut metagenome | host: Homo sapiens | study: EMG produced TPA metagenomics assembly of...
TACCAACAAAGAAGGCCCTTCGGGGCCTTTTTTCTTATACAAATATAGCAAGAATGCGGCTTGAAGACACTTTCGTATCTTCAAACCGCATTCTTGTTTTTAGGGGTGTATTTCGTTACAGCCCCTTTCTTTGTATGCTTATAACATTTTCTTGATGTTACAATTTACTTATTTTGCTTAAGCAACTTCTGTGTCGCCACCGGTTTTATTGCTTACCGGACGGTCGATTGTGGACGTATCGTTGAATGCTTCCTGGTCGAAAGTGCCCATAAGTTTATCTACCACAATGGCATTGGTCATGGAACCACTTACGTTAAGCATGGTGCGACCCATATCGATGATTGGGTCAATAGCCAATACCGGAGAAATGGAGCTGAAGAACGCGCCAAGACCAGTACCGGACAAAGATACGGATGCAGCCATAGTAGCTGTACCAGGCACACCGGCAATACCGATGGAACCTAAAGCGATTACGATAACACTCATAACATACATGGTCATATCGAGTGGTACACCGGCAACGTTCGCAATGTATACGATACACAAAGCCGGGAACACGCCGGCACAACCCTGCATGCCTGCAGTAGTACCGAAGCTGCCTACTGTATTAGCAGTAGCCGCGTTAACGCCTAAACGTTTAGTCAAGGTATCTACCGTTAACGGTAATACACCCATACTGGAACGGGATGTGAAAGCCAAGAACAATGGAGCTCTTGCTTTACGGAAGTACATAATTGGGCTTACGCCGAAGATTGTTAAAAGTACAGCCTGTACAATTAACATAATTACTACACCAACGTAAATCAATACGATGAAAAGACCCATATCGGCAATAGCCTGGAAGCCTTTTTGAGCCAAAGTTGTTGCTAACAAGCCCAATACGCCGTAAGGCATAAGGCCGATGATGAAATCTGCCACCCAAGAAATAATGAGGTGCAATTCATCAAATAATTTAGTAACCAATTCGAGTTTGTCGGTGCCTGTTTGTTTAATCAAACGAGCAATACCGCCAATGATAACGCCAAATACTACAACGGCGATAACGTTAGTTTCCGCCATAGCGCTGATTGGGTTATTCGGAATCAAGGCACGCAAAGTATCTACTACAGGTTTTACTTCACGCATCTTGGCAGGTGCACCGCCGGCGGCAATACCTTCACCCAAATGAGTTACGGAACCAAGCACAAGACCTACAACAGCAGCAATAGCTACCATTACTAAGGCTACGAAAGCGGTAGAGCTAACTAATTTTTTCAAATCAGCGCCGCGTTCCATGTGCAAAATTACGTGAATGATGGAAATAAATACCAATGGAATAACGAGCATACGGATTAAATCAATGAACCCGCCACCAATTAAGGAGAACCATTTGGTACTTTCTTTAATGTACACAACTTTCATAGGATCGTCCGGGAACTGTGCAATGAATTGCACCACGAAGCCCAAAACGGCGCCTAATAAGGTACCGATGATAACAAGGTTACCAAAGGCTGTTTGACGACGTTGTAAGTAGTAAACAAACCCCAACATCGCTACAAACAAGATTAGAATACCGATGGTAATCGGATTGCTAACCATTAAAAACTCTTGGAAAAATGGAATATCCACTTTTTCCCTCCTTACTGTATTCAATTGTGAATGTGACGATGATATTATAGCATAAGTTCTTTTAAATTCCTACTATTTCACAGGGATTATTTTCAAAATATTTCGATATATAAATTAGTCGATTTACATTGATACAATATCCGCGCAACAGCAGGTCGAAACAGCTTTCGTACAGCTATCTTTATCAGTACATTCACTAACCCTAAATTTTGTAAAATCTTTTGACGAAAATCTCCTATAAAAAAGTCCGACGTCATAGGGCACAATTTGTGCTTACGGCGTCGGACATTTCCTTACCTAGTCAACGAGAATAAACGTTACATTGATAGGACCATGAACCCCTACTACACGAACCAATTCGATATCGGCTGTGTTGGAAGGACCTGAAATGTGAACCACATTGGATGGGAACCCTTCAGGATTTTCTTTATATACTTTGGTAAGAGCACGCATAGACTGCGTCATGCGAGGCACAATGTCAGAAGTACGGATAACCGCAATGTGACAAAGTGGCAACAAACCGATGGAACGGCCGCTGGCTTCAAAGCTTGGTTGAATAACCGTTGCTGTTTCGGCAATCCCTAAGATTGGGAAAGTAATACCGATTTCAGCCACTTTGGCTTCGTCAATATTAGCTTGACGACCGGCGGATGGATTCCATTGATAGAAGGTGGTACCTTCTTTATCTACCTTATCAAAGTTTTCTTTTAATTGGAATTTTTCAGCTTCTTCACAGCAAGGATAAATTACTTTACCGCCGCCGCGTTCTTCAATTTCTTTTAAGATTGTTTCGACTACATGCGCTTCATCAGTAGTTACAAATTTAGTACCTACTTTTTCACATTCCACTTTGAACATGTCTACAACTTGTTCGTGGGAAAGGTCGGAGTACATTGCCTCTTGAGGTCCTTTTTCATAAGGATACGGTGCTACGAAAGTAGGAATCTCTTTACGACCCAACGCATGAGAAATACGGCTAAAAAATGCTTTACGTTTTACATCATCCATTGTCTTGTCTCCTTACTTACGTTTGCTAGCTTCATATTCAGCATATACATCGCGGAATTTCTTGAGTTTCAATGTACCCATTTCTTTCGCTTTCATCCAGCCGCCTACTACCGGCAATAATTTAGTCCAATCGGCCATGTTACCGTTCTTACTCATGAGTTTCATGCCGATGGCACCTAACTTAGTACCATAATCGAAGAGGAAGGAATTACTGAATACAGTAGCCACTGTTTTGAAAATAGCTTCTTCTGCTGCCGGACGAAGATGCGCTTTGTCGGCAATGTTAACGCGATGTTTCAAAAGTAATTCATGGAGTGGAATCTTAACCGGACAATGTTCCCAGCATTCGCCGCACAAAGTGGAAGCGTATGGCAAATCGCCCGCTTTTTCATAACCAACCAATAATGGAGTCAATACCGCACCCATTGGACCCGGATAGATGGAGCCGTACGCATGACCGGTGATATGACGATATACCGGACAGATGTTCATACAAGCACCGCAACGGATACAACGAAGCATGGAGTTGAATTCGCCGCCCAAAATATTGGAACGACCATTATCGATGATAATGATGTGAAGTTCTTCAGGACCGTCGGCTTCACCTGGTTTGGCAGGACCGGTAATCATGGAGAAGTAGTTTGAAATCTTAGCGCCTACAGAGGAGCGAATTAAGAGTTCCATCATAATGTCAAGACCGGCAAAGTCAGGTACAAGACGTTCCATACCCATGAGACAAATCATAGTCTTAGGCATGGAGCTACTCATACGACCGTTACCTTCATTGGATACGATAGTAATAGTACCGGTTTCAGCTACGGCAAAGTTACAGCCGGTGAAGCCGATATCGGCGCGCAAGAAACGATCGCGAATACGTTTACGTACGAAACGTGTCATTTCTTCCGGATCTTCCGTACCTTCATAACCGAGTTTGTCGTGGAACATTTCACGAATACGACCACGAGCAAAGTGCAACGCAGGTACTACGATATGGGAAGGTGGGTTCCAGTCAGCTGTCTGCAAAATGAATTCGGCCAAGTCAGTTTCGTTAACTTCCACGCCTTCTTTCATCAATGCTTCGTTAAGGCTGATTTCTTCGGACACCATAGTTTTGCCTTTTACGACCATTTTGGCGTTCTTGGCACGAACTACTTCCATTACATATTCATTTGCTTCTTCAGCTGTATGAGCAAAGTGCACTTTGGCACCGGCTTTAGTAGCGTTTTCAGCAAATTGGTTTAAATAATAGTCGAGGTTGCTTAATACATGATCACGAAGTTCAGCCGCTTCTTCACGGAAATCTTCCCATTCAGGTACTTGATCAACCAACGCTTTACGTTTTGCATAGAATACATCTTGCGCTTTTTGGATGGCCTTTACCTTAAAGTCATTGGCAAGAACATCCTCAACACGTTTTTTAAACGGGCGTTCATCGTATAAAATAGCCATGTTCAGTTCCTCCTAACGACTAGCGGGAATTCAATAATTCCGCAATGTGCATTACTTTGATGCGACGATCGATTTCGCCGTCTTTATAAAGACGATCAAGCATACCTTCAATATTCATAAGACAAGCTTGGTCACCACCGGCTACTACATTAGCGCCGGAGTTGTAAATATTCATTGCTTTTTCGCGAGTCATAACAGCAGAAATCTCAGGCTGTTTAACCGTAAACGTACCGCCGAAACCACAGCAGCCTTCCGCGCGATTCATTGGCAAATATTCTAGACCTTTAATATTTTCCAATAATTTCATAGGTGGTTCCTTGATACCCATGAGACGTGTTACGTGACAAGATTTGTGGTACGTAACTTTGTCGTTAAATGTTGCACCTACGTCAGTTACGCCTAATACATTCACGATAAATTCGGTGAATTCATAAATGCGTTCACTGACTTTGGCGGCACGAGCCATCCATTCAGGTTCGTCGGCCAAAATATGACGGTATTCGTCACGAATGGCAAAGGCACAAGAACCGGACATACTCACGATATATTCTGCGTTTTCGAAGACTTCAATTGTATTCTTGATAGCCCCTTTAGCCGCATCATTATACCCGGAGTTCACGAACATCTGTCCGCAGCATACTTGCTTTTTAGGTACTGTGATATCACAGCCTAAACGTTCTAATACCTGTACGCCGGCCATCCCCACGTGGGGATAAAACATGTCAATCAAACATTGTGAAAATAAATGAATTTTCATTTCCTCACATCCTCAACTTTCCTACGTACTTACACTTACTAGATTACCCACACTTGCGTATACTTCCCATTTTTTTCAACATTAAACGGTCTATATTGTATATTCGCACGGAAATCATCACTATTATTATATAGAATAACAAATATAATGTCCAAAGAATTGCGATATTGGCAAACGCCCTATGTCATATGCGTTTTACGAATGCTTGAAATAGGATTTAGTAAAATATTTGTATACAGAACGTAATTATTTGAATAGTGAATCTCATTACCGCTAAACCGCCCCTTTATCTCTTTAAAGCCCCCGTGGTTCGTGATATAATCAATGTATTAAGGATATTATTTTTTAGTATTTGTAAAATCAATAATAAAGTGCATACTTTATCAAGGTGAAAACCGTTATTTTAACAACCTGTAACAGAAAGGGGTCTCATTTATGACATCACGTTCTTTACGTTTAGCCGTTCTCGTGGCTACACTTTTAACAACAACTACCTACACCGGCTTCGCCGCCGATGCGGACAACACTACGGCGTCTACCGCCACAACGGCTGCCGTAACAACAACCGCTACGGATAGCGATTCCATTGACACTGTAACAACTGCCGCTACTTCGACCGTTCAAACTAAAGAGTTAACCGAAGCGGACAAAGAAAAGGCGCAATTAGTCGAATCGATGAACGAAAAAGCGGCTGCCCGTGCTGCCGAGGAAGATGCCAAAGGTTTTAAAGATGTAAAAAATCATTGGGCTGCCATACCAATCAACGTGATGCTTGAGGATGGTATCTTATCCGGCAACGGTCAAGGTGAATTCAAACCGGATGACGCTTTAAAAACTGCCGATGCTGCCGCTCTTTACAACAAGCTCATTGCGTATGACAAAGCACAGCAAGCTGCCAAAGCAGCCAAAAGCAGCCAAAACAAAAAGAACACTAAAAACACCACCACTGTTAAAGATGTGACCGGCGAGGAGTTGCTCGCACCGTTCAAAAATCAGGAAACGTTAACGCGTGAAGAGTTTGCTCAAACCGCCGCTGAATATTTAGCTTACAAAGACGAACTTACCGTGGCTTCCATTAAAAGCAAAACGAAAGCTAAAGAGTATAAACCAAATATCGTGGTAGCACCTGACGAAGTGAACTTCCCGGATGAAAAGAAAATCGACAGCGATTATAGATCCTCCGTTACCACTTTGGCCAGCCGCGGCATCATCGCTTCCGGCGGTGACGACAATTACTTCCGTCCAACTGAAGACATCACCCGTGCCGAAGCAGTTGCCATGTTATTCCGCATCGAAAAAGGTATGACCGTAGCCCCGGCAACAAGCACTAAAGCGAGCGATACCACTGCTAAGGCTACCAACAGTGCAACCGGCGACAAAACAGCCGCTACAACTACCAAAAATCCTACTACCGGTAATGTAACCGCTAAAAAGACCAGCGAATTAGAAGCGCAGTCTGATCTAGAAAATAAAGTTTTCAAAAAATTAAACAACCTCTACAAAACACCGGGCAATTTCCAGAACTACGGCGTAATGTATTGGCAAAATGATGTGCTACATGTAGCCTTCAAGAGCGATGACGATCTTGCTCAATTCGAAGACATTTTAGCTAAAAACGACAAAGATAAACCGGCCAACGAAACATTGGCTAATCGTGTTCATTTAGAAACAACCCAATACAGCCAGGCTGAATATGACCGTATTGAAAACAACTTCCGCACGTTCTACGCTCAAAAACAGCCGGCCGGCACTATCTTGGGTGCTTATCCAAGCGTAGCTCACAATCAGCTTATTGTCCGTGTCGACAAAGGTTTCGATTATATGAATGATTCCATCCGTAATGCGTTCGGCAACAAGGTTCACGTTTTCTTGGTTACCGACAATGCCGACTCCACTACTGATACTGCTAAGAATTAATTAAGGAGTCTTCAGCCATGTTTGCAACACCTTTCACGCGCCGAGATTATCTCTACCTGGCCGCCATCGGAATCTGGCTCTTATTCGCCTACGGGCTCTTCGCCTGGAACTTTCCCATAACCGACACGGTAGAATCCAATTATGCCTTAAGTGCCGTCAATATGCTGCAACATCAAAGCTATCTGTCTCCCATGATTTACGATCAGTACTGGTATGACAAACCGATTTTCACCTATTGGCTCTTAATGACATCCTTCAGCCTATTCGGCATATCGGATTTTGCGGCGCGCCTGCCGTTCATCCTTTGTGCCGCCCTGAACGGCATGTTTATGTATTATGGCATGCGCCTCATCGCTAAGCGTCGTGATTTAGCTTTATGGTGTGCCATTATGCTGGGCACTTCGTTAGAATTTTGGTATATCAGTCATGCTATTTTGACGGATGGTTATTTATTCCTATTTACCCAAGGAATTCTCTACTTTGCTTATTTAGGTCTGCGCGGCCGACATGTAACACGCCATATGATGCTGGCCTACGCCTCGGCGGGGCTTGCCGTTTTGACAAAAGGACCGGTCGGCCTCATCCTGCCCTGCCTTATCCTTATAGCCTATGTCGCTCTTTTCCAGCGTGATACACTCACGTGGCAGCGCTTGTTCCACCCATTGGGCCTGCTCGCCTTTGCGTTAGTCGCCTTGCCTTGGTACATCCTGATGTACAGCTACCACGGCATGGCCTTCATCGAAGAGTTCTTGGGCCTCCATAATGTAGTTCGTGCCACAATACCGGAACATCCGGAGCAAAACTGGTGGTTTATGTACTTTGTGCTTTGGCCCGTATCCTTATTGCCATGGACAGGCCTCACTATTTACGAACTCATCTATGGTGAACGCAATTCTTGGTTCAAATATCTCTTAACTTGGGGGCTCGGCGTATTTATTTTTTATAACCTCATGGCCACCAAGTATATTACCTACACATTCTTGTGTATCATTCCGTTTATCATCTTGACCGCGCAAGGCTATATTCGTTTAAAAGGCCATCTTTTGCGAAATATCCCGCCTCGCGAAGTTAAAGTTATCGCCATGGCACCGGACAGCGATTTCTGTTGGCTCCCGCAGCAAACAAAATCGTATAGCAAAAACCTGCTTGTCCTATTACCGGCCTTTCTCTTAGTGGCTATCGCCATCATCGGTGTTTGGCTTGGCAGCCGCACCCAACCGGATGTGGATTCGTCACAACTTAGCATCGCTTTAAGTATCGGGGCCGTGCTCTGTGTCTTGCCCCTTTTATATGCTCTTATCAGACCACATATCTGCCGAAGTATAAAAGCCGTCGCCATAAGTACCAGCATTCTCTATGTATTATTACTCTGTGCTTTACCGCCAATCGTAGATGATGCTTCTACTGAAAAACTGGCTGATACCTTAGCCTTACGGCCAACTACGCAGATGTACTACTATCGCGATTATCGCACATCCCTCGTGTATTACACGGGCCATTCGGTAACGCAAATCATACCGGACCCGGACGCGGAAACCATCTGGGATAAGGGCAAAAATGTAATGCCTGTATTGTCTGAAGCAGATACTGAAAAAGCCATTCAAGGTCAAAGGGATTACTTTATCTTTGTGCCGAAGAAATATAAAGATGATTTCTTAAAAACTTCACTTAGTCAGCATACGACTGAATTCTATCAGGTGGAAAATATTATAGTTTTCAAACCGAAAGCACAATAGTTTTCAAACCGAAAGCACAATAGTTACAAACGATTTACAAAACCCAATTTTGGAGGAGTACCATGTCTAAATTTTTTACCACAAAGTCCCTCGCCGTACTTTGTGCCCTCGTGCTCACCGGCGCAGTGGCTCAGGCCGACACCGTAACGGTAACCGGCCCTGACGACGCCGTAAGTGACGATTATACCCCCGTTCGTGTTGTCAAAGAATCGACAGGCAACGAAACAACCTTTAGCCCTTTGGTGTTAAAATATTACACCACTAACAATACGGCTCAAGCCGTAGGTGAAGCCGCTAAAGCCGCCGTAACTGAAAAAAATGCCGTAACTGAAAAAAATGCCGTAACAGAAAAAAACGCCGAAACGACAGTGGCTGATAAAAGCGTCAAAACCATAGACGCGAAAACAGACGCTATTTCGGAAACGGCTAAAAAAGGCGCTGACACAGCTAACACCAAAAAAAGTGCCGAAAAAAACTCTTCAACCGACAACACCTTAGAGAACGGCACTTATAAGCCTTTTACCTTTAGCATCGCCACAAACTCCTCCCGTGTTTTTGAAGACGCTCGCAAATATACTTTTGTAGACATTCCTGCCGATTACTGGGCTGCCAAAGCCATTGCGGTTATGACAAACCAACAATTAATTTCCGGCTACAGCGACAATACCTTCCGTCCGGAAAAACCGATTAGTCGCGAAGAAGTGGCCTCACTTTTTAGCAACTTAATTTCCGGTGAGTCGTCCGTCATGCTGTCCAGCTCCTTCAAAGACATTACCTCCGACCGTTGGTCGGCCAATGCCATTGAACGGGTGGCTCAACTGAATATTATCAGCGGTTACGGTGATAACACCTATCGCCCGGAACAATTCATGTCCCGTCAAGAATTCGCCGTAGTAGCAGATAATTACATTCACTATCTGGGCTACAACACCGATGACCAAGCCGCCATGGAGGCTGTTCATTATACTGACCAGAAGTTCATCGCCCCTTGGGCTCAATCGGCCGTACGGGAACTGGCTGCTTTAGGTTTCCTTCATTACCAACCGCGCTTGTTATTTAGTCCTGAAAAATACATTACCCGTGCCGAGGCAACGGAAATTATGTATCGCGTTACAAACAGTAGTGCTGCCGTGGCCTTACGCGAAAAAATCTTACACCAACAGGTAGAGAATAAAATGCTCAATTTAATTAACCACACATTCGGTAAAGAGTATGTATTCCGCACCCATGGTGCCATGTATTGGCAGGACAATAAATTGGTAGCTGCCTTAAAAAACGAAAATGATGTCCAAAAATTAGGCGCCGCTCTTGCGTTTTCTAAAGATAGCGATTTGCGTAGCAATACCCTAGTAACAACAGGCGTCATGAACGAAATTGAACTGGGAAAACTACAAACCGAAGCCGCTTACTACTATAATCAGCAGGAACCAACCGGCTCCATATTATCCGCCGCACCAAATAAAAATGCGTCGGGGTTAATTTTGGTGGTTGACCAATTAAACACAGAAAGTAATAAAGCGATGGCAAAAAAATTCGGCTCCAAAGTAACGATAACGGTTGCCGAAGAAGCAAACTAAGTGTACTGCTCGAAAAATGATTGGCTCGACGAGCTAATAAAACGACTATATTTAAGCGAGTGAGCTAAATAAACCCTTTAATAAAAAGAAGGTTTACGCTTTCCAATATCCGCTCTCCTATTTGAGCGAGAATTAATCAATAAAACACATTACTAACATGAAAAAGAAGACCTACTCCCTTCCCCGCTGTTTCACACCAAGGGGACCCCTTTGGAGTAGGTCTTCTTTTTCATTGTTTATATCACAGTGCCTATTATTATATGTTATCTCGCTCAAATATCACCAACGCCATAAATGCCAATAACGTAAACCTTCTTTTTAATTTCATAGAGCCTCTGCACCAGCCTCACTCGCTTAAATAACATAGCTTCAATTAAAGCTATTCGAGCCAATCTTTTTTCACCGCCAAAACACTTAACTCGCCACCTTCGGCAACGGTTATCTACTAAATGGAATCCGAATTTTTTCTGCCCACCCTTTTGGCGGAAGGGCGGAGAGAAATAAAAAGGCCGTATCTTATACGGCGACTCCACTTGTTTCGCCTAATGGTGCTTCGGTGAGTGACATGGCTCGGACTTACACTATGGTTTTAAAAGAGACCCTTATCTTATCTACCTATTGCTGCTTGTCACAAAGAGCGATATAAGATGAGGGGATTATCCTAAATCACCGTAATATACGAAGAAGACCTCCTCCTCCTCCTCCTTCTCCTCCCCCCTTTTGGCGGAAGGGCGGCGAGAAATAAAAAGGCCGTATCTTATACGGCGACTCCGCTCGTTTCGCCTAATGGTGCTCCGGTGAGTGACATGGCTCTAGTTCACAGGATTGTTCAAAGAGGACTCTTATCTTATAAAAAGACACGGTGTGATGCGATTAAGCGGGTGTAAGATAAGATTGGCACTATTTAATATTTAGCTGCATTAGAAGACGACACATATCTTATGAAGCGACTTTTGCTGCATGCAGCCCAGGAGCAAATAAGATATGTGTCGCCTTCTTGATAAAAAATAGGGACCCTTATCTTACACCCGTAAAACGGTACAGCCATTCCGGCTTATATAAGATAAGAGTCCCTTTATTAATCACTATAACCAGTCACTCACCGAAGCACCTGCCGTAAACAGCTCAGCGCCGGTAAGATACAACCTTTTTATTTTTTACGCGCTACGCCCGTTTTCACAGCCACATCCGCAACGGCTTTAGCTACTGCGAGTGGAACGCGTTCATCGAATGCGTTAGCAACTACATAATCTTCACGAAGGTCTTCGTCAGCTACGAGGTTAGCCAAGGCATCGGCAGCAGCCAATTTCATTTCATCATTGATTTTAGATGCGTGAACGTCGATGGCACCGCGGAACAAACCAGGGAATACGTTTACGTTGTTAATCTGGTTTGGTGCATCACTGCGGCCGGTACCCATAACGCGTACGCCGCAAGCTTTAGCATCGTCATACATGGCTTCCGGATTTGGGTTAGCCATAGCAAATACGATGGAGTCTTTTGCCAAGTTTTTCAAAATTTCAGGTGTGAAAGCACCGGCAGCGGACACGCCGAGCAATACGTCAGCGCCTTTAGCCACTTCAGCCAAAGTACCTGTTTTTTCTTCCTGGCCCAACAACTTGATTAATTCAGCTTGCAAGAAGTCAAGGCGTTTGTAGTTTTTGTTGAGTACTCCGGAACTTACCATCAAGGTAATGTCGCGAGCGCCTGCCAAGTACAACAAACGAGCAATATTAGCACCGGCTGCACCGGCACCGTTTACAACGATTTTAACTTTGGTAAGGTCTTTTTTTACAAGACGAAGAGCTGCTTTAACGCCGGCCAAACAAGCGATAGCTGTACCGTGTTGGTCATCATGGAATACCGGAATTTCAAGTTCTTCTTTTAAGCGGTTTTCAATTTCATAGCATTTAGGCGAGGAAATATCTTCCAAGTTAATGCCGGCAAAGTTTTTCTGCAATAATTTAACAGTGCGGATGATTTCTTCCGTGTCTTCCGTATCAATTACGATTGGCACACAGTCTACATTACCGAAACGTTTGAAAAGCAAGGATTTACCTTCCATTACCGGCATAGCAGCCGCTGCCCCGATATTGCCAAGGCCGAGTACACGAGTCCCGTCAGATACAACCGCCACCATGTTACCGCGGCAAGTTAAATCAAAAGACAACTCTTCATTGTCTTTAATGCGAAGGCAAGGTTCAGCAACCCCCGGCGTATACGCTACGGATAAATCGTGAGCATCCTTCAAAGGATATTTTGTACCGGTTGTCAAAAAACCACCTAATTCTAATTTCTTTTGTACTGCTTCTTCGCGTACGTCCATGTAATTTCCCTCCTATTGTTTTAATGTCGGTAGATTTCTACCATAAAAGATTTCTGCCATTTCCTGTTTCAATAATTGGTTAATGTGCTTGCGTTCTTTTGGCGTCAAATCGTCTTCCGTAATCCCAAAAAGGTAATTATTGATGTCATATTCTTTGAGCATCATTTTCGTATGGAAGATGTTTTCCTGATACACATTCACATCAATCATGTTATACAAGTTCTTGGTTTTTGCATCAATATAGTTCTGAATAGAGTTGATGCGATGATCAATATAAAGTTTTTTGCCTTGTACATCGCGTGTAAAGCCACGTACTCGGTAGTCAAGGCTGATAATGTCCGAATCAAAACTGCCAATCAAGTAATTTAAAGCTTTGAGCGGCGAAATTTGACCGCAAGTGGACACGTCAATATCGGCGCGGAACGTGCTGATACCGCGATACGGATGACTTTCCGGATAGGTGTGAACCGTCAAATGGCTTTTGTCCAAATGACATACCACATCTTCCTTATGAATTTCTTCTTCCGAAATCAAAATCGTCACACTGGCGCCTTGCGGATCATAATCCTGCTTAGCCACGTTAAGTACGTTAGCACCAATAATATGAGACACTTCTGTCAAAATATCCGTTAGCCGTTGTGCATTATACACTTCATCAATGTATTCAATATACTGCCGTTTTTCAGCTTCGGTATTCGTATAGCAAATATCATAAATGTTAAAACTCAATGTCTTTGTTAAGTTGTTAAAACCGTATAATTTCATCTTTTTAATCGGTTTCACGGATGTCTCCATAATATTTTGTACACCTTCCTCATTCAATACTTATTCCTATATTTCATTATATCGAAACTCTTCATCGTATTCAATACTTTCGATATCTTATTTTATAATATTCATGTAAAAATCTAATTGATAATCGGCATTTATGTAAATACTACTTAATAATCGGCGACTCCCACGGCTGTTCTTTTAAATAATAGAAGCGACCCGTGAAAAAACCGTCCTCATAAGTAGCCACCGCAAAGGTACCGCCCGACTTATCCCGCGGCAGTGCGGGACTCCCCGGATTGATAAAAAGCCCATGACCGTCACTATACTGACTGTGATGATGACTGTGCCCCGCAATGCACAAGGTAGCCCCCATACTTTCGCCTAGTGACAACACTTCCTGAATGCGATTATACGGCAAAAACTGATCCCCGTGAGTCATATAAATATATGTGTCCTTAAAAGGAATCAGCTGTTCGCGCGGCTCTAAGGGCCGTTGACGGTCATTATTACCGCGAACCGCCAATACGGGCACACTCGTTTGCTTAGCCATATAGCGTGCATCATCGCCATAATCGCCGGCATGGAGCCATAATTCAATAGGCCAATCAGCGGTAGCTGCCAAAATCTCATCAATTTTGTTCAAATAACCGTGGGTATCACTGATAATACCCACACAACTGACTGCTTGTGCGCTCATAGAGCCTCTCTTTCTTTTTATTGTAAATATATTATTATTTGGTGCTTACTTTAATTGTTTGTTACCTATTTAATTGTTTGTTACCTATTTAATTGTTTGTTACCTATTTAATTGCTTGTTGCCAACTTTGATTGCTTGTTACTTATTTTATTGGCTTATTACTTACTGTGATTTCAACTTTTCAAGTAACTCTTTTAACGCTAAACCTCGATGGCTGATCGCATTTTTTTCGTCCATGGATAACTGGGCCATCGTTTTTGCAAACTGCGGCAAGTAAAAATACGGGTCGTAACCGAAGCCGCCGTCGCCTACGGCCTCTGTCTGAATTAAGCCTTCACAATAGCCCGTTGCCGTCAGTTCACGACCGTCCGGATAGGCCAACACGAGTTCACATACATAGCGTGCCGTTCTTTTTTCAAAAGGCACGTCTTTAACAGATTCAATGAGTTTATGATTATTCGCCTCATCATCGCATTGAGGGCCCGCATACCGCGCCGAATATACGCCCGGTGCGCCATCAAGCACATCAACAGCGAGACCGCTGTCATCTGCCAAGCAGGGCAAACCGCAAGCCTCCATATAATATTGCGCTTTAATGCGTGCGTTGGCCAAAAAAGTCGTGCCCGTTTCTTCCGGTTCCGGCACCTTCACAACCTCACCGATGCTTACTGCCTCAATACCGACTGTTTCAAGGGCTGCTTTAAATTCACGCAACTTCCCCTTATTGTGGGTTGCCACAACGATTTTCATATATTGCTCCTACCAAAACCTCATAATTTGATACATGGAATACGCTACCTTAGTATTAATATCATATCCACTGTTAACTTAACATTAATAACTTAGACGGCGCTAACTTAACATCAATCGCTTAGGCGCCCGTACCGATATATTTGGCTTCATCACCGAGGGCTTCTTTTTGAGCCGCCATCAAAGTATCGGTAGCGGATTCTGCCAAGTCTAGCAACGTATTAAGCTCAATGCGGCTGAACGTACCATGTTCACCGGTGCCCTGCACCTCGATTAAATTGCCGGAGCCCGTACGAACTACGTTCATATCCACAATAGCTTGGCTATCTTCTTCATAACATAAGTCCGTAACCGGTCCTTCTTGACCGATACCAACGGAAATAGCGGCACAGTAATCGCGAATCGGATACATACCTTCACCGTCATACATCGTATTTACCGCATCAACCATAGCTACAAAAGCGCCGGTAATGGCCGCCGTACGGGTACCGCCGTCAGCCTGCAACACGTCACAATCAAGCGTAATCGTTCGTTCACCGAGAGCTTCCAAGTCCACTACGGCACGCAACGCACGGCCGATAAGGCGCTGAATTTCAACAGTACGACCGGTCTGTTTACCTTTGGCCGCTTCACGGCTGTTACGAGTTTGCGTGGCTCGTGGCAACAACGAGTATTCCGCCGTTACCCAGCCGCGACCTTCACCCTTCATAAAGCGAGGTACTTTTTCTTCAATAGTGGCATTACAAAGCACCTTCGTATTGCCGAATTCAATTAATACCGAACCTTCCGCATAGGCCGTAAAATGGCGTGTAATTTTAATAGGCCGAACAGCCTTTGGATTTCTTCCGTCAATTCTCATATTTGTCACTCCTATTTGGGTTGGTCACCCCTATTTCGTATTCATTTCCTATTATATCATAGGATATAACATACTATTAGTTCCTATTTGAAAACCGCCTATATTACTACAAGCGGTTTGAATGTTAATAATTTATTCGTCTTTTTTGCCGTCCCCGAACAAAATTCTCATATAATCACAACGAGCATAAAGAATACGATCGACAAAAACTTCGCTACCGTAAGAGCGATAAAAACTGATATAATTTCCGCTCACAATAAAGCGATAATCGCTTTCTATATCCGCAATTGAAGATAGCATCGGCCCAGCTTCTGCATAAGTCTGTAAAATTCGGAGGCTATTTGTAATTTGACCTACAATTCCCAATGCAGCTGACTCATTCATTAACTCTTCTATATTATAAGTTTTAATCCCGATAAGGTCTTTTTGAGCTTCTTCAGATAAATGTAAATTATTCATTGACTATCCCAAGATTCTTCTCTACCTCTTCCAAAGTTAACCAGCCCTTCTCTTCACCGGATTTTCGACCTTTTGCCAATTCATTCATCAGGCGGAGTGTTGCCTGCACCTTTTCAAAGTCTTGTATATCAAGAATTGCATATCTGCCGCGCCCATTTTTTGTTAAAAAAACCGGGGCACCAACAGTCACATCGCGTAGTACGTCACTGTAATTTCGTAAATCGGAAATAGGTTTAATATTTGGCATATTGCTCAACTCCTTTCACTCATAGTATATCTCAAATTTGCCGTAAAATTCAACATCAGTTTTTACAGCAATTATTCTATATCGACTGCAAAATTGCTTTTTTTCACAGAGAGATATTTTCGCAAAACGATAAGGCAATATTTTTATCAAAATATTATATCCTATATTTCTTCCTGTACGTCCTTCATAGGATCCACTACCACATAACGGTCCGCGTTACCGGCTTTTTTAGCCGCCAAGGTTGCGTCATAAGCATCTCTGCGACATTCGTCATCGGCCTGCCAAGGAATGAACGTAGCATACACATGTTGGGAACCGAATGGGCCGCCATCGCTACGAGAATCAATGCTCATATACCCCACCTTGTCCGGATAGAGGCGGATTTTTTCATCACGGTATTCGGAAATGCCCGTTTCATCATAATAAATCTGACGGCGATCTTGCCAAAAATCTCCTAAACCCAAGAGCGCATCCACTTGCATTTCGTGGCGGCGATGCCACTGGTCGGCCCATTTTCTGATAATATCATCAATACGGCGCGTCACATCGGGACGTTGGCGATTTGTATCTTCGTCAAAAGCCGGTTCCACTACCTGACTGTAATCAAGGCCTGCCATGGAAAGGACAATACCCGTATTTACATACGGTAACGCTTCTTGCACCGAATAACCGCCTTCGAGGACGGCAATATCGGCTTTTAAAATATCCGTAAGTCGCGCATAGCCTTTAGCGGTGACCATCATGTTCGCCAGGGGATCACTGAAATGATTGTCCTGACCGGCTGAGTTAATAACAATATCCGGTTTAAAATCATTGAGCATCGGCATTACCAAGTTCTGTAACACTTTAAGCATCCCTTCATCGCCCGTGCCCGGCGGGAGCGGAATATTTACGGTTGCACCGACCGCTTGAGGCCCACCATATTCATACATAAACCCGGTACCCGGATATAAGGTGCGCCCGTCTTGATGGAAGGAGATAAATAAAGTATCCGGATCGTGGTAAAAAATATCCTGTGTCCCATCACCATGATGAACATCTGTATCCACGATGGCAATGCGGCGCACGCCGTAATGGCGGCGCAAATAAGCAATCATAATGGCTTCCACATTGACCGTACAGAAACCGCGAATGCCGTGCACCATTTTCATAGCGTGGTGTCCCGGTGGGCGCACCAGCGAAAAAGCCCGTGTCACTTCACCGCGCATAACTGCTTCCGCCGCGGCAATGGCGCCGCCAACCGATACACGATGTGCTTCAGTCACCCATTTTTTCAAAGAAGGGGCTCCCACATGGACCCGTTCTATATCCTGCCACGAAGCTAGTAACGGATTATATTCACGAATAGCCGGATGTTCCAAAAGGCCTTCTTCCAACAGTTGATCTCGCGTATATAGCAAGCGTTCTTGCCGTTCCGGATGGGTCGGCGAAATTTTCCAGTCAAAGGCCGGGAAAAATACGAGGCCCAAAGTATTCTTATTGTACATATTCACTCACCCCCGGTTCCAATTGAGCTTTCACGGTAATTAAACGATGCATAGACTGCCAACCTTCAATAATCGGCACGTCTTCTACCGAAATAATATGTCCTGACGGCGCATTCGTAAGACCTAAGTCGCCTGCCGCCTTTTGCAAATAGTCTAACGCTAACGACTCGGCTTGCGCCGCGGTCTGTACCGATCTTTGTTTTTCGTGAATGCCCAGTTCCGGTACTACCAAAATACCTTTAGCCGTATCTACATGTACCGTAAGCATCAAAGTTTCACGGGCCACCGCGGCACCAACCGCATTGGCTACCGGTGCATTCTGCGGAATCTGAACCGGCAAGGCTAAGCGTTCACTTACAAATGGGGCCAGCGTTACAGCTGTACCGCCTACGGCCACCAGTTTTTCCGGTTTAAAAATCTTCGGTTCTACAATATCGCGCACCACATAAATAGGCAGTTTATTTTCCCGTTGCACCGAAGCCGCTATGCCGTCGGTAATTACCGTAACAGCTGCCGCTACAATGTCTTTGGCAAACGCTATAACAGCATCTTTAGCTATACCTTCAGCAGCATTGCCCGCAGCTATACCTGCATCAGCATCGTCCGCAGCTATGGCCGTATTATCTGTATCGGCAACATCTTTATCGGTCCCCGCAACATAACCATGAGGCGCTTTTTGCAACAAATTAGCCAGTCCCTGCCAAGCCATATGCGTATCGCCATAATTAGCTTTACCCAACACAATGAGGGCGTCCCCAAGCGTTGGCACGGTGCCGCCCAATACGAGGGATGGGCCCAATCTGTCGGGACCTACGGTCAATTTACCGTTTTCATCAAAAGCAACGGCCGATTCGCCGCCGATGCCTACGGAACTTACCGCAAAGGAGCGTACGGCGCTTGGATAATTACGTATCATCGCACCGCCGCGAGCCATCATAGGCACACCGTTTTCCCACAGCGAAATATCTGTAGTGGTCCCACCCATATCGAGGGCGACCGTCATATCTTTAGGCATAGAGCGAAGGGCCGCCATCCCCAAAACACTGGCAGCCGGTCCCGTAAAGGCCGTTTCAACAGGGCTTGCCTTCATTCGTTCTAACGGCAACGAACCACCATCGGCTTTTAATATGTATATAGGCGCCGTCAAACCATAGCGAGCCAAAGCTGCTTTAACGGCTTCACTGAAGTCTTCAAAGGTTCCCTGCACGGCACTGTTAAAATAAGCACTTACGGTACGACGCGGGAAGTTTAAGGAACCGCTTAATTCGGCACCGGCCGATACCGTTTCATAGCCGGCTGCCAATAATTCTTCTTTTAAGGCTTGTTCCAATTTTGGATTACGCACGCTGAATTTGGCCGATACAGCGGCTCGTGTATTTTGTTTTTCGCCGGGAATTTGGTCCAGCTCACGCTGTCTCAAAGGGGCTGCCAATGAACCGCGATGATCCGTATAACCGTTAAGTACAATTGGTGTTACCGGCAACAAGGGCCGAATATCCATGCCCGGCCCCGGAATCACATATAAATCAACCGGATCAACTTGATTCATGACGAGTGCATTCGTTACAATCGTCGTGGACAAAGTCACCCGTGTCACTTTTGTAGGCTCAATAGCAGTCGCTACACCGGCCAAAGCGGCTTCAATACCTTCCATTAAATTCGGCTTGGTGGTGCGGCATTTATGACTTTTTAAAATCCGTCCCTTATCTACGACTACGGCATCCGTAAAGGTACCGCCTACGTCAAGACCTACTAACATAGGAACAACTCCTTTCCCTAAGCTCCGCTATTTAATAGCAATAATACGTTAACTATATCATTGATACATCAAATATATATCTAAAAAATCAAAGAATAGTTTAGCAAAAAACTCTCTATATATAGTGTAACAAGGTTTTTAACAAACAAAAAGAGGCCCTAAGGCCTCCTTTTTATTTTCGCTCCGAAATGGAGGCGAAGTTTTTAATAATAACGATTGGCGTCATCTGATCATCATTGCCAAACGGATTGTCAATCAAAATGCGCGCAATGCGTTTAGGGTCCATACCGCGGCTGTGACCGAGAACGGCAGCGCGCTTCAAATCATTAACGTCGGCTACTACGGCACCGTAACTGCCGGTGCGTTGTACAATGCGTTCCGCCACTTTATCCGCGTCTTTCGGACCATACACAATGTGTTTATCGAACGGCGGCATTGTCCCCGTAACGTCATCCGTAAGTGCAGCCGCACGGGAAATTTGGTAAAAAACGCCGTCTTTGCGGAATATTTTAGCGATGGCCCCCAAAATAAAGGCGCCAAATACCTTCCATTTACCATCAAGTTCCATTGCGGACTGCATGCCGTACACGGAGCTCATAGAGCCTTCAGCCGGTACAAAACGGCACAACAAACGAGCCTGCCAAGTAGGACGAAGCTCTTCCGGACGGGTGATGCGGCCCTGCGTAATCGCTACTACAGATTCCGCCACACATACAATATCTTCCGGCCCGATATCTTTGCCGGCATAATGCATAATTGCTTCTACAATATCATCTCGATGGGTCAGTATACGAGTATGAACCGGTACTAATTCTAAATTTGCCATGGTTACCTACCTCCTACTGCCGCATAGCATGCTGTAATTCTTCAGCTGTCAAAATTAAACGATTTTTAGAAATGTGCCAATCACTGCGACCGACAACCTGGTATACAATATCAATATTCATATCAGGAAAACCTACCAAATCTTTGCGAATATTGCCCGTTTTTGCATTCAAAATAAGACGCAAGCGAACGGTGCCGCCTTTGCGCGGTTCGATGATAACAGATTTCCAATACCCATCATGACGTTCTTCCGCCGCATCGGTCGTCCACGACGTAATGGATACCTGATCAAACTGTTCCTGCGGCAACAAATGACGTGGATATAAATCCATAATAGTACCGTTTTGACGGCCTTTATTTACGAATGGAATATCCGATACCAAGGTTACCTGATTAAAACTGATGTCTTCTACTTCAAATTGAGTACGACGTTTAGGTAACATGACAATTTCTTCATTCCCCTGTTTCCAGGCAAAAATGCGAAACGCCACAAATAGAACGGCAACGATGAAAACAATCGTTACGATTATGTTAACTAATGTGTAAAAATACATATCCATATACTGCTCCCTTATAGTTTTATAGTGTAATAATCCGAACGTTGAAATCTTCCGGCGGAATCAATATTGAAGTCATGCGCTCAGCCAGTTCTTTGTCTTTGGTAAAACAAATATCCAGCTTGCCTTTAGCAGACTGCGAATTCAAGAGTTGCTGCGCTTCCAATATATCTTTCACTTCCTCAGCTGTTTCATAGGCCGGGTCGATAAATGTCTTGTTGCCACCCGACATGTGCTGCATCAAATCCATCAAAAACGGAAAATGTGTACATCCCAAAACGACTGTATCGGAACCGCTCTTTATAATCGGATCCAAGTACTGTTGCAATGATGAATGAACAATATGGTCATCCAAGTGGCCCTGCTCAATCAGGTGGGCCAAATCAGGGCAAGCCTGTTCCCATACGGCAACCGCAGGCTGTAACTCATGCGCTTCTTCAATATGTTTGTGACTATCAATAGTAGCCTTGGTAGCCATGACGGCAATCTTCTGAGTCTGACTCGTATCAATAGCGGTCCGCACACCTTTAGCCATACCTACCACCGGAAAGTCAAAGGTAGCTTGTAATTCATCCAAGGCCACCACGGAAAAGGTGTTGCACGCAACCACCGCCATCTTCACAGGCACCTTGGCTAAAAAATGACCGATATTCATAGCAATCTGACTGATTTCTTCCTTAGGTCGATTGCCAACCGGATTATTCATATTGTCGCCAACAAAAATAAAGTCTTCATGGGGAAACATTCGTCGCAATACGGCTAATACTGTTAATCCCCCGACCCCGGAGTCAAATACTCCGATAGGTCTTTTAGAGGCCTCGGTTGCGGCTGCTTTACTCATGACTCTTTCTCTCCTTTATGGTGCGGATAATTGGCTCATAATAGGTATCGCTTAAACGAATTACCTTCCCCGTCGCCTTATCGGTGAACACATTCTGCGTCTCACCGGTTGCAATCAATGCACCATCCGCTTCACGCACTATACGATACGTAAAAACACATTGAGCTCGTGTTACTTTGGTCGGCGTCACTTCAACGGTTAACACATCATCGAAGCGAGCCGGCTCCTTATATTCACAAGCCACTTTTGTAATCGGGAACACAATCCCGTTATCCATCATATCCCACAGGGAAATGCCACAGGTTCTGAAAAATTCCACCCGGCCTAACTCAAACCATCGCAAGTGATTGGTATGGTGAGCTACTTCCATCATATCAGTTTCATAAAATCGTACCTGCAATGATGTGGTAAACATATACTTATTTCACCTCTCATTACTATAAAATAATTCACCCTTCATTGTACGCCACCAATAGGTGGCTGTCAAACTATTGTAAGTGCCATGACCCAATGCCATGCACTCAGCTTGGTTAATCAAAGCAACCTATTGCAAACCACCGTGACCTAACGCAATGCACTCAACTTGGTCAATCACGGCAGCCTATTGCAGACCGCCGTGACCTAACGCAATGCAGTCGGCTTTCGTAATCGGATCATCCGATGCCAAACGTGGTAAAAAGACATCAAAGGCTGTCGGTTTACTGAATAAAACACCGCCCGGCAGGCCTACAAGCGGTGTGCCGTCACTCATGTAGGCTATGCATACCATGGAGCCCGGTAAAACCGGCAAGCCATATGTCACCACATGAGCCGCGCTCTTGGCAATTGCGCCCGGCGTCAAATCATCGGGATCCACACTCATGCCACCGGTACAGAAAATAATATCCGCCCCTGCGTCTTTTACCGCTTTAATAGCGGCCATAATTTTATCCGTATCATCAATAACAATCTCATGCGCTACGATTTTCATACGAAACGGTTCCGTTCGTTCTCCAATAATCGGGCGGAACGCATCTTGAATGCGACCTCTGGCCACTTCCGAGCCGGTCGTTACAAGACCGATGCGTTTTCTCACAAAAGGTTTTACCGTAAGGAGCGGTTGACCTTGCCAAATAGCCTTAGCCTGTTCAAGTTGCACTTTAGGGAGCCACAAAGGGATGCAACGCATACCGGCTAATTTATCACCACGCTTAACCGCCGTATTAGTGAATTTGGTAACGATTGTAAGGTCACCGATACTGTTAACCGCCTGCAATCGAGCCACATCAATTTTGAGCATCCCATCCCAGGCTGCAAACGCTTCAATTTTACCTTCACGGACATCAGATGCATAAATACTGTCATTAGCTAACAAGGCATATAATCCCACCGCTACATCTTCTTCGTGCAATGTATCGGCCAATATCGCTTCATCGCCCGGTTCCTGCACAAAAACGTGCTCCTTGCCTAATTCTAAAAAAGCCGGAATATCTTCTTCACGAATGATGTGACCTCGACGAAACGGCGTATCTTTAACTTCGCCAATGACTATACGCGCTATATCATGACATAAAACTTGGCCGACAGCTTCCTCAACGGCTACTTTTTTCATGAAAACCTCCTCTACAAATCATATGTTACAACAAAACCCAAGCTACTTGAATCTCATCAAAACATCATCTATACGAAACTATATATTTTTAATTAAAAACAGACTCCCGTTGTCCTCCACTAAAATACTTTTATTCGTTTAACTAAGTATTTAATCTTAAATCCTTTTTAAACGCACAAAAGCCTCGGCATATGCCGAGGCTTTTGTGCTTGAGAAAAAAGAGAGAGAGAACATTTGAATCACATTCAAATGTTAAGGGGCTTTGGGGGGTGCCCCGAGATATGACTCTGTGGTCATATCCTGAAATGATTATAGCAAACTGTAAGAAAAAAGTAAACAGTTGTTATGCAAATTTTGCACTTTTTTCATGCAAATTTTTTAAATTTGTCTATCCGGTGCAAACTTCATCTTACAAAACGCTTTTATCAAGTTCCCAACTCCGGCATCAAAAGTCTTATAAACCAAATTTCTTGGCTCGTAAATCGGCATGTGCTTTTTTAAATACAAAAGCATTGCGAATATGTTTACGCATCGCCTGTTCGGCTGCTTCACCATCGTGATTTCGAATAGCAGCCATAATTTCATCATGCTCCCGATTACAAGAGTCGGTGCGGGCTTGATCCATGGTACTGATGTACATGTCACGATTTACCATTTCACGGAACTCGCCCAAATAATCCATAACCCGTTCATTTTGTGAGAAGAAAGAGATTAACGTATGCAAACGACTGTTGATTTGAACACGCTCTTCCGCATCCGTCGTAGCCGAACCGGCATCACAAAGAGCCTGTAATTCTTCAATCTGTTCATCCGTGCACAATTCGGCACATAAACGAGCGCCCAAACCTTCCATCACTTCACGGCACTGATACATTCCGATAATTTCTTCCGGTGTATACCCTTTAACCGTTACACCTTTCCAAGGTTTGATGACTACCAGATTGTCCTTAGCCAATTTACGAAACGCTTCGCGAACCGGTGTGGCACTTACATTAAGCTGTTCCGCAATTTTCACCTCGTTCAGCTTCACCTGCGGTTTCAACGCGCCCGTCAAAATGGCTTGTTTTAATGTAACATATACCTGTTCACTCAATGGCAATCGGCCAATGGAGTCAATCGAATTAAGATGATATTCTTCTTGTTTACCCATAGTAAATCCTCTACTTTCGCGAATAGCACTCAGCCTACTCTTTGTAGTGACAGTCAATCTTTAGTATACTATAATGTATAAATACTTTATAATAGATATTACAAGGCTGTATGCTTATTTTCTGCAGACTATATTAATCTAATTATAAAGGTAAGTTCTGCAAAGCGTCAACTAAAATACAACGGGAGAACATATATGAGTCGCTGTTTAGTTATAATAAATCCTGTCTCAGGCGGAGGCCGTGCCACCCAGTATGCCATGGAGCTGCAATGGCAACTAAGCACCCTCTTTGATCATATGGAAATTAAATTCACTACCAAAGCCGGAGATGCGACCCGATTTGCCAAATATGCCACAGAGAATGGCTACGACGCCGTATTCTGCATGGGCGGTGACGGCACCATTAATGAAACGGTAAACGGTATCGCCCAAGGTGGCGGTAAAGCCAAATTTGGCTTTGTACCGGTAGGTACGGTCAACGATATGTCGCGGGCCCTCGGCATTCCACTGGAGCCGTTAGCTGCCATTCGCGCGTTAAAAAACAGTAAGATCCGCCGCGTCGATATCGGTCGCTGCAACGATCAATATTTTTGCAACAACATTGCCGCCGGCGTTATTCCTAAAGTAGTAGAAGAAGTAACACCTAAAGAAAAACAACTCCTTGGCCCTTTGGCCTACTTTGTAAAAGGAGGTCAAGCCCTTTTCACCACTAAGGATTACAGTTTTCACATTCAAACGGATGACCACGATTTTACCATCCGCTCGCCATTGGTAATCGCATTGCTTACCAATGTAGTATCCAGTTTTGAAAAATTTATGCCTCAAGCTTCGGTTGATGACGGCTATATGCGCATCATCATCTTCAAAGAATATTTCATCATGGACATATTGCGTATCTTACCGCTCATCTTGCGCGGATCGATTTACACGTCGAAATATGTGACGATTTTAAAAGTGCGCAAAGCCAAAATTACCTTGCTCGACGACATCGAATTGCCTACCAATATGGATGGCAACAAGGGCCCTCTCATGCCGGTTGATTTAGAAGTACTGCCGGGCTTTTTGCAGGTATATGTGCCGAATAAAAAAGACAAATAAACGCTAACCTATAGCGAACCCACATTAAAACTTCAATCAATGCATATAAAAACGCCGTTCAACTCGTACTGAACGGCGTTTATTTATTTCCATATTAGCTTGAACGTTGCACGTTAATTCTCCCGTAGCGGCTTATTGCCGAGGAGCTTATTTATACATCCAAACATGCGGACAACCTTCCTCGTCAAATACTTCGCCGGCCGCCGTATAACCGAGTGTTTCATAAAAACCTTTGGCCTGCACTTGGGCGGCTAACTTAGTTTTAATGCCACCCATGACACGAATAAAATCTTCCGCTGCCAAGAGAATCTTAGCTCCCAGTTGCTGCCCGCGGTGCGTTTTCATAACAGCCACCCGGCCGATAATAAAGGTGGACGCTTCATCTTTATCTCTAAAAAAACGACACGTGCAAACCGGTTCATTTTCAATAAAGCCTACCAAATGAGCGGCTTCCGTATTATCTATATCGTCAAACTCTTCTTGAAAGCCCTGTTCCTCTACGAATACGGCTTGGCGAATCGCACGCGCCTCATCCGGTAATTCAGAATATATAGATACTTTCCACGACATAATAAACTCCTTTAAATGATTATATTGAACTTGCCCGGTGCTATGCCTAGTGCGATTGTTTTACTTATTCCGAATCATAGACGGAATAATGCCTACTACACAAAAGGCCATAAATACCATTAAACTGTATTGAATATTAGCCAACAATACGGCCTTATCTACATTAGCAATAGCCGTTCCGGCTGCCCCGGTATTACGGGCCAAAATGGATGCCACAATCGCCATACTAAGCACCTGTCCCAATAGGCGAACCGTGCTGATAACAGAACTGGCCATGCCAAAATAAGCGGGCGGCACCGAGCCCATGATAGCGTTATTATTCGGTGCCGAGAACATGGCAAACCCGACGCCCACGATAATCAAGGCTGTAATAATAAGGGCCGTCGATGAAAGATTCATAGCCGTCCACATCACGAGGAGCCCTACGGCAATAACGCCCATCCCGGTAGATGCCAAAACGGCGGATCCGTAACGGTCGGATAAGGAACCCATAACCGGCGACAAGGCGGCCATTACAATGGATTGAACCAATAAGAACCAACCGGCCGTTTCCGAATCATAGCCCATAATCATCTGCAAATATAGGGATAATAAAAAACCAATCGCAAAGGTAGCGCTATAATTCAGCATAGATGCCAAATTAGAAAACGCAAACGTCTTGTTTTCCAGAAAAATACGTACCGGCAATAGCGGTTTGGCCGCACGGGCTTCGTGCCAAATATATATAATCGTCGTCACAATACCGGCTCCGAAAATATACTTAGCTACCGGCAATTTTACAATCTCCGATAGGCCGTAAAGCCCCATAACCAACGATGCGGCGTACAGCAAAATACTAACCGGATTCATATAGCCCTGCTCTTTATTTACCCAATCTTCTTTCATAAAAAGGATTGTCATTATGGTCGCAATCATACCGAGAAACGCGATAAAGTAAAAAATACTTTGCCAGCCGAAGCGATAGTTCAAAAAACCGCCGATAACCGGTCCCACCGCCAAGCCGATATACACTACTGCTACATTCATACCCATAGCCCAGCCGCGCCGTTCCGGCGGAAACACTAAGGCAATAATTGCGGTCCCCGTAGAGAACAGCATAGCTGCCGCAATTCCCTGCAGCCCGCGCAAAACCATGAGCCAATGAATAGTCGGCGCAAAATGGATAACCAACGAGCTCAATGTAAATAATATGGTGCCGATTAAAAATACCTTCTTTTTGCCGATGCGATTTCCCAGTTGACCCATGGGCACCGTAAAAATGGCGCAGGTCAATAGGAATGTTTCAATAACCCAACTGAGCTCCGACGTACCGGCATGAAACTCCCGGCCGATATCCGGCAACGACATATTCAAGGAACTGCCGCAAAATGGCGTCAAAAACGACGCAATCATGACGATGATTAATATTTGATTACTTCTGTTGACAGCCAAATTAAAACCTCCCGACTTCACTGCCAAAACCTATACCTGATTTCAAGAATTGATATGTTCTAAAAATTGTAAAACCTAACATAAGTATACAATAAATTTTAACAACAAGTGCAAACTGCCATAGAATCGAGTTCTTCGTTTGGTTTATTACCATCTACGAGTAAAGTCAACTTACTGGTATATGGATTTAACATGAGACCATGGATTTTAACATCATTTGGAATGAGTGGATTCTGACGAAGCTGTGCTACCGCTTTAATTACATTCTGTTCAGAATGACAGAAATTATTGGCCCAGCGATCCATTTCACAACGAATCATGGTAATCGCTTCCGGCGAAATACCGCGGTCAATCATGCGCTTAGACAGTTCATCGGGACAAGTTTTTTCCATGCCGCAATCTTCATGACCGACGATAAAAATTTCTTTGGCTCCCAATTCGTAAATACTTACCACAAGACTGCGAATAACATCACTGAACACATCGGTAATGCAGTTGCCGGCTACACGAATAACGTTGGCATCGCCGCGGTCAATGCCCATCGTACGTTCCAATAAATCAACCAGACGCGTATCCATACAAGTCAAAATGGCAATGTGACGTTGCGGCGTCTTAGGGGACGGCATCCCCGCTTCACCGTATTCTTTAATAATATCAGCCACATAGGCTTCATTAGCTTTTAAAACTTCTTCTAATAATGACATGACAGCCACCTCCATAACGGAATACTACTTCACTATAACTATATCACATTCTTTCGATGTGCGTGGCAAAAAAAATAGATAACAGCAGAAATAAAACTCAGCTTCACTCATGTTAAAACTCAAAAAATCCGCAACAATAGCGGCTGAATTGTACAATAGAAACTTTCCAATTACAATTCTAAATTACCGATATTACTACGGATTTAAAAGCATATTAAATTTCGAAATCTCACGCTATTACTGATTCCGTTTTAAACAAATATCAATATATTCAGAAAAGGAATTGCATATCTTTCTAACCTTATCTCTATATACCGAAAAAACAAACCCATCTTGATTCATGACAACAATAATATTATCAATACCGATATTTTCTAACACGAAACAACCTTTTGGAAAATCCTTATTAAACCTGCGCTCTTCTTTGGTCGCCTCAACCACATTCATAGGACCACTAATATTTAACCCAGTTAGCTCTGTTCCCCAAAAACTAATTGCACCAAATTGTTTTAAATAATCAATATAATCAGTAGAAAATTGCACGCCTAAACACTTTTGCGCCTTACTAATTTCTATTGATTCGGCACCATTAACTTTATACAAGTTAGGAATATTACTAATTTTTTCAACAATATTACTCATAATAGCCCCCTATAAATTTTCAGCACGTTCTGTCCAATGTTGACTTTTCTCACTTGCATATCTTATGCGATTAATTTCACTATCAATGGTTTTCCTATGCAGGATTTTATCATTTCCCTTGCCTCGATGTTCTTCAGACGTCAATTCAGCAAACGGGCTGTCAGATTTTTGCCCAATATGATGTAATTCTATAATTTTACCGTCCCGATTTATCGGCGACAAGCCATAAGAAATGCGTTCTTGGTTACTTCTTCCCATAGAATCCATTTGTGTCCAATCTATATCCATTCTAATTAAACAGCTTCGTTTATTTATAGTAGCTTCTTTAAGACTTGCCTTCTCATAAATATTATATTCTTCTACTGAGTGCATACAGTCAATGACTTTGTTAGACCAATTTATCTTTTCCTTGATTTTTATTCGCTCTGCTTCATTTAAGACATTTTCGATAAAGGGGGGCTCACTAATATCATGTGCACTAACCTTCTCAGCTTTTTCATTAATCTCAGCAAACCCTAAATTCTCTGAAATAGAAAAAGAAGCTTTTTTAACTATATTAACTATTTGAGACCAATCTAACAACGTCTCACTTTTTTCAGATTCATATAGAATTTCGATATTTCCAATCTCATTTACTTTATTTTTTTCATTGCCTTCAACCTTCTTGATTTCTTGTTTATTGGGAGTAACCCCTTCAAAAATAGTGCTCATACATCCCCCGCTCTACAGTTATTTAGTTAATTAAAGCACGGGAAAAATCGTCATAGTCAATAAAACCTCTCATATCCCGACAATAATCACCCCATAACTGCTTACTAATAAGTTCAGCTACCGTTTTTAAATTCATGTGATAATATGCGTTCAACAACTCTGTCAAGTTCGTATAATTTTTTTGATTAGAGCTATTTATAAAATTACGAATCACCTTCACTTGTTCATTAGATAATAATTCCCTATTAGTAAAAATGCTAAAACTTAAAAGTTCTATTACGTTGTCCGCTATACAATCTAATACAAGAGTTTCAATAGTATCTGCAAATCGTATAGTAGAGATAGGTTTCATTACTTCCTTATCTTCTATCTCACCACAAATATTTTTAAAATAATATCGAATTGTCTCTAAATCTTTTTCCAATAAAATTAAAAATAATAACTGAATACTCCATTTATTAAAGCTTTCACTGTAGTAGCTCTTTAATATAGATTTATTAATCTCAAATAATTTTTCATCTAAATTATCCATATACAGCTCACTATCTAATGTAATACTTTCAGGAGCACGTTCCAATCTCACCACTACAGGCTGTATCATGCCCTCCTTATGGCACAAAGCAAAACCCGTCTTAAGATAACCTAAGGAGACAGCCTCTGACCTATTAACATTAATCGTATTAGAAACAATATCTTGATCATCTTTAGCAACAATTCTGTGGACTATTTTATTAGATGAATTTTTAATTACATCAGCTGCTAATTTAGTAGGAATCTGCTCGACAACAATAACTCCCTCACCATATGATCTCATTTCAGCTAATATATTTGTGAAGTGTTCAACAGCTTTCCCTTTTGCATTTCCTCGTTCCGAATTAATTTCCAAGGATATATTCTTCAACAATCTATGTGCTTCTTCTATTACTAAAAGATGCTTAAGCCCTGTACCTCTATTAATGGCTTCATCGACTCTTCTATATTCATTTAAATAAATAAGCAACAATCCTAATGTAAAGGCCTTATCACTATCGTCAGACAAACCTTCTATTTCTATTACGACCTTACTTTCAAATAATTTTTTAAAATCAACTACGTCTGCAGTATTAAAAATATACCCTTTGGAGCCTACACACAACCCTTCAATACGAGTTTGAATAGCACTTTTAATATTCCCTTTTATTTCATTTTCATAATCCAATTCTTCCGTTAAATATCGTTTTATCTCATCCTTCAAATCGTCCATCGTAGGAAAGAGATATTTATGAGTTTCATTACTATATGAATCCTCTAATGTTTTCTGTCCAAATTGTTCATCTGCATACTTAGCATTATTCAATAATGGATGAATTCCTAAAGTTAAATCCCAACCTTTTTTTGCATATATATTATTCAAACATTTTTCGAATATATATGGCATAGGTCCATAAAATGCAAAAGATGCAGAAAATAAATCTTTTAAATAATCAATATGCTGATTTGGTTTAATCCCCATGGGAACATAAAATGGGTTTATTTTTAATCCCCTCAATTCAGGATTACCTAATGTATAGATAGTATCAACCTTCGTACTATGTCTATATTCTTTTTTTACAGGCTCAATTACCAAATATGGTGTATCAATAGCATTTAATATCTGTTTAACCGTATTAGTTTTACCACTTCCGGTAATTCCACATACAAATGTATGTTTAACCAAATCATTTTCAGCAATACCAAAAAAATGATTATTAATAGGGCAATCATAATCACAAATATTGCCAATACTTTTTTCATTGGTCGTGCTTTGATAATTAATAGCAAATCTTTTTATTTCTTGTATCTCAAATCCAACTATGTTCTCTGTAGGAATACTAAAAACACCACACAACTCTTCTGAATTCATAAAATTACTTAAAGGGCTTTTTTCGTCTTTAGTAGTATCTAAAAACCCCTTTGGAATCATTAATAGTGGCTCATTCTGTACCTCCGATTCACAATTAGTGTCTAATATTTTACAGGAGAATGTAACCGGGGGTAATTTTCCCAAATTGCCAGAACTAAGCACACGATGTAAAGTACTTTTTATAAGATTATATCCAATTTCATTATCTGATGAGTAAGTAATAACAGTATCCCACAAACCAATATTACGTCCTAATTTCAATCGTTCTATAACATCACTTATTTTACTTAATAATTCCTGAGCAAAACTGGTTTCAATCTGACTAGAAACTGAGAAATTAGTATTGAACGAAGCGGATTCCGATCGACTATTTCCAAGTATCTTTGTAACAGTTCGACTTTCACTTTGTCCATAAGTTTCAGAGTTCTGTGCACTTATAAAAGGAACTCCTCCCCCTACAGAAATGGTGTCATGAGTAGATTTTCCTTTGCTATTACTTTCAGATAGACTCCCACTGCAACTTTCACTATGGCCCATCGATAAGCCCAACTGCGTAGAAATATTTCTTGTTGCTAGTGCAGCGTATTTATCTTTTAATTCTAACGCTTTCTCTAATTGTTTTTGGATTATTTTTTCATTAACCGGTTTACACAAAATCAGAAGCATATAGTTTTGCCCATATAAGTTTCTAATTACAGGAGAAATATCACTTTCCTCCTGCTTTCCCTCTAATGGCAAACTTGGATTTCCTATAATCGTTCCAATATAACGCTTGCTTCTATTATTGCTATGGTTTCTGTCTACAATATTATCACTATCAATTATTTCTATCGAAATTTCGCCTAAAGTTCCCTTCAGTATACCTAAAATATTTTTTTTATCTTTCGTTACCGGGACACCGAAAATCAGGGATGCAGAATTTGCATTTCCCACTACCCCATAACAAAACGAAGTTTCAATAGCATTCATTGAAGTGAAAAGATGTTGTAATTTTTTTTGAAGAAACTCAAACTTATTAATAACATTATAAATCTTACAATCACAAAACTGGAAAAAATTAAATTGAGTTAATAAATCATTAATATCTTCTTGTCCTAACTTTAAAGCATCTTCATTAGAAATCAAATGCGAAGGATAAAATAATTCTTTAAATTCAACCTCTAATGCTTGATAATCATCTTCGACATTCAATATTTCCATATTATTTTTATCAACAAATTTATTTGCATTATAAACCATAACTCTTCCCCTATAGTACATTCTTATAACGATTTATAATAATATTCCCATATTTACTTTACGACCAACAAACATTATTAGTTTTAGACAGATACTATAAATTATTATCAATTTCAACCTTAAGAGGCTCTACTAATTTAAGATACTCATAAATCTTTCGATTTATCACTTCCAATTCTTGAAATAATTTCTTTCTTTTTTCTGAATCATTTTTTTTATATTGTAATTCATCAATCTTACTTTCAAGACTATGATTCATTATGTCAAATGAATCAATGCATATTCCTAAAATATAATAACCTATATCAATGAAATTCTTTAAATCTGATACAACAACATTTTCTAATATTGACATAAATTCGTTTATAATAAGCCCTGCATGCTCCTCCCGAGAATATTCAACAAATTTATCGTCCTTAGAAAAAGCATCAATAGCAAACGATAGTAACTTTACACCTTGCTGAAAATTGGTTCCAGGTTCATTGAGTTCCGCTTCTCGCTTAGGTAATGTGTCAACATTAGCATCATCTTTCGTCAACAAAAATAAACGCTCAAAATCTAATTCTATGAATATTACTTTCCCAAACATCTTTTTATATTTAACATTTATGCTCTCCTTATTACAAAAACTATCCAATTCATTATATCTATCCGACAATTTATTTTTGATATTACTTATTTTCTTGTTGATATTATCGATTCCATCATTAATATAACTTCTCAATATATCGAATTTTTTATCAGAAATCATAGTATCTGATGAGTTTTTGTAATCCATTAAAGATTTCACAATTTGTTTCTTAGTATTTTTTATTTCTTCTTCAATAGGCGTCTTGTTTTCACTGAAATCAATGAACATATCATTTACAAAACTATATATTTCCTTAATCACTTCTATGCTCTTAATTAATCTATCTCGTTCAACTTCTATTTTCCGTTCAATTGCTTTATTCTCTTTTAAATGCTTCTGATTTAGTTTTAAATCATTTTCATTTTTTAATTTTATTTTAGTAAGCCGGTTCTCAATACTTTCTAATAGTTTATACAACCGAAAATACTTCAATTTTCTAACACACTCTGCTATCTGTTTCTCCAATTTAAAGAAACTTGATTTTTTAGCAGCTTTATAATAAAAACTATTTAGTTTCGTTCTATTTTCGCACCAAAGATTACTTATACTTCGATAATCAAAGTTTGTTCCTTCCAAACTACGAAAATATTCATCAATTTTTTCAATCGTATTTAATTTTTTACATTTATTTATAAACAGTTGCATCTTACTATCTATAAACAAAATATTCCCTTCTTGAATATTATTTTTACAATCTTTAATCACTCGAGAGTTCAAGTCATGAAGTTTTTCATCATCAAAATTTGCAATTTTGTTTCTCACCCAAAACAATATACCTTCCTTATTTTTATCTGTATTATTTCTTAAAAAATTTTGAAATGCATTAAACTCTTGTGATTGATCATCTAACGATTCCAAAAAGATAATCGCATTCGCCACGCTGATATTCTTTTCTGCTAATCTTCCTAATTTCCCCGATGAACTTAAAATAGGAACCTCTACGATAGTCTTTCCCTTATGTTCGTCAGGTAAAGGGCATTCTATATCAAACTCAACTACAATATCTTTCCATTTTAATCGCATTTCTTCAATATATTGCTCAATTAAATAAAAATACTCTTTACAATCAATATCATAATTATTTTCACTACTTATAGCTTCATTTAATCCACTTACTTTTATTCGATTTAAATCACCTTCATATTTTATTAAAAACTCGCTATCTATTAAAGCTGTCGGGATTTTCTCAAATCGATTATTTCTTACAGCGTAATCTTTTATATACTGTTTAACATTAGACTCACCCATTATATATTCCCAATCATCATTAGCTTTTTTTACTCCCAGTTTAAACTCCTCTCCATTTTTTATCTTTATTATTGCACTTATGCAGGATGTATTGTCCATTGGGAGTATTTCACTATTTAAATAAGCATTAATAAATGTTGACTTGCCACTATTATGCTTACCAAGGACGACTAAATTAAAGACTTCAGCTTTAATATTTTCAGCTATTTTATCAAAATCGGCTAAGTCATTCTCTTCATCTTTCAATATCTTTTTTAATTCACTATATTTATCTAACACTTCTTTTTTTACATTCTCATATTATTTTAAAATCATTTCCCTTAACCTCATTATCGCCTATCAACAATTAATATCATTATCTAATGAATAACAATTGCCCTTTATAAACCACCATTAAACAGAGTAATACAGAAGAATTTCACTAGTTATCAGATATACTGTATCAATTTTTACACGACTCCTTATTCAATAAAACACTTATTCGGTTTTGTCACTACTATTTATATTATAACTCTAAGATATAAAGCTCTCGCTTCATAATTCTTCATCATTTTCTTATATTTAGTATGCCACAAAATATAATTTTACGATACACATAAATAAATTACTTATATTGATTTTTACTTCTTATCAAAAAATAAATTTATTCGGTTGGTTAATTGTAAACTGAAATTGAACATATAAAAAATCCATAGTGAATACCGATTTGTGTTATGATTAAGGTCGCTAAACCAAATCTTTTACACGAGGTATCGATATCACTATGGACTCTATTAATCATAACACATCATTACGTACAAACAAACACTTATCTTACGAAGAACACTTTTTTATTGAAAAGCAATTACAAGTAGGTGTATCAAAAACAGCGATTGCTAATGCATTAGGCCGTTCTCGTACAACGATTCAAAGCGAAATACAGTGCGGTTCTGTAGAACAAATTAAAGCCGGCAAACGAGTTTTAATGTACTTAGCAGATTATGGACAACTTAACTATGAGAAAACCCGTCAAGGCTCCTTCAACACTCGTAAAGCCGGTATCATTTCACCTTTTCTTACGTGGGTAGAAGAGTAGGTATTAGTCCATAAATGGTCACTTGATGCTGCTGTAGGCTACGCCTTGCGTAAGTGCTTGTTTGTACGTAATGAAATGGTGTCTACCAAAACTTTATATAACTATCTACATGAAGGTCTTCTCCGTATTAAGCCTATGGATTTACCGTTAGTATTACGTCGTTCTACGCGTAAATCTAATACGCGTAAACA
>ENA-OQIZ01000224-OQIZ01000224.1-human-gut-metagenome-genome-assembly--contig:-NODE-224-length-35342-cov-7.605168_pt1 | contig 35342 bp, 39 predicted proteins | sample MGYA00242593_ERZ504758 | MGnify/ENA primary metagenome ERZ504758 (study PRJEB26092, sample SAMD00036364) | human gut metagenome | host: Homo sapiens | study: EMG produced TPA metagenomics assembly of...
TCCAAACCATTGATAAACAACTTCTGATTTTATTCTAATGTATGTTTATTATGGTTTCATTATCACTATTTAAAATCTATGTAAGGTGTGCTTACTCATCCCAGTTGTGGTACACGTCCTGAACATCCGTTGAGCAAAAAAGAATTTACCACATCACAAATCCGCTTGTTTTCGGCTCTATTCCCGAATTCTCTGCCCTTTTTAGTAAACTCTCAGTTATGATATATATGCAGCTATTTTCGCCTCAAAATGTCATGTTTATCATTATACGTGAATAATATTTTTCATAACTCACATACAGTATATCATTACTAAAAGTTTACTTCAAGACTTTTTAGAAACAAATGTTCGAATGAAATTCACCTTTCATAATTAGTCTGTAATTTCCACTTTCCAGTTGAGCATCGCATTGTAAACCTTGCTGGGAATATATTTTTTATATTTATCTGCTGTCACTATAATCAATGCTTCTTTATGTCGTTTGTATTCTTCAAACGCTTCTTCTGATGTGTTCTTTACAGAAAGCTTAATGCACTCACTATTTACATTCATATTCGCACAATATTTTTTCTTATCAGAATCATAATACACGCCGATTGGATATTTTCCTCTCTTTCCTTTGCATGACAGAAATAATGTATTGATACTGTGCGGAACAAATACACATGTATCTGGACTATATACTTTATTCCCCTTTACAAGAATATCTTTATCTAAATCCATGCGCTCATCTCCGACCGTATAATAATTTTCTTCTACCCACTGAAAAAATTTTTCTTTGTCTTCCAACCACTCTTGACAAATACTACATTCTTCATATTCAGGACTCCGTTTGTGAAATTTTGCATTGTAACACCGTGTATTCATATCATTCCATAAACGTTTTGCTTTCATTCTATTTTGATTTAAAAATGGCACATATCCTTGCACACGTCCCAACTCATTCACACTCATCTGCTGCACGGATAATTTATAAAATTCTTTGTCGTCTACATACATCAAATTGTTATACTTGCTGTTAGATAAATCTCCATCTATATGATAAATTCTATGCTTTCCATAAACAGTTTCTAAAAAAGCTTTTGCAACAAGTTTTTCTGCCGTTATATCTTCTTCTATTACTGTTCCATCCGTTTTATCTTCATAAAATATCTTCCAGTGTACTTTCCCCTGTGTATTCAACGTCTGTTTATGTATATAAAACTTCTTTTTTCTATAATTATTCGCTAGTCTTCCTTCTGAGGAAATGTAATAATGCGGCGCCCATTCTATCTGTATGAAAGTTTCCAGCCGATTCAACAACTCAATTCCTTCCTTTTTTGCATCTAGTATCTTTAAATCTCCCATCCTCACGCCTCCTCTTTGTTCAGATGCTGATCCTCTTTTGTTAAGGACTTACATGCTTCTTTTAATCTCTTGTATAACTTCATTTTCGGTTTGTATTGTTCTGGAATAATTAAGTTATTTCCACAGACTTTAGAATTCAACTTCCGTCCTGCATATAATTTAGGCTCTAATTTAAAATATTCTGTAATTTTTACAGTATCTCCCTCTGACAATACTGCTACCGTTTCCTCTAAAAATGCATCCAGAACCTTTCGGACAATAAGCTGACTGTACTTCAAATGATACTTTCTTTTGTATGCATGGCGATTTCCACCTATCTCAATTCTTTCTCCTTGCCGGTACAGCCTGTCTACAACTCTGGAAACCATTTCTTTTGTTACATATGTTTTATTCATACTACCTCATTTCTATCAAAAAAGACTCCTGAAGCAGTATCTTATTCGCTGCTATACAGAAGTCTTTTTAAATTCTATTTATTATTTTTATCAGAACAGGCAAACCACCTGTTTAAACTAATTTTGGACACAATAAAAGAGCAGTAGATTTTGATTACTGCTCTAAGGATACGCATTTATTATCAATATATTCTTTTGCTAATTTTTCCATAAATTTAAAATCTATACATCTTTTCGCCAATAGAACATCTTTAAGGATTCGTAACCTCTGCTAAAAAAGCATCTCTGCTTTTCTTTATTATACCCAATATCGGGAGAAAATGCTACACAAAATATCACAAAAGTGATATATTTACATTTATTACAGTTGCACAATATATATTCATATGTTTAAATCTTAAAGTACCTCACGAAATCCCATCCTGTACGCTTCTTGTGTAAGTTTCTTTACAGTATACTTATAAGATTCTTCACACATTGCTTTTACACCTGGAAATACATCTTTATCTATATCTCCTTGTACAACCAGTCGTCCATCATAATTGATAGTAGTTGGCTGTTGATGTAAATTTGTCCTATTCAACGTCTGGAATATATCGTCCTTATTCTTTGCAAGTTCAACAATATTATTTGCCAAATCCGCTTTTACAACAGAATCTCCATAATGGAATACGGCTGCATTGCCTGTAGCACTTCCATAACGAATAAGTAACTCTCTTTTATTCCCTTCATTAACTCGTGCAACCTCTTCCGCATTTGCAATCTTCTTCGTTCCAGATGCATAACCTTTCAACTGGTCAAGACTTACCCAACCAAGGTCACGTTCTCCGAAACGAGGGGTTCTACTAATATGAATTTTCCTCTGCGCCCAAGATGCATTATTAACACTTGTAATATATACTTCCTGACCACGCATTTCATTTCCAGCAGGGGACTGACCGTCAGAAGAGTAGTAGTAATCTCCACTTGCGAATATTACTTTATCTCCCACGTTTGGCACACCGTCTCCACCACCTGTATTAGGCTTATTCTGTGGCGGTATTGGTTTTGGTGGTTCCGGTTTTGGTGTAACAGTTACTGCACAACTATTGGTTGAAGTTGCGCCACCGCCATCTGTTGCAATTGCACTAATAGTAGCACTACCTGTTTTGATGGCACGAACAGTTCCATTTACAACTGCAGCAACATCTGGATTTGATGACACCCACTGCAAACTCTTATTTTTTGCATCATTTGGTCTGATAGTTGCTGAAATATTCGCTGTAAAACCTTCCTGTATAGAAAGTGTCAAAGGACTTAATACAATTTCTGCAACAGGTCTGTTGGATAAGTCTGGATTCTTGCTGATATCACCTTGAATCCAATCATTGTTATTTTGAGTTGTTTCATTCTGAATCTGACCAGTATTTACATTTGTAAAATTATCAGGTCTATAGTTAGGAGCAGTAGTAATTCCATTGTTGAACTGATTCTGTGCTCCACTACTTGTACCGAGACTACCAATGTTATTGGATAGATCTCCATTTGGTACAAAACCTGTACTGTTGATAATCTGCTGAATCTTGTCATAAGCCTGTTGGTAGTTATTTACTACGTTATTCAGCATATTGGATATTACTTCTTCCTGTTTTTCGGAATTGTAAGTAATATCATTAAGAGTATCTTCTAACTCTTTGTTTAAGTCATCAGAAAGACCTTCGTATCCGTTTTTACGCACATCATACTCATGATCTCTCCGTGTGTCTTCAAGCTGAGATTCCGCATCCGCTAACTGTGCTTCCAGTCTCTTTTTCTCAGCTTTTGCTGCTTCGTTATTTCAATTATCTTCACATAGTTCGCTACACTATGCAGTTCTCTTATGAACTTCTCTGAGTGTTACCCAGAAGTTGAGACTATACCTTCTATTTGAATAATTTGGAATTTATTTTTTGAAATGATTTTGGATATAATAAAAGAGCAGTAGTAGTTTACTGCTCGGATTGTATGCTTAATTCTTTGTGAAAATATTTTAATGTAGACATTCCATATTTTCTATTAAAATCCTTTTTCGATAAAATGATTTTATTGTTCATATGTGATACATATTCGTCTATATATTGGAGAGATTCTTTGACTATTTTTGATATAAATCTTTTTGTTTTCATGTATTCATCTCTATCAATCATTGCCGATTCTGATGAAATAAAATCATGATTTTTAATAATTACTATTTTACTGTAATCCAATCCAGAATTATGCTTTTTTGAACGCTTTGTATTTTGAAATTTAAAAGCATATTTATGATGAATTTCGCTTCTATATGGTATACATACGAAATAATCATAATGTGTTTGAATCAATAAACAATTATATCCTCGCTTTTCTTTTTTTAATAGTTCTGGATATTCTTTTTGTGGGTAATTATTATAAAATTCCTCTGTTAATTTCAGTATTTGAAAATCAAAAATCTCTTGTTCTTCCATTATTTCTCCTTAGTAAAAAAGAGAGGAAGTTTCCTCTCTTAATATACTTCATCACTCGGTTACATTTTATTTTACCGATGTGTCAGAACCGTCACACATCATCATCACTCGGTTACATTTTATTTTACCGTCCTGTCAGAACCGTCACAGGACTCATATGTGATGAATTGAGAAAACATCTCTGTTTTCTTACTAATATTATAGCCAAAATTAGGAGAAAATGCTACACAAAACACAAACAAAGTGATATGTTCACAATTGTCAAATATATACAAAACATACGTTCTGGAATTCATAAGTGTCTCATAGATGTATCTTGATTATAACATATATCATATTTAATTGTTCATTTCATTTCTTATTCAAATAGTCTATATTTTTCGAATTACCAATCGCTTGTAACCCTATGCCTACATATATAATATATAGGACTTACCAGTCGTTGAGCGTCTTCCATATCATAAATCATATATGACTTAGGAAGTTCGTTGCGTCTGGGTGACTTGCACACCCGGTTATCCCTGACCTATCTGTTTTTTATGGTTTCTATCCGAAGACTGTTGAGTTATAAACTCGTACCGCATTCACGTTTACCGTTTCCAGTTCCGTTGTAGCAAGATAGGGTTGTGGGGACTTTCCCGCTATTAAATAGAAGTCGCGCAAATAACTTCACGCCGTTCAAAGTAGCAATTTGTGCTTTTAATACATTGATATCTTTTGTCTGTTTCCTAAGATTCTTAGAATACTCAGCATTTTTCTTCTTAATATCCAGTAATTCAGAGTATTTATCAATGGATTTTTGAGCCATATCATTTTCGGCTTCAAGTTGTTGCTTATACAGGTCAACAATAGAATCGCGATAATCTTCGACAACGCCAACAGAGTTCGCAATGCCGTCCATGAATTCTTTTTGTTGCTCCTCGTATTCACTTGTTGAGATGTTTCCGTTCTTTAAATCTTCGTCAAGTTTCTTTAATGCTTCGTTGTAATTCTTAATCTGTTGTTTGGCAGCAATCATACCTTGATTGATTAACGCTATATTTGCAATACCATCAAGTGTTAATCCACCATTCTTACCAACAAAAGCATCACTATTTAAAAGTCCTCTTAAATCGTCTGTCTGTTTAATTAGATTGTCTAATGCTTCCTGTCCATCAAAGAACGGTTCCCATCTAACTTCCCAGATTTTATTTTTGAGGTCTTCAATATTCTTCATTGCATCATAAATAGAATCATCAAGTTTTTCTATCTCTTCTGCAATTTCATTATATTTTTCAGAGCCAACATCATATTTCGCCTGATCTCGTAATAGCTCTTGTCTCTTATTATAATTCGCTTGAATCTGTGCATTGGCATTATCAAGTTGTGCCTGTAAATCTTTTTCAGATATTTGTTCGCCTTTTGACTCTGTAAGGTCTGTGTTGTTCTCAAGACGTTTTGCAGTTCTGTCTAGCTCATCGATTGCCTGTTGCAATTTCAATAAATCAAGTTCTCTTAGTTGGTCTTGCAATTCGATCAATGTTGTTTCAGCTTCTGCTGCTTCTTCTTTAAATCCGTTTAATGCAGCTTGTGCCTCATACCATTCTGTAGACCATTTTGCCATAGACCCATTTTCCATGAGTTTGTTGATTTCATCTTGATATAACCGCACTTGTGATTGTAATTTACCAGCAACGTCCTGTTGATTTTTAATAGACTCTTTCAAAGAACCGTACATCTTATCTGAATAAGCAGATTCCCCTTTTGCAGCAGCTAACTCACGCAACGCTTCTTGATAATCTACAGCGGAAGACTCAATGCCAGTCATCATGTCAATGTAGTCTTCGATATTCTCAAGTGCTTTCTTTGTAAGTTCACTCTGTTTGTTGCAATCTACGAGCTTATCATACCATGATTGTGCTTCACTAATTATTTTCTGAGTATCCTGGTCATATTTTGAGATATCCATAGACCCGTTCTGAATCTGATGGACAATAAGAGGGTTTATTCCGCTCTGTTGTACAATAGAATCAAAGTGACTTTGGTAAGTCCCAATAGCTTGCTGAGTCTTACTCATTAGTTCACTATTCTTAGACATTGCCTCATATAACTTTTCTTGTTTATGCGGAAGATGAGCAATACGTTCCATTTGGCTCATCAATAAATCATACTGTGATTCTAAGCGTTTGAATAATACATCAACCCAGTCTGTATATCCAGACACTGCTTCTGATAACTTCTCTGCTGCTTTGGATGTATCTGATGCTGCTTTGGAAAGATTATTGGATGCGGAGTTGAGATTGTTAGAAGCGGAAGAGTTGGTTCCATTATATTGATAATTATTTCCAGGATTCGGTAAGAAACCACCATTTGCAAAAGCGGTTCCAGAAGCGTAAGCTCCACCCATAAAAACTTTGGCACGAGAATTCACATATCCTTTAGAAAGTAGATCTCGTGTCTGAAGGTGGTTGAAGATTATGTCTCCACGTTTTAGATTTACAAATTCTGCACCATTGTCTCCAATAGTTGTGAATTTTCCACCGCGGACAAGAAGTTCCTGACCGATTTCTCCAACCAAAGCACGTTCATCTTTTTTTACTCCCCAATCACCTTTTGCAAATGCGTGACCTGCTCTGGCTTTCAAATTTACTGTTCCATCTACATGAGCAGTTCCATTTACCTTCGGTGCAGAACCATTCGTTATGACATTATAAGTCACAGTTCTTTGCAAATTCGATGGATTATAATTATCAACCGCCGTAGAATTCAAATGATAAGTCACTGTTGCATCTTTGTTTTCCGGCGTATAATTTTGAATCGCTGTATCATTTACTCCGCACTCCACTAACATTTCTGGTGTAATAGTACCAATACTAGCTACAATACTCTCTATGGATGATGCATCAAAACTACCACTAACTTTCGCTTGAATGGTTGGCTGCATTGCCTGAATTTCAGAAGCTAGAGAATTTACTTTTGCTTGTGCTTCTGACGTATCAGCACCAACAGATGCCTGCATATCCAACTCATTTTTTGCTGTTTGAAATTCTTGTAATTTTGCCAGAACAGTTGCCATTTCACCTTCTACCTGAGATGTATCTACGTTCATAACTACAGGATTTGTCAACTGCTGTTTCTGTGCAATACAATACTGAATAATATTGTTTGCATTTTCGATGGAAGAAGCATCAACATCCGGACGTGCTTTTATTTCATTCATTTGAGCGATTGTGCTATCCAATGTTGTAATCTTACCTTCTATATCTTCAATTCCAGATACATCCATTTTTATATCCAGATTTTCATTTTCTTTTAAACTTTGCAGAGCATTTGCTGATTCATATGCTTTTACACCCAAATCCCCTACTGTCTGTATTGCTTCATCTGTCCAGTCAAACTTACCGCCAAACTCTTCCATTTCTCCAAACATTGCCTGTACCATAGATTTTGAGAGATTCAACTTTTCTTCAAAGTCTTCCATCTTAATTCCATCGGCAAGATTAAAGATTTCTTTCCCGTTGACATCTGTTTCTACATTCATCAGACCAGCATTAACAGCATTGCTACAAAATTGAGCAACATCCATTCCAACTCTCTGACCATTTTCGTCATAGTTAAAATATTCACCGATGCTATTCATATAATTTTGAACAGCCTGTTCATCTTCATGGTTAATAGATTCTGGCACAATGAAATCTACTGCTGCCTCATATCTTTTTGTTCCAACTCTTCCATAATCTTCAGAATTCGGATCCGCTACATCTGAAATCGCCTGCATTGCATCCAAAGAAGCATCAAACATATCTCCAGATTCTGTTGTATCTTGTTTATCCAGCCAGTTTTGATACGCACCTGTTGCCTCTTTGATTGCAGATGTAAGCAAATCATACTGTTGACACTCTGCTGCAATTGCAGAATTTGCAGACATTAAAGAATCCAATTCTGATTTTGTTTGAGTATAAGCATCTGTTCCCTCATTTAAAGATTTCAGCTTTTCTCTTAGCTGTTCAATTTCCCCGGCATTTTTCAAATACTCTGATTGCTTCTGTGCTTTGTTTGCATTGTTCGTTGCAACCGCTTCTTCTGCTTTTGCCTGTGTAATTTCTGCTACCCGTTCTTCATTTAAACGCATTGTACCATTTACATATTCTAATGCAGATTGATATTCTCTTAATTCTTCTGAATTAAATGTTTCCACATCAATGGATTTTCCTGTAGACTGTCCCTCCAACGCTTCCGATACTGCTGAAATCGTCTTCAACGTTGTCTGTGTGGAATTTGCTAACTCTTCAAATGATTTTGCAGATTCTTCTACATTGTCTCCGGTTTGTGTAGAAATAACTCCTAATTCCACCAGTACATCCAACAAAGGTTGTACTTCTTCCGAAGATGTCCCGGCAATCAACCCCATATCCAAAGCAGCCTGTGTCAATGCCTGGATAGCAACTTCACCTTTTTGTGAACCTTCTGTGTCTAATGCAATCTGGAAGTCCAGATCACTAAGTCCAAGACGTTTGATGTTATTTGCATAAGTTTTTGCAGAAGATTCAAAGCCTTTAAGCACTTCATCCGTTCCGTCTTTTCCCAAAACTTTCTTAAATTCATTTGCTGCAATGGATGCTTTCGCCAGTTGATCTGTCACACCTTCAAAAACTGAAGTGTACTTATTATCACTTCCAACAACGGAATCAACTGCCTTTTGCACTCCTTCAAATGATGTCTTTGCTTCTTCAATTTTAGAGGTATCCCCACTGGATAACGCTTCATTATATTTCTCTACTGCATCCGCATAATCTTCATATAATTGACCATAGGATTTCTTGGATTTATCGTAGTCTACAGAAAACAGCTTTTCATTTGCTACCATATCCATCTGCAAAAACGTCTGATAACTTTCCTGATAGTCATCTAAAATCTCTTTGTTTGCACTTAACGCTTTACCGGAATAATTTAAAACAGATTCTATCTGCTCTGTAGCAAAATCTTGTCCTTCGTATTCTGACTGCAGCGTGGATACACGATTCATAAAATCATTGATGACCTGATCTGCTTTAGACGCATCCCCATCAAATGAGATGGTAAATATGCCAGTGTTCATTCCTGTATCTTGCAATACAATTCCCTGTTTTTCGAATTCCTTTGCAATATCATAGATGTCTTTCCCCACACCTTCTATTTCATTTGTAACACCAGTATCACCAAGACTATAATGTCTCTTTTTCGTCATTGCCTTTTCTACATCATGAAATTCTTTTCTATTTTCATTCAATGTAGACTTTGCATTTTCAACTGCAATCTGTTGTAATAAACCAAGCTGTGTCTGAAGATTTCCATTCACCAAATCCACCCCTGCTGCCTGTTCTGGATATTGAGACGTAATCTGATTTTGAATTTCTAAGATTTGCTGTTTTACATTATATTCTTCTGCTTCGCTTAAATCACCAGAAGCTAATTTTGCTTTTAATTCTTTATATTTGGAGATTTGTTCATCCAGACTGGATGTAGATTCTTTCCATGCATTTGATGCATCCTTTGCAGTTTGAATGGTTTCTTCCACAGACTGCTGATATGCATTCCAGATAGAAATACCTGCTGTTAATGCAGTAGTGATTAAAACAATTGGATTTGTCATCAACGTTGCCCAAAGCCCTTTTAAAGCACCGCTAAATGTAACCGTTGTTGCTGTTGCTGCTCCTTCTGCCGTAGCCAATCCCATAGTAGATAATTTTGCAGCAGCTTGTGCTTTGCTCAGTCCAGTACTCTGTAAAATTTGCATTCTTTGAGCATTGGTTAAATTTTGTGAAGACAGCACTGCCTTTAATTGACTTTGAGATAATCCATCTACCAAGGTAGTCAACTGTTTGACACCATCTGTACCGATATTCCCTGTTTTTAACAAACTCATTGCACTGCTAAAATTTTGCATTTTCATAGCTGCTTGTGTAATAGATGTTGTCAACATTGTGAAGCCTTTGATTGCACCGCCAACTGCCAAGCCTGTCAATGCTGTCTTTAACAGATTTGTGTGATCTAAAAACTCTATTACGGATTGCGTTGCTTCCATAATTCCAGAAATAGATTCTTTGCTAATCAAATTCACAGATAAGGATTCAAATGAAGCTTGCAGACTTTTCTTCTTGGCTTCTAAAGAATTTAAGTATGCATCATTGAATTTCTGCAATGCCACTCCATTGGAATTCTGTGCTGTTTCTGTCAAAGAGAGTACTTTATTATAGTTATCAAATAAAGAAATCAACTTATTATATTGATAGGTTCCACCCATCGCAGTGGCAATCGCTTTTTGCGTGTTTCTATCAAACATTAACCACTTCTTCCCAACATTATCAATTATGGTTTCTGCATCCAGAAATTGACCATTTACATCTCTCATATTGATGCCAACTGCTTTTAATACCTTTTCCGTATCATTTAAGGCTTCTCCAGTCTCCGCATCAATAAACTTACCAGCTTTAATCTGATTCATGCGCGATAACATGGATTTCAGCGCATTGCCAATTGATTCATCGGGATCCTGCGTCACTTCTTTGATCGTAGCAATTGAGGCAGCAGTCTTTTCCAGTGATAATCCGGCATTATGTGCCATAGATGCTGTTTTGGTTAATGCTGTACCGATTCCACCTGCATCCGAGCTACTTTCCAAATCAATACTTGACAAAATATCATTTACATGACTTGCCTGATCTGCTGCCAACTGAAATCCATTTAAAGTTGCAGTTAATACTTTAGAACTATCCTCAGAAGTCATCTTAGCATTTTTACTGAGTACCATGGTATCTTTAATCAACATATTTGTCTCTGCCAGTGACTTACCACTTCTCAACCATGTATCAGCGCCGGATGTAACCTCTGTTGTAATCGCTCCCAAAGATTTTGCCATGTCATTGTATCCACTGACCATATTTCTGACTTCTGAATAGCTATCTCCTGTAGCCATCTGTAAATCCAAAATAGCATTATCAATATCTGAAATTGCTTCTACAGCTGCTCTTGCAGATTGTTCAATCGTCTGGAATGATAACCCTAACTTTGCTAATTCTTTTATAGATGTTCCTAAGCCCTGCGCGCTTTTCTTGGCGGTATCATAACTCTTTGCCATATTATCTACAGCCTTTGTTCCATCTACGTTTGCTTTAATATGTATCTTTCCTTGCTTCAGATGATTGATCTTTTTTACAGCTTCATCCAGTTCTGATGTATTGACGTCCAACTGTATTTTCTGCTGTTTTCTTTTTCCAATATCTTCAATTTCTTTAGATGCTTCTTTTAATTTTGATACATCCACATCAATTTCCACTTTTTGTTTCTGCTTCGTTAAATCATCCAATTGCTTTTTAGCTTTTGACATATCCAACTCTACGTCAACTTTTATTCTATGATCTGACATATATCCTCCTTATAATTGACTCAATGCTTTTTCCAGAATTTCAGGAACAGCTTCTTCCGTTCTCTTAAAATATCCATGCTTACCAAGGGTGCCAGAATGTCCGTCTTCGGTAGCATCTATCACCTCTGCTCCCGTATATTTCCCTGTATGATAAGAAATACTATCATTCAGGTAAGACTCAAATGTAAAATGTTTTCCGGCACAAGAAACGGGAGTAGTATTAGGAGATTCTAATAATGTTCCTGTTCTTTCATATTTAATGGGACTACCAGAACTATAATAATCCATAACATTATCCTGTAATTCTTTTTCGATTTCATTTCTGGCAGATTCAGCAACCGATCTGACATCTTTGGTCAACTGCCGTTCCAACGCTGAAAAACTATGGAATGTTGCCATATCTATTTACCATGCTCTTTCATCTGCTCTTGTAACTGCTGGCGCAACGTACTATTTTCTTCCGCTAATCCATCAATTACTTGCTGACTCTCCATCATGTGCTCAACTAAAACTTTTAATCCATCGGTATTTTGTACATAAAGCACTTCGTCCAACAAAAACAGTCTGGTTACTTCGTCTAACTGCTTCCAGTAGTCTACAATATATCCTTGGATTTCTTTTACGTCCACGTTGTATCCAAATCCTAACTTGTCTAATCTGTCATCGTTAATTTTGTATTCTAATACATTGTCTTCTGATTGTAGATATAGATACGCTTTTGCAACTTTCTTTGCATCTAAAAAGGCAGAAGATGGAACCTCTGTTTTAGGTATATCGACAATCAAGATTTGTCGCTCTTCAGCAATCAACTGTCCTGTATAATATCCTACTACCTCCGTCATATCTACGATTCTTTTCTCTTCATCATCAATTATTTCTTCGATAATGAATTTATAAAATCCGCCTATTCTTAGTTCGTTTATATTGACCATTTTTCATTCGTTCTCCTTCACCTGTTTTATATAATTTCGCATTAAAATATGGAATCTCTTGGCATCCCCTGCTTCTGTTCCCGCAAAAACAATACCAAGCAGTGTATGTTCTAGGATAGACATCTTGTGCCATACACTTCCCATCTCTTCTAATAATTGATCCAACGTTTTTGCCCTGCCATTGTCCTCACAAATCTGAATTCTAGTCTGTTTTAACAGCACCTCTATATCATCCAGTTTTAATCGACCAGAATCACTATCCTCAAAATAGCCTGTCCATTTATCATCGATTGCCCGAACAGAACGTTCACATAGTTCTTTTGCTTCTTTTGTTTCTTGTTCCAGACACATTACGCATCTGTCAAAAAGATTTTGTTCCAAAATTGAAAATCTCCTTAATTATGGTATCCTGCGGCGAACTGCCACATCGTGAATTAACTGAATAGCTCTGTATCCAGTCCGATAGATTTTAAAATAGATTTGATTAAATATAGATTGTTTACCTGTTCTTCTTTATATTTTTGTTTCAATAAGAGTTTGCGTAAATACAAAATCTCATCTTCTGTCAGATTTACTTGCACGTTTTCTCATCACCCCCTGTCTCAATTGCTTCATCGACTGTCAGATAGTACTTTCCACTCAGGAACGCATAAATCCTTTTCATGGTATCTTCCTTCATTCTAATTTCTGGATTCCCATTCAGCCATTTATTCACAACCGCATAATTCCTACCAATACACTTGGAGAAATGTGTGATTGTAATTCCATTTGCAGATAAATACGATTTTACAACCTCTCTGATGTCCATTTTTATGTCCTCCCACTTCTATTTTATAAGAAAAATACATCATAAAATTATGACTCTGTTCTCCCTATAGATATCCTCACTTTTCAAAAAACAGGCACAGAACCCCTTAAAATAAGGATATTCTGTACCCATAAAAATTTTTCAAAACTCCATATGTTCTATGTGTAGTATAACTGACAAATTCCTTATCATAGATAGAGCAGTAGACTTTGATACAATTCCGGTGTCCATTAACTCCTCTAATTCAGGAATCATATCAGCTAACATTTTGTAATTTTGCAGCGTATCTACTGAGATTCCTAATTCTTTGCAAGCTCGCACTCGTTGATGTCCAGAAGTTACATCTGTTCTATTTTGCCATTTCTTTTACACAGCAACTCACTACATTTATCACGACATGTTTTCCGATTTCTTTTTGCAATAAATTTTTGTCCACATATTTCACAGATTTTAACACTTCGATTACCATTATATTGATACAGATCAATCAATGGATTTGCTGACTTCACACAAAAAAGTTTCATCTTATCTGGTTCTGGTAAATAGAAGGAAATTTTAATATATTCTTTCAACTTCTCTTGTTTAATCTGTCCAGACTTCTCCAGCCTTTTTAATCCTTTATCTGCAATCTTACTGCCGATCCATTTATCAATGGTTACTCTTTTGATTCCTTTCACCTTTTTCCCTGTTGCCAGTAAAAGACAATCCACTTCTTTCTCACTTTTCGCAACGTATCTCTGATACAAAACATATAAAATATACAACAACTCACGGTCTTTCTGACAATTCTTTTTACATTCCATATTAAATATAGAATCATAAATATTTTTTGCGATCGGAACTGCCACTAATTCTTCCTGCTTCTTCTTGATCTGCTCAATTCTTTTTACAATCTCTTCTGTCTTTTCTTGGCTTGTCTGATATGCCTTCCGTTTTAAAGGCGGTTCTATATTTTGTTTCACGTTCAGTTCCACATTTCGAACTAAAATATTCCCATAGCACCCCCAAAGGACATCCTTGTTACAATCTTCTCTAAATTCTGGCTGATAATACTCCATATCCACCAGATAAGATGCTGCCACTTTTCGATCTGGAATAATTTCATCAAATTGCTTCAAACAAAAAATATAGATCAATTCTTTTGCAAGTATCTTATCATTATATGTCTGGTTATATTCTGATATTAAACCCTTTAGATAAGAGGATACTTTCATTTTCAGCTTCAGCAGAAGTTTTCTCATCTTCTTATACTCTTCGGAATTTCTCTTGACCGGAATACCCCTATCTTTTAGAGTCTCAGGATTAAAACCGTTTATATCGCCCAGGCATGAAATCTTGGTGATTCCATTTCTTGTCTTCTTTCTTATATATTCTGATATCCGATCTACATTATGATAGGAATGAAACTCACAGCACAAATCACTTTTTTTATCTTTGGCATAACGGAAAAAATATGGTGGGAGCACCTCTTGCTCTTTATACTTATTGTAAATTGGTGCATATTCCTTTAAATCCAAAGCTAATTGTGTCTTGGGAAAATCAATCACATAGTTGTTATATGCACACAAAATTCTGACTAATTTGATATCAGGATTCTCTTCATTCAAAATCTTTGTAATTGCATTGGACACATTTCCTATATTTTCATTGTCAAAGCTGCGCTCCAAACATTGATACGTTTCCAGTTTTGTAATCTGAGATTTCGGTGCAGAACCCATCCGATAATACAAAGGTGCTTTCTGTTCACCCAGACAATCTAAAAATGCAGGATCAGAAATAACAAATATATGATCTCCATCCACATCCGCTTGCAATGTCTTTGTCAGCAGATCATGTGTACTTATGACGATATCATCATCAGAAAACCATTCCTTACATTCCTCTGATCGAATCAATGACCGGATTCCATGCTCACAATCAGACAAGTGAGGATATCGGATACAGCACACCTCTGATATCTCTTGCTCATTGTAGTGTTTACTATAAACATGATTTTCTGGTATCAATCCCTTTGGATTCTCTTCGTCACAAAACAGCCACTGACAGAAAGCATATAAATCTGGACAAATATAGCCTTGGATACCTTTTACATAAATCCTGCCAGATTGCATCCTTTTTCGTTCTGTTTTGATGCGCTCCTGTACTTTCTTTTTTACATACCCATCAGATAACAGTTGCGGATACAATTTGATTGCCATATACAAACCATCTAGCCTTATATCTTCTTTTCCCATATCAATCCCCATAATCTTGAGCGCAACATCCGGATCTGTTTTTGCCTGATTGATATAATCAACAGATTTTTGACAAAGTTTCTCCATTCTCTCTTCCGTAAACTTTTCCCGAGAGAGCGTCTGGATTGGTTGATAACTCAAACGGATATACTCTTTTCCCACTGGTTCTGCAAAATTGTTAATTGTAATTGCTGCACCAGATGCTTTAAATTTTTCTCTGTAATCATCCATAGACTCATAATACTGCCACATTTTTAATTGGCTCTGTGTCAAAATAATTTTCATTTGTTTTACTGTTTCTATAGGTACTGTATGATTCCATGCATCTAAAATAAAAGATTCACACGAGTGCTTTTCGATGAACTTACAGAAATCAAAAGGAAAGATTGCACCTTTAATCCATCCACCACGAATCTGACAGCTACAAGGGAGTGTTCCTGGCATAAACATCCCTGCTCCATCCATATGAGGAACCGGAACTTCCATCTCTGTTTCTTCTATATTAAAAGTATCTACATCCAAGTAATTCACTTTGCCTCTCACAAGAGACTCAAAATCTTTTACAACCAGCACTTCATCAATATTAACCGCATATTCTGTCTGTACGCTCAGAGACAAATTCAAAGACTTATAGGCTAAGAACTTTCCCATATTGATTCCACCGTGAGCATTGATGATTTCTTCTGTCAATCCGCACAGCAACCGATTCTGATTATCTTCATAAAATTTTGCATCCAGTAATGTGATTTCTTGATCTTTTAATTGTCCTGTAGAGCTGCTATAAAAAATAAAGTGCTTACCTGCAATATCAATTCCTCGATCAATAATCTGCTTTAAAATAGGTTTGGCTGTTTCACCCTTACATTCTAAAAATACAACTTCCTCTATAATTGGAACGTCTGACAGATCATCCTTGGTCAGTCGTACAATATCATTTTCAAACAATGCGATCTGTAACTCTTCTTTTACTTCGTTATCTTTATATATCTTATCAGAGGTGATTTTTCTGACATTTTCATATCTTTCAATTTCCTCCATATATGCTTTCTTGGCAGCAGACTTTAATTCTGGTTTGTGACAATTCTTCCATTCTTTTCTCAACTGATCTTCTTTTTTTGTCAAACACTTAAAAATATTCAATTTTAAAATTCTGCACCGTTTCGCCTGTTTTAAAATGCTGCCTATAATAATCTCCCCTTCCGTATATTTCTCTATTTATTGTTCTCTCTATACTCCTATATTTCTATCATTTTTTGAATGAAATCGCTCTTTCATAATCAGCACTTTGACCCCTGTATTTACACCCTGAGACGCTCTCAGATGCCCCTTATTCCGCTTCTGGTACGTTGTGTGTAACTTTTATAAGCTATAAATAACGGGCTGAATTTCACCTCTAAAACGCGCTGTAGCCATACTGTATATAACTGTTTTTAAATCTTTTCGCTGATTCCAACTTGCTGCCGAAGATGAGAGCGTAAAGACCGGATTCATTGATGAGCCATCCTCCGCGCTGCCCAAGACTCGATAACAATTCGTTATTGAGTTTGTCGCATTCCTCAACGTGATCTGCTAACGCCTTACTTGCGTTTTTGTATCCCAAAGCCTCTGCCACGTCTTTTCCAACAAACCACGGATCATTGTTATAACAATCAGCATTAACAATCTGTGAACCTCTGAATCAGGTTAGCCTTGATTTGGGGCTGACTATCTACATTTACACCGGCACCATCGTTCTTTGAATATCGAGCTTCTATTTTTATGTAAAGTCTAGTATTTTTCACAACGTAAATTAACGTAAAAGGCAGAGACAAGAAACACCATCTTGCTTTCTCTCTTTACCAGATTCTCCATCTGACCTAGTCGACCGTTAAAAATATCGGATAACTTTATTCAGAAGGCTTTTTATTGAAAAGCTGTATCAAAATTTCATTTACTTCTTTTTTGCTACGCTCTTTTAATACTTCGTATGCTTGTGCATTTTCATTGTCCATTTCCTTATAAGCCCCAGCATCATATACATGACAAAAATAATGAAAAATTCCAGAATCATCCGAATTTATATTTCCAAGCGGAGCAATACACCACAGTAGATAATGCAAAATTTCATGTCTAATTGTCTTCTTCATTTTGTCCATATTTCTGTTCCATGAATCGTATATATGAATTACTGATTGAACTCCCACATTTTGAAAATCTCCTTTCGTAAAAGTTTTTTTCTCAAAATCGTAATCTTTTTTGTAATCTTTATCAAATACAACTGGTATGATATCTTTATCCACATCTGCAAAGATAGGAAAATCTTGAATAACTTTATCTACAAATTTCGCAATATATTCTTTGTATGTTTTAATACGCTCAACATAATTTGCAGATCCATCTTCAAATTCCTGTTTAAGCATTTTCATTTCTTTCAATAACTGTTCCCTGTTGCTAATGCACCTTATATTTTTAAATCTCTTAAAATCCTTGTCAGACTTTCCAAAAACATATCCTGTCCCATACCCTTCTTTATTAGACAATAAATAAACATCTACCTTTTGATAAATCTTGCACTTACAATCGTCAGAATTATACTCACAATCAAAACAACAATCGTATGTAATATCTTCACCGCTTTTTTCACAAACTGTCATTACAAAATCCTCATCCATTGTATAGTCTCCATCATATAAATCTGCCGCTATATTTGGATTTAGTAGTGCTACCATATCTAAAAATTCCTGCTTTAATCTCATTGTACATCCTCTCCTTCTCTATATTCGTATTTCCCTGAATCAATCAATGCTACAACTGCTCGTACATCTTTCTGCGGTAATCTATACTCCTCTACCTTTACCATCTGTATGATCTGGCTCATAGGATACTGATTCTCCTGCAGCACAGCCTGTATTTTTTCTCTCATGCCCATCCACTCTAAACGACACGTTTTATAAGACTCATAATACACAGGATCATTTGCTTCATAATGATTCTTCCATTTCTTTTCCATATATGCATATTTATTTACCTGTTCTTCACAAGTAACCAATCCAGACATCAGAATTGATTTTGTAAGAATATGTTTGTCAAAATATTCCTTATATTCTTTTTTCATAACAATCTCCTTTTTCATTTTTACAACGCAGGTTTTCGCTTGCGAAAAGCTCATCGTCCCGTAAGGGACGGCTCATACCTAGCGATAACGATAACTGTCCTATGTCGTCAGTATCTACAGCAACTAAAACTCCTATTTTTGCACACCTAAAATGCCAATTTCCCCAGTGTTTATAAGGGTTTAGAGAGATTTGACATCCTTTCATTTCTCCCTAATATATATATAATATAGGGAGACTTTAAAGGACGTTTTTTGCAAAAAACCCAGTGTTTATAAGGGTTTACAAGGATTTTAGTTGAAAAAAATTATCTCTTTTATCCATAAACAGTAAATCAATAATACTGGGGGAAAGAAGACCAAATTCATAAGTCTTACTACGCAGCTTGTTCGCCAAGGCTCACAACCAGCTAGTGCGACTAAATGAATTATGATCTTTTTTGCATTTCCCCCAGACCCCCTTTGCGTACTATTTTATGGATGAAAATATTCTTTCTTCTATTCCCCTATTCTTTCTTTTACGTGGCTCCAAATCCACAAAGCGGTAATTTATACTCCTCACTTCTTTTTATGCCGCATAGATGATTCCCACTTTTTCTGTGCTCCTTTTGCCATTTGCGGATTATCAAAAATATAATCCATAGTTCGTATAAACGGACTAAATTTATCATTCTTGACTCTAACAAGAACCTTATTATCTGCTGGATATATTCTGATTACAGTAACCATAAACACTCCAGAATATCCACACGTATAATATTTTTTACCCACTGTAATTTTATCTTTTTCTACTGGAAACGGTTTCTTAGCTTTCATTCATTTTCTCCTTGCTTTTTTCTTGTCATTGTGATAGAATTATATCCATAAAATTAAGTATGTCTATTTTGTAAATTTTTATTTTTTTGTTTGCACATTAAAAGTATCGAAAACCCTTGAAAACTCTAGGTTTATGAAAAATTGGACAGGGAAAAATCGGAACCTTAATTTGCACTTTAGCATTTCCATAACCCATTGATTTCTCTAGGTTTTCTCCACTTTATAGAGGGATTTTTCGGAACTATGTATAGAATGTATTATATAGCTCTTTAGAGCTATACTCCATAGAGAAACTCATCTCTTTACTATGCAAGTAATTTTATTGTAATTCCATCCTTTATATCATTATTCTTTTCAAGATTTATTATTTTTCTACTAGGGATATCAAGTTCTATATCTAAATTTTCATCATAAACTGTTTCATCGTTATATTTATCTGTGTGTTTTAATGAATACCTATTGTACCACTTTCCTTTATCACTCCTATGCTGAACAACATCAATGCATTGTGCAATTTTTAGGTTTTTGATAGCTTCAGCAACATGTGATTTACCTATGCAAAGTATTTTATCCAACTCTTCTAATGTACAGGATTTCCCATCCTTTATATTATTTACAATACAAAGAAACACTTTAAACTCATTTTTTGTTATTTGTTTAGAAATAAATGCTCTCGCTGCGCTATAATAAAATTCAATATATCGATTATTCAGTTCTTTAAATCCTCGCTTGATTTTTATTATTGTATCATCGTAAGTTATCTTTTTCTGCCTACCCTGATCCTGTTCTGGCTCAATCAGCTCAATACAATTATGTTCCACTAATCTTTCTAACGTTTCTTTGAATGTCTTTATATCTATACACAATTGCCATTTACTACTTTTCTTCCATTGCATTTTCATTTTTAGTTCCTTTACCGTAAATGGTGTTCGCGATCTTGGTTTTATGTATTTATACAAAATTGTCATAACCAAATATTCATAACCACTCAGACTGGTTTTCCCATGATTGCTCAATTTTCCTTTGGTCAATAATTTCTGAGACATCTTAACCCCTAAATCTTCTTCTATATAAATAGGTTTCTTTTGAATCGCTTGTAAACAATGCATTTTATCACATTGAGTCTGAACTATTTCTTTTACTCTTGGATCTTGTATTTTCTCCCAACAGCCATTCAATCTATAGATATCCCTTTTGTCCAAGTATCCATTGATTTCAGCTTTTACTGCATTGGGATTTTTGGGCGGTCTACATTTATCATTCCATTCCAAACAAATTTCACGAATCTTAGATTCTGTATATCCTTGATCGAACAGCATAGAAATTATTCTTCCCAGCCACGTATTACGTTGTCCTTCATCTGCACCTTCATGTAATATTTTTTCTGTACACAAACATGGATAATATTTTATGTCATATTTTTCACTTCCATAATCCCATTTTTGTAACGGCTTCGATTCTGCTTCAAATTCCAAACATATTTTCACATTATCTATACGCTTCTGGATATAGTCAATATTGCATGGATGAAAATGCTTTACTTGATACGGATGCTTCTTATAGTGGTCTATTTCTTTTACTAATGGGAATCTACCACTGTCATCAGTATACTTCATATTATATGTGCATGGTATTCTTGCTATTTGTGTTACTTTACAAGCATTTGTATCCGCTCCTACTAAAGAACATATCTCTTTATTTAAATCACTTATTTTCCTATTCTTACAAGTGGGATTGATAATAACATAATAGTGATATCCATGACCCGAATCATAGTATGCATGTAGAAACAAATCCGGAAATTTATTTTTAATCAATTTTGTAAAATCTTGTACATTTTTGTATCCCGGATGATCCTTTTTATCAAATTCTATAAATAACACTCTTCTCTGTCTCATGTTGGCTTCAAGTCTATTCAACTCACCATTTTTATCTTTTTTCACAGTAGCTAGAGCATTGTACATATGATACTGATATTTATATTTTGATATCAATTCCAAATATTGTGAAAAATTCTTTGCATATTTATGAAACTTAATTTCTTTTCCATCGTTATCTGTTTTTGTCATAAATAAACACACATACTCATTTTCTTTTAACTCCTTTGGAAATAACATTTCATAGTATCTTTTCAAAAATTCTTCTGGTGTCCTTTTAATAATTCCGCTCCTCCATTATTTGAATCTGGCACACCGCCACAACGCAATGTACCTGTCAATTAGTTCCTATAAGTATTATTCTCTTATTTTCGGTACAGATTTACTAAAAATTGTTTCTTTTAGCTTATCTATCACTTGCTGCATCGTTGTTTTACCAAACGGTGTAATCTCAACTTCCAAAGATGTACCACATATCTTGTTAAAAACATGAGTTGTCAAAAGCAAAACCGTTTTCGACTTCTGTTCAACTTTCCAATCAATATTATTGAATACACCGGATTTTATCAGATGCTTCAAATTTTTTGTAAATTCATAAGTAGTAATACGGCATGTCTCATTCGGCATAGATCCACATCTTTCTGTTACTGAGATCACATCCACCTTTGACTTCTTAATCAAATGATACAGATTCTCTGACTCCGCTCTCATATATATTTACCTCTCTTCCCTTGTTGTACAGGCAGTATCCTATATAGATACCGCCAATCTGTTATTTAATTCAGTGACTGTTTCTTATTATTTGAAAATAAATAGCATTTTGATTTCCAGGAACGGCTGACCAAATGGTTTGATAATAACTTCTTTGGAACAGTCACTTTCTTTCACATAAAAAAGATTTACACTGTCATCGCAAAGCGGAAGACTCAGTGAATCAGATTCTTCTCTTATTCCTACATTAAGAATCAACTCTTCATCAATATAAATGGGAGCAGGATTCTCGATTCTGATGTTAAGCCCAAATACGTTTGTGACTCTTACTAAGACACGATAGTAACCTTTCGTCTCTTCCAGAAAACCTTTCAGATCATATACATAGATTTCCTTCCATCCATCTTCAGCAAATTCATTTTTGTTATCTTCCACGTTCAAAATCAGCAGATTAAGTTCCATTCCATCCAGAAGTTCACAGGTGATATGCAGAAAATCAGCTTCCTTATCATATTCGCTTTTTATTGCTACTAAATTTTCTTCGTTGAGAGTAAAACTCGCCCCATTCATTTGACACGTCTGGAAAAATTCATGTCCTGTCGGAGTACTTTCATATTGATTGATCTGCATCACCATAACTTCTTCTTTGTCTTTTCTCAGATTCAGTGTAGTAAATGCATAATTGTTCACTACCTCAAAAATCTGCTCTGGTGTTCTGGCTCCTGTATTTCCTGTTACTTCATTCATTACTTTGTTCATCATAATTTTTAATCTCCTTTTCTCATAATCTCAATCTTTATCACTGGTAAGATGTACGCCTGAATACGTTTCCAATAAATGTACCGCATCTCTGTATGTCATTTTGATATCTCGACTTTTATCTGCACTGATTAGATCATGGATGTCACTCAAAATAAAATCCGCTTTATATCGAGACGTATCTTCGCACAATAGATGAAATGAAAATCTTCCTATTTTATATAGTTCTAAATATTGCACATTCCCATCAGGTAGCTCTTGCTTATTGATACCTACAAATTCCATGCGGTTTTCTGCAATCAATTTTTTAATCACTGCATCCTTTAAGCAATAGTGACTCAACATTCTTGTCTTTGCAGCATTGCAGATTCTATAATCACCACTTCTATATCTTCGATTTTTTGTATCTCTGGACACTTTTGCTGATTTATTGATGATATACAATGCCCGTGCTATATTCTCATCTGTTTCTGGAAGATTATTGACCTTTGTCTGAATCGTTCTCTTTGGCTTTAAATTTTCATTTTTTGAAACTTTGATAATGTCCGGAATACTGCACACATGATACTTAATACTAAAACTACCACGTGAATCTGTAACCGTTGTAAGCACCCTTATTTCCCCTGTATTGATTAACTGTTTTACCATAGTCTTTCCGACATTTAGTATTTCTTCAATGTCACATTGCAGCAGTCCGAATCTGTCCAGTGTTGCAAAATCTAATAATGTTGCAGGCATAAGATATTTTTGAGTAACTTCTATCAATTCTGATTTTCTGATTTTACTCATTTTTATTTCTGGTTCATACTTCTCTTTCAGGAACTTCGCCAAATTATCCTTCATTACAAAATTGATTCGATTCTTTTCAAATAGCACATCAATAATCTTTTCTTCTATGGATTTGCTCATAGTATTATTCTCCATGTTTCCTTCCTGTTATTTACCTGTTTCTTTATCAGTGCACTGATCTGGTTTTTTTACAAATTGCCCATTTATATAGTCGTGCTGTTGCAAAAATTTCACAATAGTAATTGCTGCAACACCCTTTTTTTGCTTAAGCAATCTCTCTCCATTTTCATTTTCAATCGTAAATTTTAAATTTCCCAAATAAATTAACCTTAATTCTTTTGAAACTTTGCGTAATACTCTTTTTGCCAGTATCGCTTTTTTATATTTGTTTAATGTAAGGTACTGAACATTACCACTTTTAGTAGTTAATGGATACTTCTTATTTCCCATTTTTTTGTTTGTTACCTTTTTTTCGATTTCTCTTTTTTGGTCATGTCCCTTCTTTGAAACGGAATTTTTTTCATCCCAAGTTCTTTTGCTAATACATATTGTTCATATCCTTTTAATAAACGGAAGTCATAAGATAAATATACAGGAATCATTTCACCCGTAGCTTTATATTGCTTTCTGGAAGCTTCAAGAATTTCTTCATCCACTTCATATGCATTATCTAACCGAATTTTACCCATACTAATACAAGGCATTTTCTTTTTTCTCCGTTTACCCTTACGTCCTGTTTTGGCACCTATCTTTTTCCAGACTAATGTCCCATCTGCATACCAAACCGGATTATATTCATTCATGTTCATAACCTTGTTGTACACAAACCATTTTTCTACATTCACTTTTCCCATATTTCTTTCTCCTTTGGTATAATTATTTTTTCTGTAACTAAACTTCCATCATCTATCACATATTTCTCTAAAGCTCACATAATCTTTTACAAAAACTGATTCATAATATCCAAACTGCTCATTTTCGTTTTATTTTCCTTCTTTGGTATCTCTTCAAATGCTGTCAAAAAATCCATAGGCTCATCTTCAAATAAAGAGTTTCCATCTGCTTTAATATTGTTCCGGATAATTGCAACGTTATTTTGCGCTAAATCCATAATTTCTTTTAGTCTTGTCTTTGGGAATGATAAACCTGTCAATATGCAGGTATACGCAGGTGCATCTGTTCCGACATAAGTATCAATAGGCGTTCCAACTTCAGAAAATAAATCGTTTAGATCTATGCTATTCCCACAACTTAAATACCCAACATATCTAATCACCATATTCGGCTCTATATTTGCGTATATATTTGATGATGTAAGCGCTGGAATTAGCTTTTCTTTATTTTCTTTCCCAACTTTTGCAATTACAGCCATACCCGGAGTTTGCAACAATTGATCTATCTCACTTCTGTCTAAGCATCCGTAATTACCACCATTTTCATTTGTTAAAATTGCGTTCAAATGTGTAAAGAAAATATCGTTTATTTTCAATTTATCCGGATTCTTTGAATTATCCAGAATAAATACAGCTCCGATACAATCTAATTGCTCTATTTCTTTAAACAACTCTATAGTATTTGCAAACGATTGATAATTTTCAGTACTGTCTGGGAGTACCGTCACAATACATATATTGACTTCCATCTGTTGTGCTAAGATTTTCGAAACAGCAGCAAGCATTCCTGATCCAGTACCGCCTGCGGCTGATGCGCATATAAATAATGTAGTAATTGATGACATCTTTGTTTTGATTTCATTGACAAGTTGCTCCAGGTTGTCTCTTAAAAGTTGCTTTGACTTCTTTCTATTCTTATGGCAACCCTGTCCATTTTTAAAATGCAATTTATTTTTAGCATTTCGTGTCATTAAATCCTCTGTGGAACTGTTAGCTACTACACATGGATAACCAGATTCCTCGAACTTGCGTGTCAAGTTTCCGCCTGCCTGACCGATTCCTAAAAATCCATACAATTTCAAATATTCTTTTTTATTCATTTTTCAAATCCTCCACTAATCTTTTCTTTGGTAACAACGATATTCCAGTTTCTGTAATATAATATGTTTTTGCTCTTGCAGCTTTTGCTGCTTCATCAACATACCCATACTTCTGTAATTCTTTTACCTTTTTATGTATAGTTGTTCGTTTACTTGTTCCTTCTCTGGTCATAATCTCATCAATAGTAAATCCTCTTACCTTGTTAGTCATTTCATTAGCCTTCAGAATTCCAAGAATCAAATACGAACATCTACTTAATTCCATATAATCACCTCTTTTCTGTCATATTCTTTTACTATCGGTTATTTAATTCCTCAAACCTTCATATTCTTTCACTTAAATAGTAAAAAAATATTTCTCTACCATATTCAATTTTCAACGTACATTTTTTGAGTACAAAAATTAAACATATGCGCTATATGTAGAATTACAACGCTCATATATTTCACTATTCTTCCACTCATTCAATTGTTAAGTTGGAAATTTTGCAGAAACGCTTGACTACTTAAAATAAATCTGTATTATATAAATATGTGTAGCGTTTCGCTATGCTTTGTTTTTAGAGAGAAATCCTAATTCCATCAACGGTGCGCCAACACCTCCGGAATGAAGATTTCTCTTTTTATATTACAACAGATATATTACTGCGAACGTTTGTTCTTGTCAATCATTTTTAGAACGTATGTTCTTTCTGTGTTTTTCTAAACATCTATTGCAAACTACCGTCTCTCCTATAAAGAAATTCTTTGGTATGAGAAAATAATACCACTACTTCCCTTTAAGGTCAAGTATTTTTTTGAATGATTATTTACTTTTCATTCTTTTTTATACTTATTGACTTTGTTTTTTAATTATCTTATAATTTTTAGTATAATAAATAGTGAGGTGTAGCTATGGCTAATGAAAAAATAACCATCACAGATAGATTACGCTGCGATATAATTGAACGCAGAAAATCCTATGGCCTTTCAAGTTATGAATTATCAGAACGCACAGGGAATGGACATTCTAAATTCTGGTTGCAAAATATTGAAAGTGGAAAGACAAAAAAAATAAGCAAACAAGATCTACTCTCCTTGTATATGACAATGGAAGGTGTAGATGAAGAAGATTATGTTACTGAACATATAGAAAAAATTTTAAATCAAAGTGTCGGAGATGATTCAAAAGAATGGTATGAGTTAATCAATATTTATGATGATTATTCTGAAAATTACAATGAAGATTCTCTGATGGATGAATTGGAAGAACTTTTAGAAGAGGAAATTGTTCCCCAAATTCGAAATTCTATTTTCGGAATGTCAGTAAATCAAAAACAAGCCGCTTTATCTGCCTTAAAAAATTTTTATTATTCCTTATACACAAATTCTGATCTAGCCTTTGCTTTAATCAATATTCCCTTATTTGGTGTATCTGTTTTAGACAAAAAAGAATATTATGAAGCAATCAATGACTTATTAGCAATTGGCGCAAAATATAACGACTTAGTGATTAAAAATAAAAGTTTTGAAACAATACAGCAGTGGGAAGAACAAGATGAATATTTTAAAAAACTAGACCAAAAAACTATCTATACTGCGTTAAACAATTTTAAAAATATACTTCAAGAATTATATAATTCTATAAAATCCGATGATATTGATATGTTTGAATTGGTACGAAAATTTAATCTTGATGTCTCCTTTATGATAGAGCGTGGACAACCCAATGTATTAAAGCACTACCTTAAATCTTTTCACATTAGCACCGGAAAAGATTTTTCAACCCATATTAAAGAATGTGTCAGATGGTTTATAGGCTTTGAAGATGAATATAAGTTGCCATTTATTTTCGATGTCATTGACGAAAATCATTTACAAGATATATATGAATTTTTAAATAATTATGGCAATATCTATCCCACTGCTAAATAAAAAAATCTTCTGGATCAATTTTCTCTCATATGAAAACGGCACAGTCATTCTCTCACCTAATTGGTAATTGAACTGACTATGCCGTTTACTCTTTTAATATCTCTTATAGACATCTCCACGATTTCCGATATCTACCACGCACACTACTAATTTTCCATTATTTACAGTATAGATAACTCTATAATCACCTACCCGTAGCCTCAACTGAACCACTATACAATAAATCTTGATGACCTTTCAGACGTTTTATATTTTCACCTTCAGGAAGTTTATAAATTGCTCTAAGGACTCTCTCTTTGTCTGTCCGATTAAGACGCTTCAGAAATTTTTGAGCCGGTTTTTCCAAGACAATCTGATATCTCATAATACAATACCTTCTTGTTTTGCAAACTCTTCTATAGTAATCGTATCATGTTTATCAGAACTGTCATCATTCAGATACTTCTGCACCATGTTTTCACAGAAAATATCGTCTTCCATCTCATCATCAAATTCTACTCCTTTTAAAAACAAAAGAATTTTCTCAATTTTGTATTCTGGTAATTTGTCAATAATCTGTTTTGCTTCTTCACGATTGCTCATGTAACCACATCCTTTCTTATTTTATTATATTTGACAGGGTCTTGCGTATGTCTGTAAACGTCCATTGGATTATTTCAACTCGCACATTACTAACATCTTCTTCCGCTTCTGCCAGTATATGCAGCAATCCCTGTTCTGACTGCATAGAAATCTCATTGCAATGGTTTTTTGAATCTGCGGATGATCTTACTATATAACTGTCTCCTTTATATAGTGATATTATATCATAATCCTTATATATTAGACAATTTGTTTTGATGGTATATTGTTTCCGTGATGGGAATGGTTTTGTCCAGAACGGTGATGGTGAACTGATGGCTTATGTTCGTTATGTATTGTGTTTTTTGTTTTAATTACATACCATATATTGTATGTTTTTCTTTGTTTTATACTATATATTGTGTACACAATTCTACATCGCACCTATAAATTTTACATCGAACAGTAATCAGTTTCACATTGTGAAACTATCATGATCCCCCATAACAACTACTCTTCCCAAAGATTTTCCTTTATTAACACTATCTTCCTGAGAATCCTTTGATGTTCCAAGACCCATTGTTTGTACAGCATCTTCTCACCGACCATAGTACCGACACCTATTTTTTACCGTTTTATATCCTACTATTTTAGTAGGAATTTGTACAAACTCTACATTTGTCCGAACCCTACATATGATAAAGGACTGTACGTTTCTGTACAGTCCACCAACAAATAAATCACAACACTTTATAGGTAGTTGTATCACCTATTCCATCATATCTTTCCGTTTCTCTTTTGTCAATAATAATTCTGCTGCCATAACACCTTGTTGGATAATCAGTCTTTCCATGTCACTGACTATCCAATTTTCTTGACAATCAGATCAGGTACTTTTCCTACAAACTCAATCATATACTCATGATATTTATCATTGTAAAAAATTTCCATCACACATTCTCCGACAGAATATGTAGTACGGCTTGTACTCTTTCCTGTTTCTCTGTCTACAGCCTTGAATACAAGTTCATCAAATTCCGGTTCATATTCCACCTTTGCACACGGAATATCTAAACTGATACCATAATGATCTGTACTCTCCACGCTGACAAAATTTCCTGTTACTGCTTCTACAAATGCTTTTACTGTTACTGTTTTCATATTCTTACCTCTTTCCTCTAAATAATATCACTTTTAATGCTGTTGCAGTTTCTACATAGTACCTGCAAATTATCAATCGTATTGACTCCACCTCTGGACAGTGGGAAAATATGATCGATTGTCAGATAATTTTCCATACTTGTATAATCATCAATTTGTAATACTCTGCCACAGATTGCACATTTTCCATCCTGTCTCTGATATAAGATTTTCCGCTTTCCGCCTTTAGACGCTGTTGCAATCCTTTTACATTGCTTTTCATGCGATATCCTTTGTTGATTGATTTCACATGTTACCGTTTCCATCCCACACATAACCGCCACGATATAATCACAAAGTCCATCAACTAACCATCCATTTTGTGTGACAACAATCTGTTTTTTGAATTGTCTGTGCTTTATATAATACACTGCATGATTTTCTACCTTGGACTCTTTAGGCGGTGTACGTGTGTACCGATTTGGAATTATGATTTTATCAACACGCATTTCCATCATCATATACACACGCCTCCCTCTCTCTAAAAGAATTTGTCAACCAGAACTTTAATGATTGCTTTTTTCAGTTCCTCTGTATAGTCTGATAAATCAACAGCAATACTACAATCCATCTGCTCCAGCTTCTCATTTTCTGCATCTGTAAATCCAACCTCAATTGTTGTATGGATTGGCTCATTTGCACGGATAACAACACGCAAATATGTGAAATCAATCTTTACCGGCTTATCACTCCATACAGATGGAATGTTGAATCCGTGTTCCCTGTTAAATTTTTCAATTTCTCTGGTACGATTTACTTTCCCGATCTCAATTGCTTTCTCCACTTCTTCCCTTAATCCGTCAGACATAGAACAGATATCAATGGACACTTCCATGTAATCTTCATCAAATGTGATATTGCCTAACTCCAACACTCCGATGTTTGTTGTTTCTGTTCTTGATTTCCATTTTAACATAATTCAATACCTCTTCTTTCCTTATTATATGTGTATTATTTTTTTAACAGTTTTGTATCATCAAACCATTTTGTGTGACCTTTGGATTCATCAAAACAGATTTTCGGCTGTGTAATGATACTTTTTCCTATTGACTGTACGCCTCTATCTTTGTCTGTCTTAACTGCAAATTGCATTTCTTGCTTCTCCATGTTTCTTTCACCTCTTCTATTCTCTTTCATACAAAGATACTTTTAATAACCTACTGCTATGTAATACAGAAACATCCCTACAAAGAATCCTACTGCACATAGTCCAAGTTTAAAGGATGGGAACCTCTCTGATTGTTGTATCTGTCTCTTCTGTTTTCTCTTGTGATCCACTGGAATCAATTCAATCTGTTTCTCTGGTTCAATATTGATTAAGTCCAACTGGCATGTATCATAAAAATTCATCACTGCTGCCCCTCCTCTCTTATAAGAATCTGCATTTGAAGCATTTCAGAAAACCATGATTCTGCATCAACAAAGTTTTCTTTGTCTCCATATTTTTCAAACCATTTCAGCCAGTCTTTTCTTGATAATGTAATCGGTCGTTCTTCTTCAAAATATGTATATAGGCTATTCATAACTACTTTTCTTTCTCCCCGTCATGCCGATAGGACAGCTTTTGAATTATCTGATTCTTAATACGTTATAACTTGTTGTTCTTTCAAATGGTTTCAAATCGTCTCCTAAGATATCCTTTAACTTATCCTTATCCAGTGTAGTTCTGCTCTGTGTTTTATAAGTAATTTTTGCACTGTCTGTAATTTCTGAATCGAGATTGTGTTCTGTCATATATAGGATGACTTCATGCTCAACTGCTTTTACTTCATTTTCAAGTTCTTCTTTCATAGCTTTAAGACTTCTTAATTCCTGTACTTTCTGTTCTAATTCTGTTTTTGTGATACACATAACTTCTTCTCCTCTTCTTATGATTTATTTGTTGTTACAACCCTTTAAGCATCTTCCTGACTATTTCTGCATCATTCCGACCGATCACAGGGATATGACTTAAAGTTTATGAGTGCTTTCGGCTGTCTCGGTTGTTTTGTGGGTCTGTTTTGTTTGACCTTGTGATTGTATTGTACACTCAAATGTGTACTTTTGTCTATTGATAAAATACACAAATATGTGTACTTCATTTTTGTTTATATTGTACACTTTTTTATGTACTTATTTTTAAGTATAAAAAAAGAAAGTAGTTAAAAGTTCTACTTCCTTCATAATGACTATTTAATTATATATTCTTCTTCACCCTTTATAATAATTTGCATATTTAAAAACTCCGCAATCTTAACGGCATCTTCAACAGTAAATGTATCTCGTTGCATTTTATTAGAAAAACTCTGCTTTGTCATTCCTAATACTTTAGCTAAATCGTTCTGTGTTAAATTTTTACCTTTGGCTTTATAACTTTCTAAAATTTCTTTTATTGTATTCGCAAACAATACTTTAACCCTCCGCATCTAATTTTAATCAGTATATCATACTCCTATCATTATATCAACCTTTTGTACATCTTTATGTATACTTTTCATATTTTATTGTATATATATTTGTGTACTTTATACATTTACATTGTACATGTTTTTGTGTACAATAATCCCATCAAATAAATCACACACATAAAAGGAGAGATTATTGTATGAGTAAATCAGTGTATGAAATGGTAACAGACAGAATTATTGAACAGTTAGAAAATGGTGTAATTCCTTGGCTGAAACCTTGGCATGGTGTAACAAGTGGAGCATACAACAGAATCACAAGGAAACCTTATTCCTTATTAAATCAGATGTTATTAAAACATACTGGTGAATATGCTACTTTTAAACAGTGGACAGAATTAGGCGGTCGCATTCGCAAAGGAGAGAAATCAGAAATACTTGTATTCTGGAAGATATTACCTGTTGAAGAAAAGAAAGAAGACGGAACAACAGAGATTAAACAGATTGCAATGTTGAGATATTATAATGTCTTTCATATTTCACAGGTAGATGGTATTGAACCGTTATCATATGAACCAAAAGAACTGCCACCACTAGATGAAGCTGAAAAAGTAATCAGTGATTATATTACAAGAGAGCATATTGTATTAGAGAATACGGCATCTAATGAAGCGTATTACTCACCTTCTCGTGATCTAATACATTTACCACTTATGGAACAGTTTCAGAACGAAGCAGAGTATTACAGCACAGCATTTCATGAATTAACGCACAGTACAGGACATAAGAACCGTTTAGACCGTCTCAACTCTGCAACAACTGCACGTTTTGGTAGTGAGGACTACAGCAAAGAGGAACTTGTTGCAGAAATTGGAAGTGCAAACATTATGAATATTCTCAGTATTGAGACGACAGAAAGTTTCAGAAATTCAACTGCTTATATACAAAACTGGTTATCTGTATTGAGATCAGATGTAAAATTCATTGTTTCTGCATCTTGCAAAGCAGAAAAGGCAGTCAAGTATATTTTAAATGAAGTATAGAACTTTTTAGGGTGTAAATTATAGTTACACCCTATTGTTATATTTAGATGGATATAGAGATATGCAGATGTGAGAAAGAAACGGTTTGTTGCTACTACATTACTACTATTAACAACTGGTACATCATTCACAGGATGTCAGCATAATATGATAGATAATACAGATATGATACAGATAGAGAACAGAAAGAGCACAGCTATTAACTACATAGATATGAATCGTGTTACAGAATACAGCGGAACAGATACTGGATTGCAATTATATTTTGAGGATGGGACTGGTTACTATTTAGAAGTCCCACAACGTCAAGAGGGAATGACAGAAATATATTATATTTTCACACAAGAAGATCTTGAGTGTTTATCTCATGCGCTTGAGAATCGGAATGAAAAGATTATTATTGAGGTTTCTAATGGTACTGTTTTAGACTCTGAAGGAAATGGGATTGATACTCTTGGTTATGATAGAGGTTTATTGTAAAACAACGTTTCTGTTTGATACTAAAGCCCATCCTGTATGTATATAATCTTAGAACAAACTCCGCTGATAATATTCCATATAGAATAGACTCATTGCCCCGATAAGTCCAACGTAAAAAAATAGGCTAAGAGTTCCCGAAGCTCTCAACCTGTTATAAATTTTCTATTTATAGGAGATTTTTCTATTTTATGTAAATTGTAATTTTCTTCTTGTTCCGAGGCGGAGATACCGGGGTAGTATGTGTATGATATAAGTATGTCATGTATACTACATAAACCCACAGACAGAAGTACCCCGGGGTACTAAACATCTTTGAGAAAAGTCGGTTTTCTGTATATGGGGGTATGGGTTCTATCCACACGCCACGGATAAATTTTAAGCCCCGAAGATCTAAAAATAACTCTTACAGTTATTACACTTCCATTGCTTGCCGATTTTCTTGCTTCCAATTCCAAACATTAGTGTGCTGGCGAAACGGCTCGTACCGGACACTTTAGTAAGGTTGGTTGAATTACAGTATGGACAGTGTGGTTGATTGGGCTGAGGTTTGGAAACATGTCTTTGGGATGGTGCATGAAGTTTTGCAACCCACTCATCATACATCTCTTGCTGAAATTGGTTTCCGCCGTATTTATTTGCAATTTCAGCCATGTATTCGCGTTCTGTTTCAAGTGTAAAATTTTTACTAAATCCTTTGCATGGTATGTCCGTTTGAACAATCTGGGTATTACATTCAGTGCATTTAAATACAGTCGGTATAATATCTGGAATTGTACTAGAATTTGTACAGCCACATTTAGGACATATTTTTACATGCTCAAAATCATTTAAACCATTGTCATCCATAAATTTTTTTAAAGGAAATCCGCATTTAACACAAGTTTCTGAATATTGACTAATTTCTGCTCCGCACTCCGGACAAACTACTAACATAAAATTATCTCCTCTCGAATATTACTAATTTAATGATATACCATTATATATAGGAAGTAAATAGAAATTACTTCGTTATATACTTGTCGCTCGAAAATATAGGAAAACTTTTTGGTAATCTTGATGAGATGTCTAATACTAGGTTTAAGAATGTATTCTCTTTTGATGATATGCAGAATTATCAAAAGGATTCATTTAATAGTTTGTTCAAAGTAGATTCAAGTGGAATTAGTGAATATACAATGGAACAAATTAAAGCGAAAGCATCTGTTGTCGGTTTAAATGAAAGTCTTACAGCACAGGCAGTAGCATTGGCAAGTGATGCAGATTTTACTGCAAAAGCAGCTTCCGGAAAGTTAAAATTCAAGGATGCATTTGCGGATAGTAAAACAGATATACATGAATTTGGAGAAGCTTTAAAGAAAAGTGGTAAATTATCCGGCGAGCAAATAAAATATTTAGATAATGCACTAACAAAAGGTTCCGATGCATATAAAAATACTATCTCAAATATGCTCAAAGAAAATGCAGATCTTGCAGACTCATTTATCGATTTAGGTGGTAATATTGAATCTTCTTCCGGTAAATTAGGAAATGTATTCAAAGGACTTGCCGGATCATTTAAATCGTTCTTTACAAGTGTCCCAGGAATCCTTACTCTTGTTTCTGCCGGTATTACTGCTGCTGTAGCGGCATTTGACTATTTCTATGTTTCAAGAGATGAGGCAATTGAAAAAGCAGCAAAAATCATGTGATGACCTAAGGAGTAGGATACGTGAGTTAGAAACACCTCTATTTCTAGCTGCTACTACCATCTCACGGTTTCCAAGTATGACCACAATTACTGCATCTATTAACAGTTTTATTACTTCCTAAGAATCCAGTCCAGAACGAATACCCCTTCTGTCCTGCTGTGATTGAAGTTGATCCGCATTTAACAATTATTCCTTATTTATGAATAACTTTAATAATGCATTTTGATTTATTGCATCTTCGTCCAAAATTGATTGCAGTTTCTCAAAATTTTGGCTGTCTTTATGACGTTTTGACTTTTGGACGATTTTATCAAAATGTTCTTGTAAATCATACACTTCATTAGAATAAATTATATATGTCTTTTTGACTATCTTTTTATATCTTCTCAAATGTCCGCAAAGCCTTATTTTATCGGCTCTACGGGCATTTTGCTTTTGTGGTAAACCTCGCATATCTAGGTCTATCTTCTTATA
>ENA-OQIZ01000232-OQIZ01000232.1-human-gut-metagenome-genome-assembly--contig:-NODE-232-length-34316-cov-24.559858_pt1 | contig 34316 bp, 24 predicted proteins | sample MGYA00242593_ERZ504758 | MGnify/ENA primary metagenome ERZ504758 (study PRJEB26092, sample SAMD00036364) | human gut metagenome | host: Homo sapiens | study: EMG produced TPA metagenomics assembly of...
ATAAAAGAGAAGTTGAATTGGCTAAGCCCGGTAAAGTATCGCTTAAAGAATACAGTAGCATAAAAAATTCCGAGAAACCTATTCAGGCTTCTCGGAAATAAAAGTCTAACTTTTTGGGGTCACTACATCACTACGGTCTTTTTTCAATATCCGAGTCTTTTAATCTATGCTAAATCATATAGCTATTCAATATTATCTATACACTACTAAACACCATTACTTAACTTCCAGCTGCAACATCATGCCGTTTTCTTCATGTTCCAAGATATGGCAGTGAACCATGAATACGCCAGGTTTAGTGAAGTGAAGTCGGATACGTACGTGTTCGCCCGGATCTACCTGGATAGTATCTTTAAGACCTTTTTCAGCAGCATCTACGGGGCGACCGTTGCGGGACAAGACTTCGAACTGAACACCGTGTACATGGAACGGATGCATCATGCCCATCATGCCCGGATCTGCATTAGATACGTCCCAGATTTCAGTAGAACCCAATTTGCTGGTGAAATCAATACGACCCATGTCGAATTTTTTACCGTTAATCATTACGTTTTGAGCCATGCCGGACATAACGATAGATTTATCGGCCGGTTTCGTCAAGTCATCGGACGCATTCATATTGTTATAGTTCCAAGCGGCCATGTCCGTGTTTACTTTAGCTTCGGCCGTTAAGGTATCGGCCCCACGTTTGAAGTTCAATACATTGGCTGTACCGTTAGTACCGTTTGTAGTTACCAAGCTTGGCAAGGCGTCTTTATATTTTGAAAAATCAACCAACACTTCGACACGTTCACCCGGGGCAATCGTAATGGATTGTTTAGGTACCGGCCAAGGTAAGATGCCACCGTCACCGGCTACTTGCATCATAGGACTCATGTCGGACAACTGTAAGGTATAGGTACGCGCATTGGAACCGTTCAATAACCGAAGACGAACCATGTTGGTTTTCACATCAAAGTATGGATTAATAGTACCATTTACAACGAGGGTATCACCATATACGCCGTCGGCATTATAGTCTTTCTCATAATCCCATTGGTTATCGGCCGTGAAGTTGCGTTCCTGAATGGCCACCGGGATATCGTCAACACCATAAGTATGCGGCAAGTTCAAAGCGCCTTCTTTGTTGTCATCTACGTAGATGAAACCGGCTAAGCCTTTATATACCTGGCTGGCCGTTAAGCCCATGGCATGCGGATGATACCAAGCTGTATTGGCTGACTGATCAACGGTAAACTCAACTTCGCCGGTGCCACCGTTAGCGGCAATCGGATAATGAGGACCACCATCAACATCGGAGCGAACTACCATGCCATGCCAGTGATAGGTTGTTTTTTCAGGTAACTCATTCTTCAATTTAATGGCTACTTTTTCGCCGTGTTTCATGTATAAAGTGGTACCGAGTACGCTGCCGTTATAGCCATATGTATCGGTAAGGGCACCGTCTTTAATGGCTGTTTTCCCTTCTTGAGCCGTTACTTCAAGGTGACGCACACCGTTTTCATCTACTGTCCCTTTTTGCATAGGGGGTATAGCCAACGGTTTTGCAGCTTGTTGTACTTGCTTCAAAGCGGGCACATCATCAACGCCGTGCATGTGTCCCATCATGCCCATCATGCCGTTCATCGAATTAGTAGCCGTCATGCCCATCATACCGCCATTCATCATGCCGGACATCATGGAGTGCATGGAGTTGCTATCCATGGAATTTTGGCCATTCATCATAGAATGCATAGAGCTGTTATTCGCGGAACTCTGATTGTTCATCATGTTATTGACCATGCCGCCCATCATAGAACTCATGTTAGCCGTCATATTTTGGCTGTTTGTAGCGGTCGCGCTATCGTAGCAACAATCATTGGTCGTCACTGTATCATGAGCAGATACAATGGCTGTCCCGCCTGTTATCGCTACTGCCACCAATAAAGCTTTCATATAATTTGAATACTTCTTCATTTCACCGTCTCCAATACTTACATTTTAACTACAACACATTTTAAATATTTCACCTGAAAACCAGGATATATGTATGCCTATACCAATACCGATATATACTTGATTTTGAAATAGTATATACCCCATACCGGTATATTAGGTTTTTTACCATGTAATCATACCATGATTGTAGGAAAGACTCAACACGGGGGTATATTAGGGTACATCTGTCTTTTGAGGCTAGTCTTTTTTATATTTTATGAATAAAAACCTCCTAATATTAGCTCTCATATCTAATATTAGGAGGTTGATTTATAATTTTAATATTGGAGTTTTTTTAATGTAAGTGTTTCAAAATGCTCGACAAGTTGCCTACTATTTTGGCTGATATTCACTGTTAATTTTATTCCAAAACGCTGTATGATGCGCTTCGTTAAATTCATTTTCGCTCATATAGGAATTCGGCAAAGTGAAGGTCATATAGTTTTGTTTCTTTGGATCATAGGTTGGCCACTCAGACTGCTTATTAATTTCACCGGCACGCGCCCAAATTTGAACCATTTGATTGGCTAACTTTTGCTGTTCCGGATTTAAAGCCGTAGATTGAATGGAACTGCCGTTAAATCCAGGGAAGATGTACGGTAATTCATAAGTATGCGATGCTTTTTGCGGGAAACTCGTTACCAAATAAGACGGCGCCGTTTCATCAGCAAACACATAAGCATACACCGGAATCTGATTATAGAGCACATCATTTATGCGTTGCATCGAAGAAGATAACCATGCATCGGTAATCAAAGGGGCAAATGCTTCAGCGTAAGAGTCATATTGCTCCGGTGGATACTCTGCCATAATAGCTTCTTTGAGGCCCGGTCTGTCGCCCAATAAATTTACCAGCCAATCTAATTGAGCCATATACCCTTCACGATCCATGGCTTTCCCGGTCAAAGTTTCCGGTAAGCCGGCAAAGAAATTACCTTCCTGCTTAGTAACACCATTAATAAGGGTTGCTTTATTAAAACGGCCGTTTTTAAATGCTTCCATCGAACGTTCTGGTATGTACTCCCCATCAACCATAAATGTCATCAACATATACGGTGTCTGAGTGCGAAGAATTTGTTCCGTCGATAAGCTTCTAAGCTGTTCGGCCGTAGCATCTTTTAAACCATTGGCTTCGGCAAAGGCAATCCCTTTCGCCTCAGCTTCCGCTATACTGTTCTGTGTAAAGGCAGCCGTCATAGTTGATGTATTACCACTCATGGAAATAACCTGCTGGAACTTACCGGCTGAATGCGGATTTACCATGGCCGTCAAGACACTTTCACCACCGGAAGATTCCCCGGCAAGGGTAACGTTTTGTGGATCCCCACCAAATTGACTGATATTTTCTTGTACCCAGGTGAGTGCCATGTCCTGGTCCATAAGGCCGTAATTGCCGATGGCATGGCCTTCGGCATCAATAGCCGGGTGGGCAAAAAGCCCAAATATACCTAAGCGATAATTTATCGTTACCACTATGGCTCCCTCTTTTGCTAAGGCCGTCGGATTATAATCCTGAGACGCGCCAACTTTTAAACCGCCCCCGTGAACCCATACAAACACCGGAAGTTTCTCATTATTGGCTTCTGCCTTAAGGCGGGCCGCTTCGTCAACAAACACATTAAGATATAAAGCATCTTCGCTACCACCGGCGGTGGCAAATACGCCTAAATCACTATTCTGTGCAAACTGACTTTTATACTCGGTGGCGTCATAAACACCCTCCCAAGATTTTGGCGGCTGCGGCGGACGCCAACGAAGTTCTCCTACCGGTGGCTCAGCATAAGGGATTCCTTTATAGCTCTCAATGCCATTTTCGATTGTCCCTCGCAAAAGACCTGTGTTAATGCGCACGATAGGTGCCGACTGCTGCACCGCCGTGGTCGCTAAATCGGTTACTGCTACCGACGGTGCCCCATTAGTAACAACGACATCGGCCGCCGTGCTGAAACTAAATTGACTTGCTAATAAAACTGCTAAACCTAGTTTACTTAAGTTTCGCCATGCTTTCTTTTGAAATAAATTCATTGTATCACTCCTCTCTGATAACAGTGTAACCGATTTAACATTGACAGAGAAGTTTCCATTTTTTACAATAGATGTAACTAAAAGTTTCTACTTATTATATGCCGATAACTTTTACACCCTACGCTTTATTAGTAACAGTCTTATCTTAAATCAGGTAAAAAGACGTATGTATGCATCGTTTTTCAAAATAAGGAGATCTTATGTACAACAAAGATTTAGATATTTTTAAAGCAGTTGCCGAAACAGGAAGTTTCTCCAAAGCAGCACAAAAGTGTTTTATTACTCATACAGCAGTCATTAAGAAGATGGGCAATCTGGAAACGCACTTTGGCGCGACTTTATTCCATCGTTCGACGCGAGGGGTCACCTTAACAACGGAAGGACAAATACTATATCATCACACGTTAGAGATAATGGACTTCGCTAGTAAAGCAATTGCAGAAATAGAGGCGGTCCAACATAAGAAACATCCGATTCTCCGAATAGGCTGTTCCTTTATGTATCCCATCGATCCATTCATACTCCTTTGGAATCGTAATTTATCGGTAACGGCAAATATGCAGTTTAGAATTATTCCCTTTAGTGAAGATGAGTCTTATAAGAAACTACTTAATAATAAATTTGACTGTATTATCAGCCCCTACAATCATTTTCGCGCTACCGATAATATTTCAATTCTCCCGTTAGGCTCGTATCACTTTTGCTTGGCCGTACCCATACAGCACCCATTACACGGCCTATCGCAATTATCTTTTAAAGATTTAGAAGGTCATCGCTTGCGCATGATGATTACCGGCATCAGTCCTTTAAACGACAATATCCGTAACCATCTGGTAACGCATCACCCACAAATTAACATCGTAGATATTCAGGACCACTACAATATGGATACCTTCAACGATTGTGCCGAAAGCGGAGACATATTACTGTCCTTAGACTGTTGGCAACAGATTCACCCGGCCCTTCTGTCTATTCCTTTGGAAGAATCCTATGAAATGCCATATGGTCTAATTTATTCTAAAGAAAGTCCACCTAATGTTCTTTCGTTTTTGGAACAACTAAAAACTGAGTAAACATCGATGTCAACCCCCCTATCAACAGCTAATAAGGGGCGATCCCAATGACAGTCCTCTAAGTATTTCAACACACAAAAACACCCCGTGACCTAAGCCACGGGGTGTTTTGATTTGTTAAGCTATAATGCTAAACTTAAATTATTTAAGTTCAACAGTTGCGCCAGCTTCTTCCAATTTAGCTTTAAGAGCTTCAGCGTCAGCTTTAGCAATGCCTTCTTTTACAGGAGCAGGTGCGCCGTCAACAACAGCTTTAGCTTCTTTCAAGCCAAGACCGGTTACTTCGCGAACAACTTTGATTACGTTGATTTTACCAGCGCCAGCGTCTTTCAAGATTACGTCGAATTCAGATTTTTCTTCGCCTGCGCCAGCAGCACCGCCAGCAGCAGCAACAGCTACAGGAGCAGCTGCAGTTACGCCAAATTTGTCTTCGATAGCTTTTACAAGATCATTTAATTCAAGGATTGTTGCTTGTTCTAATTCAGCAACGATGTTTTCAATGTTAAGTGCCATGATTTAGTTCCTCCACTAATTATATTTGGTAGTAATATGTTTAAATTACCGATTATGCTACAGTTTCGTCTTTTGCTTCGGAAACCGCTTTTACAGCGTAAGCCACGTTGCGGATTGGAGCCTGAAGTACGGAAAGGAGCATGGAAAGCATACCTTCACGGTTAGGCAATTTAGCAAGGGCTTTAACTTCGTCAGCATTGATTAATTTACCTTCAACAAGACCTACTTTAACGTCAATTGCTTCAGTTTTAGTGTCTTTAATGAAGTTTTCAATGATACGAGCCGGAGCTACTGCATCAGTTTTGGAAATTGCCAACGCAGTTGGACCTTCCAAGTGCTCCGCGAAACCTTCAATACCTAATTCATTAACTGCAATGCGAGTCAATGTATTTTTGATTACTTTGTACTCTACATCTTCAGCCAAGAATTTACGGCGTAAATCAGTTACCTGAGCTACTGTCAAGCCATGGTAACCAACAAGTACGGCCCCCTTTGCTTCAGAAAGATTTTCTTTCATCTGTGCAACGATTGCCTGTTTCTGTGTAGTGACAGCCATTAGAATACCTCCTTATAGATTTTTGGTGATGCTCTATGTACTATCTTAGCGTAAAAAACGACCTCACCGCCAAAACGATGAGGTCAGAACCGTTCTACTAAAAGAATTCGGTGTCAGCCTCAGCGGGCGGATTTACATCCATTATACATACCTGCGGTCTACAGCTAAGAGAACATATCTAATTATTGTTCCTTCGTAACAGTAGTCAATTTGAATACGTTAAGTGGAACACCAGGGCCCATAGTAGAGCTCAAGGTTACAGATTTAATGTACTGACCTTTAGCTGCTGCCGGTTTAGCCTTAATAATAGTATCAACGATTGTGCGGTAATTGTCAAGCAATTTAGCATCATCGAAAGAAGCTTTACCGATTGCACAGGAGATGATACCTGCTTTGTCGGTACGATACTCGATCTTACCGGCTTTAATTTCGTTAACAGCACGAGCTACGTCCATCGTTACAGTACCAACTTTAGGGTTTGGCATCAAGCCTTTAGGACCCAAAATTTTACCTAAACGACCAACTTGGCCCATCATGTCAGGAGTTGCTACAGCAACGTCGAAGTCGCTCCAGCCACCCTGGATTTTTGCTACTAATTCTTCAGAACCTACGAAATCTGCACCAGCATCTTCCGCTTCTTTAATTTTTTCGCCTTTCGCAAATACGAGGACGCGTTTAGTTTTACCAGTACCATGAGGTAAAACTACTGCACCACGAACTTGTTGATCAGCGTATTTAGGATCGACATTCAAGTTGAAAGAGATTTCAACAGTTTCGTCGAATTTAGCAGTCGCAGTTTTCTTAACGAGCTCAACAGCTTCTACTGGTTCGTAGAATTTGCCGGCTTCGATAAGTTTAGCTGCTTCAGCGTATTTCTTACCTACTTTTGCCATTCTAAAATCCTCCTTATGTGGTTTAACGGGAATTCCCTCCCACCGATATGTGCCCTCATTGGCACACGTCGTACGCTAATTAATCAACGATTACAATGCCCATGCTGCGTGCAGTACCTTCTACCATACGCATGCCTTGTTCTACAGTATTTGCATTCAAGTCAGGCATTTTGAGTTCAGCGATTTCACGAACTTTATCGCGACTAACTTTTGCTACTTTGTCACGGTTAGGGACACCGGATCCTTTAGGGATACCAGCTGCTTTTAATAAAAGAACAGCTGCCGGTGGAGTTTTTGTAACGAAAGTGAAGCTTCTATCTTCAAATACAGTAATAACAACCGGAATAGTTAAGCCAGCCTGCTGTGCTGTACGTTCATTAAATTCTTTAACGAACGCCATAATGTTAACACCTGCCTGACCAAGAGCCGGGCCGATAGGTGGCGCTGGACTAGCCTTTCCTGCTTCACACTGAAGTTTTACAATTTTTGTAACTTTTTTAGCCATGGTGATTACACCTCCTTGTGCTCAAAATGTGGTGGTAACGGAAAAATTTCCTCCCACTGGCGACCACCAAGCCGCCTAAAAAGTTTAGAGTTATATTGTATATATTAAAGATTTTTCTCAACTTGAGAAAAATCTACCTCTACCGACGTTTCACGATTGAACATTTCCACATCAAGTTTCAATGTCTGTTTTTCGTGATTGATTTCAGTAATAGTACCTAATCTATCTTCAAAGGCACCGGAAGTAATGCGCACTGTTTCGCCTACTACGACATCAATCGTTTGCTTTGGTGCTTGATCCAGCCCCTGTGATTTGAGGATATATTCAACCTCGGAATCAGATAACGGTACCGGTTTGGTAGCAGAGCCTACGAAGCCTGTTACACCCGGTGTGTTACGTACTACATACCAGGAACGATCATTTACTTCCATTTCTACGATTACGTAGCCGGGGAAGATTTTGCGTTTTACAACTTTCTTAACGCCATCTTTCTCGTCGATTTCATCCTCAACAGGCACTAAAATACGACCAATCGTATCTTCCATGCCCATGGATTGAACCTTACGTTCAAGATTAGTTTTTACTTTATTTTCGTAGCCTGAGTAAGTATGTATAACATACCATTTCTTTTCTGCTTCCACGGAAAGGCCTCCTATCCGACAACACGCATCAACAACTGGAATAATTCGCTAAAGATAGCATCTACAATGCCGATTAAGGCGGAGATAAATACTACGGTAACGAATACTACAATCGTGTAATTGATGAGCTCTTTTCTTGTCGGCCAGACTACTTTTTTGAGTTCCGCTTTCATTTCGCGCGCCATACGACCTACGCCGCCACGACGCTGCTGCGGTGCTGTAGAATTGGATCCTGCCATCATTTCACATCCTTAAATCATCGGGTTAATTGGATGAAACGAATTATTTCGTTTCGCGATGTAACGTATGTTTACCGCAGAATTTGCAGTATTTCATCATTTCAATACGATCAGGATTGTTTTTCTTATTCTTGTTCGTCTGATAGTTACGTTGTTTGCATTCAGTACATGCCATAGTCACTGCATTACGCATCCGGATACACCTCACTTCAAAATAAACTTGCCTTAAACAAATATGCTTATATAGCCTACCACAGCAGGGCAAGCATGTCAAGTTTTGGGCAACTTAAAAAAGCCAGGCGACCACCTGACAATTCATTATAACAAACTTTACCTACTGTGTCTATAGGCTAAATTTAATTTTTTCACAAAATTTTTGGTCCGCCTGCTAACCGCACGTCCCACTGAATGGATCGCTAAAACCTCAGCCTATCCAGTAAGCAAACATCCCGGCGAAACAAAGAGCCTTTACCATCGGCTGATACCGGGCAAAGACTCTTTATCGTCATTTACAATTACATATCTTACGCTATTATTAAAACTTAGTCAATAGATACGATACGTTCTGCTTTTTCTACTTTAAAGGAGAAATAATTAGGATTGTTGTTATGTTCCAAGAACAAATTTTCACCATCAAAGCGACCGCGCCAACCTACTACGATTGGGTACATGGTGCTGATTGTCTTTAATAATTCAATAGGCTTCAAATTTAAGATTGGTGCAAACAATACATTAACATTATCCAGTAAAATTACATCGGAACCGCACGCCTTTAGAGCTTCACACATAACGTCCTTCGCCATATCGGGACGTAAATCGCGAGCTACTTCCAAAAACTCATCGTCAATAAGTTCTTTTGCTTCAATGTACTTCCAACCGTCTTGCTCTGCCAATTCGCGGATTAATTTACTCTTCCCGGATCCGGGACCGCCGACAATAAATAAAATCCGTTCTTCATCCGCCTGCAGAGAATTCCATCGTTCTTTGATGTCCTGTGCTGTTACCATGTGTCATCCTCCTTTACCGAAACCCTACTTACTCAATTCTTTGTTAGGTCTGTCTGACAACATTACCGTTTTTATAAAATTGTCTTTCTCACCCACTGTAAACAACAAATAGCTGTATGCCGAGTCAGGGTTCTTGTAAGTATATATCATGAGCGGATCGCCGTTAGCCGCGGTATCCGTTTCCACGCTCGTAGGCATGCCATATAAATATAACAATAAATACTTACTATCGCCAATCGAAATGCCGCGGCGCGTCAAAGCGGTGCTTTTGGTAATCATCGCCCGCACTACCATCTGATTTTTGTCATAGCCTACCAAAACATCGTCGTAAGCAATGAATTCGTCGTCATATAAGAAGCCTCGTTGTTGCCATTGTTCATCTTGATTCGAAACGAACGGTTCATTCACACGATAGCCCATGAGACTAAAATCATCAGCCGTCAAGTGGTTGGCTTTGTAATACTGTTCCTGCACAGCCGGTAGCTTAAGACGCGACCACACCTGGCCGTCAATCATATCGATAGCGCTTACTTTATTATTCTTTAGTGTAAACACTAAATACTGCGAAGACGAAGCATTAATACCATTAGTTGTAAGCGGTATGCCTTCTCTATTATCTTTCGCCACAGGCGACGCAAATTCCTTCTTACTTTTTACAGAATTTTTACTTTTTTCATATTTATAAATAAGCGCTACGGTTCCCGTTTTAGCATCCCGCCACATGCCTTGCGGAGCCCCGTAAGCAAAGAGGATTGTGCCGCGCGTTTTGCCGATACCGATGTCGCGAACCGTCTCAGCCGCGCCTTCGGTGATGTGAATAGTCGTAATAGTTTGTGGGGCAAACGTATAATCCAGACCTTCACGACGCAACGTATCACCGTCACCCAAATGACCGTTTAAAGAGCTCGAATTAGGGCCATATACGCCGGTATACACGGTGAAGCTCCCGTCTTTACCGGTATAAGTAGTAAACATATCTTTCACGGTAATCGGTTTAACCGCCGGTTTTGCGGGACGAATCTTTTTAGATTTCTTAGCGTCATCGGCTAACAGCTTAATCTCACCATCGTCCTTTACCGCATCATCGACATCTTTCCCTGCATCGACAGAATCAGTCTTAACGGCATTAGTTGTATTAGTTGTATTAGCTGTATTAGCTGTATTAGCTGCATCAGCTTTCGCATCTTCAGAGGCACCTTTAGCCGCGTCTTCAGCAACACCGTCTTTAGCGTCACCTTTTGCAGCATCAGCTTTAGCTGCTTCGTTAGCTTCAGCGTCCTTAGTGGTATCAGCGGCATCAGCAGCATCAGCCGCATCAGTGGCCGCTTTAGTAGCCGTAGCCGTTTTATCACCGGCAGCCGCTTCACGTTCACTTAAAGGACCACCGAGCAGTGCTTCCCAATCACTGTCCTTACCTGTTAAGGTTCTAAAATCAGCACCGAGGATCAACTTGCCGATAGCAAAGTCCTTTTCAGACAAAGCTTCCAAAGAGTCAGCCGTATAACTCTTGCCGATAGCCGTCAAGTCAATGCCGGTTTTTTCACTCTCTTGAGCCTCAATACTTTCCGCCAAGCGCACCGCCATTTTATTAACGGCGGCCTTCTCCGGTGCCCAAGTATCGGCCGGATCCATAACCAAATCAGCTGTTCCATTTGCAAAAACACCACCCGTTAAGGCACTGCTTATGAGAACTGCCAATGAAATACGCTGTAATTGTTTCATAACTACCCCTTTCGTACCGCTTCTATCTGAGCTTTAAGCCAATCCGTCCATTCGGTTAGCCCTGTTTTGGCAGTGCAGCTCACTTCAAACAGGCTAACCGCCGGATTTAAGTTCTTAATATCCGTAACGGCTTTCTCCTTATCGAACGGAATATACGGCAACAAATCCACCTTATTCAACAACACAGCCTTCGATTCTTTAAAAATCAAAGGATACTTGAGCGGTTTGTCTTCCCCTTCCGTAACGGATAGTACGGTAACCTTCATGGCTTCGCCAATGGCAAACTCAGCAGGACACACCAAATTCCCTACGTTTTCTATAATAATCATATCAAGCTTGTCTAAATCCAGTTCAGCCAAGGCATCTTCAATCATTTTCGCATCCAAGTGGCAACCGCCAACCGTATTGATTTGCAAAACGGGAATGCCCAATTTATGAATGCGTTCCGCATCTTTCGCGGTATATAAATCGCCTTCAATTACGGCGAGTGAATACTCTTCGGCGAGCTCCTTGAGGGTCGCTTCGAGCAGTGAGGTTTTGCCCGCACCCGGTGAGCCCAATAAATTAAAGACAAATATATTTTTTTCTTTAAACAAGCGCTGTAAATCAGCTGCAATAGCATCATTTTTGGCCAGCACATTGGTCATAACTTTTACTTCCATAGCTACCTCACTCTTAATCTATATACACGGACCATATCAATCCATATCGATTGACGCCACCTGCAATTCGCGGCCCGTTATGGTGGAAATGGCCAAACTGCCGCAATGGGGACATTTAAATACATAATCGGTGACGGAAAATTCCTTATCACAATCAAGGCATTTGCCACAAAGCGGTATCATTTCAATTTGCAAAACCGCATTTTCGGCGGCCGTATTTTTAGTAACCGAATCAAAACAGAACTGCAATGCATCCGGTTCAACACCCGACATAACGCCGAGTTTTAATTGAATGGCGTGAATTACGTGACCCTCATTAGCTTTTAACGTATCGAGGGCAATATCAACAATTCCCTCAGCGATTGACATTTCGTGCATGATAGGCCTCGTAAATATTTTCTAATAACATCGTGGTCGTTACGGAACCTACGCCACCCGGTACAGGCGTAACGGCGCCGGCCACTTCAATAGCCGATGCATACTCTACATCGCCTACCGTCTTACCGTCTAAATCATTAATCCCTACATCGATAACGGTAGCGCCCGGTTTTAACATATCACCGGTAATCACATGAGCTCGGCCCACAGCAGCTACCACTACATCAGCTTGCTTTAAATGCTCTTCTAAATTTGTAGTTTTGGAATGGCAAAGAGTCACCGTCGCATGTTGTTCCAACAGGAGCAAAGCTACCGGTTTACCTACAACCTGACTGCGACCGACAACGACAACATGCTTACCGGCCAACGGAATTTTATAATGTTCTAAAATGGCCATACAAGCGAGCGGCGTACATGGCCAGAACCCGCCTTTGCCGGAGCTGGCAAGGCCGATATTACGCGCCGTAAGACCGTCAATATCCTTACCGGGATCCAGGCTTTCAATAATCACATCAGGGTCTACCTGCGGCGGCATCGGCATCAACGGCAAGACGCCATAAATGCGGTCATCTTCGTTCCACCGTTTAACAACAGCCAGGACTTCCGCTTGGGACGCATCAGCCGACAAATGTGCTACTTCAACACCAAAGCCGGCACTCTTGGCAGTTTTTTCCATAAAACGAGCATACATTTGCGCCGCTTTATCATCGCCTACCAATAAAATACCTAAGCCCAGCACAATACCTTTTGCCTGAAGTTCTGCCAAACGCTCACTTAACACTGCTTTGTGGGCATCCGCCACAGCTTTGCCACGTAATTCAATCATGCCAACGCCTCCTAATTATATATAACAATATCTTTATCGTTTAAAATAAACTGTTACCGCTTCGCCCGCTTCGGCTTCGCCACCGGCGGGGATATCCTGAGATACTGCATAACCGGTACCGTCAGGAGCAAATTGTAAACCTGCATCATGGAGCCAATCGCGCACTTCACCGGTCGTCCAGCCGGTAAAATCAGGAATGATAACGCTGCCATCAGGCGCTTTTTCAACGCTCGGTTTAGCCGGGCGAGTATCACTCTGCCCTTTCAAGTCTTTTTCACGCGTTACCGATGGTGACAACTGGAAGTAACGCACCAGCTGACTCATAATGTCTTTAAAAACAGGGGCTGCAATTTGACTGCCATAGTAGGTACCGCTCGGATCGTCAATTACAATAAGCGTTACGAAACGCGGATCTTCCACCGGACCCATGCCGATGAAGGACGCAATATAACGCCCTTTTAAATAACCGCCATGTTCCGGATCCAGTTTTTCAGCCGTACCGGTTTTACCGGCAAAATGATAGCCGTCAACGGCCGCCTTATTGCCGCCCCCTTCGGATACTTCTTTTTCCAAAATATCAAGAATTGTCTTGGCCACATCTTCCGGAATCGGTTGACCCGCCGACATATCTTGAGTTATCTCTTCTTCCGAGCCATCCGGATTATTGATACTCTTAATAATATGCGGTTTCATCATTTTACCGCCATTGGCAATGGCACTAAAGGCCTGTACCATTTGGAGCGGGGTAACGTTAACACTTTGGCCAAACGAAATTGTCGCCAAATCAAGCTGGGACATATCATCCAACGACCGGAGCTGGCCTTCCGCTTCACCCGGCAATTCAATACCTGTGGCTTTACCAAATCCGTACGCCCGGAGATATTTATCCATAATCTCTTTACCGGTCGTAATACCCAACTTAGCCATACCGGTATTGAGGGAATATTTTAAGATTTCCAACAAACGCACCGGGCCGTTGCCTTCGCCATCCCAGTTCTGAATCGTATGGTCTCCCACAACAAACGAACCGGTATCATTAAAAACGGTATCCACAGTCCATTTACCGGATGCCAACGCCGCCGAAGCAGTCAACGGTTTAAAGGTAGAGCCCGGTTCATACATGTCGGTAACAGCGCGGTTTTTATAAGAATTATCATTTCCTTTATCAAAGTGGTTCGGGTCATATGTCGGACGATTAGCCATTGCCAAAATTTCGCCCGTCTTCGGATCCATAACAATAATGCTGGCGCCCGTCGCTTTCGTATCCGCCATGGCTTTATCCAACGCCCGTTCCGCAATAAACTGAACCGTCGTATCAATCGTTAAGGTAATACTTTTTTCTTTTTCCGGCAAAAACTGCGATAATACAGAGCCAAAAATAGCGGTACCATGCGAGTCCGTAGCGATCAACTCTTTAGTCGTGCCACCGCGCAAAGTATCATCCATTTGCATTTCCAGACCGTCCAGCCCTTTATCATCGGTGCCTACAAAACCGAGCACCTGAGCTAACAAATTACCGTTAGGATAGAAACGACGACTTTCATTAACGAAATTAAGGCCTACAAGTTCATTATCCTTTATAACTTGATCAACCGCTTTCGATTTATCTGGATCCATCATACGATCAAGCCAGATAAACGCTGTATCTTCTTGCAGACGTTTAACAATGGTCTCTTCCTTAATACGCGTATACGGCGCAATCAGCTTCGCAATTTCCTCCGGCGACTGTTTAATCATCTTCGGATCCGCATACAAGGACCGAGTCACGATACTGATGGCCAAGGGATTACCGTTGCGGTCAAAAATCGTGCCGCGCGGCGATTGAAGTTTACGTTCTTCTTTTACCTGACTTAAATTCTTCGTATCCAATTGACTGTTATCAAACACCTGGAGCCATAACAGACGCCCGGCTAAGAGAACCATTACGCCGGAAAAAATCACGAGAATTAGAAATATTTTATTTTGTAAGGCTTTCTGATCCTTATTAGTAATCATGAATCCCTATTACTCCTTACGTGCTTTACGAGCCAGTTTACGCTTAGCCGCCTCCATTAAGGCCTCCGGTTCATTCGCAACTTGACCGCTACGCACTTGAACTAACAATGCTTGCAATATCTCCCCTGTTTTGTCACCCAATAGGGCCGGCAATTCAGGCCCATACGCCAAATCTCGCGTATGAATCGGCACCGATTCCGTTATCGCCGCCAGGCATTCGCCCATGGCGTATGTACCATCGGTACTGCTATGGGGCCGACCGCAACCGATAACATCGGCAGCACACACTTCAGCCATTTGCTGTACCGCTTCTTTTAACTCGCTGCTTTTACGAAAACGGCCACTCTGAGCCTCTTTACGCATCCAGCGCCAAGGGTCGGCATCCTGATTATTGGCAAAAAAGTGAAAGCGCATATGACTGCTCACGAGCCATGCTACGCGCTGCACCATCTTTTTTGGGTATTGTAAGCGTGTCAAAATAACTTCTGCCATTTGAGCGCCCAATTGATCATGGCCACGGTCCGTAATACGGCCGTTGTGAAAACCGCGAATGCAGTCCATGCCTTTGGCCACATCATACAATAAAGCAGCCCAACGCAAGGTTAAATCAGGCTTAATCGCCTGCACTACGGCCAAGGTGTGCACCCAGCCGTCATAGGCATGAAATTCCGGTTGCTGCGGTAATCCCACCAAATGATGCAATTCCGGCAAAATCGGAACTAACTCATATTCACCGGCCATGAGTATGCGACAGTTGCAATCGGCCAAGCCGGACTGAACCAAAACATCAAGACCTTTGGCCGCATGAGGTGTGACCAAGAGCCCGTCCAGTTCCTGACGAACACGCTCCAAGGAGAGCCCTTCTACGCGTTTAAAGTTAGGCGCCATACCATCCAATAAGCTGCGATGCGGCAAAAAACCGAGCTTGCCCACAAAACGGCAAGCCCTAAACAAACGTAGCGCGTCTTCTTGAAATCGTTCTTCCGCATTACCAATGGTACGCAAAGTAAGACTTTTAATATCTTTAAGGCCGCCCACTAAATCTATCACTTCACCCTGAGCCGTCATGGCCATGCCATTCACCGTAAAATCGCGGCGAGCCACGTCTTCTTCAAGCGTATCGGCATATACCACTTCTTCCGGACGATGACTGTCCGCACCATAGCGCTCGCGGCGGAATGTGGCGACTTCATAACTGCCTTCCGGCACCATCACTACAACCACGCCAAAAGACTTACCGACTACACCGGTCGTATTAAAACCGGCCTTAGCCATAATATCTATAATATCATCGGGTCTTGCCTTCGTTACAATATCATAATCATGAGGTGTTTGTTTGAGCACCAAATCGCGCACCGCACCACCAATGACATAGGCTTCAAATCCGGCATCCGCTAACGCACGCAGAATCCGCGTCGCACCTTGCCAAATTTCACCGCTCGGCTCTAACGTTATTTTCTTTGATGTAAACCAACTCACCCATATCACCTCACTCTTATCACGATAATTTATTATAACATACCCATGTATTGAATTCACCCTTTCGAGATACCTGAATAATAAAAAAACGCCTTCATGAGTTTTCTCATAAAGACGTTTTAATGACGCACTCTTACATTTCCGCTAATTGTTTAGCAATGCGACGACCGGTTTCAGTAGTAGCCAAACCACCTTCACTGGTTTCACGCAATGTGCTTGGCAACGCGCGACCGATGCGATCCATGGCTTCAATCACTTCATCAACCGGAATCTGGCTGATCAAGCCGGCCATAGCCATTTCAGCGGCACTAAGGGCATGAACGGCATAAATACCGTTACGTTTTACACAAGGTACTTCTACAAGACCCCCAACCGGGTCGCATACTAAGCCCAATACATTTTTGAGGCAAAGCGCAACTGCATTAATAGCCTGTTTAGTAGTGCCTTCAAGCATAGCTACCACGGCACCGGCCGCCATGGCGGCAGCGGAACCTACTTCGGCCTGACAACCGCCTACGGCACCGGCTACACAGGCTTGATTCGTAATAACGTTGCCGATACCGGCACCCATAAAGAAACCGCGTAACATAGCCTCATCATCAAGCTTCAACTCTTCGGCTACAGCGCACATCGTACCGGGCATAACACCGCAGGAACCGGCTGTAGGACAGGCTACAACACGGAACATTTTGGCATTCGCTTCATTAACCGCAATCGCATACGTTAAGGCTTTATAAGCTGTCGGGCTCATTAAGCGCGGCGTATGTTCCAACAAAACGTGAGCCTGTCCACCGGACATACCGCTCACCGTACGTTTACGGTCTTCAATACCGTTGACAACGGAATCTTTAAAAATCTGAATACGACGCAAAGCTTCTTTCTCAATGGCTTCGCGAGATTGACCGGACGCTTCCATTTCGGCGCGAGTTACAATTTCCCACATAGGTAAATTATGGGTATCGCTTAAATGCGCCAAGTCGGCTAATGTATCATATAAATAACTCATTCTGCTACCGCCTTTTCCAAAGGTTCAAAATACATAACGGAGGAAATACTTTTATGATTCTGAATGTCCGCCATAACTTGTGTATCAACCGGTTCATCCGTATTGATCAACATAACGGCTTCACAATGCTTACGTTTGCGGAACACTTTCATCGTCGAAATATTAACACTTGCTTGACCAAGGCGGCTCGTTACCCAAGCAATAACCCCCGGACAATCATGATGGAATGTCAAAATAGTAAAGTCTTCACCGGAAATCTCCACTTCCAAGTTGTTTACATTTGTCACCAAAATACGGCCACCGCCCAAGGAACGACCTACAATGCTCATATGATGACCGTCTTTGCTGTAAAGATCGAATTTAACTTCGTTCGGATGACCGCCTTCTTCAGACGATTCAATGAACTGATACTGCAAATTAGCTTCCGCAGCGTCTTTAAATGCGTCACGAATGCGTTCGTCTTCCGCATCAAATCCCAAAAGACCACCTACCAAGGCACGATCCGTACCATGACCTTTATAGGTTTTGGCAAAAGAACCGTATAAGGTTAAATCAACGCGATCAATGGGCTCTTTGAAAATAGAGCGAGCCATTTTACCTAAACGGGCAGCTCCGGCAGTATGAGAGCTGGATGGACCAATCATAACCGGTCCGATAATCTCAAAGATACTACTCATTTATGTCCTCCCTAAGAAAACATTATCACACCTGCACTGTGCATTTCTCACAAACTAATTCAGGGTAAACCCTTGAATTTCCTTAATTTGTATTATACCATAGTTTGTTTCCATAGAATAGACACGGTCATACTTTTTATGCATATTAATTCTTTTAAGATTCTCATTTGCTCATAAAGCCTATTGCTACGCGGTTTGCAAGGTACACGGCAGACGAACGAATTATTCAAAAAAGTACCCACTGCATAAAAAAATATAAAAAATAGCTCCCTCTTTCGAGGGAGCTATGAGAAATTTTAATTGATAATTAACGAGAAACATAAGTAATCACGGGATGGACATCACTATACAACCGCAAACTATCAACTATATTATTTTAACGATTAATCTATAATATGTTTATATTAGTTATTGCCAAGGATAGCTTTCATATCAGCTTCCGGTGTAGTAATTGGGTGTAACTGGAATTTTTCTACCAAGATGCCCAATACGTTGCTGGATAAGAATTTTGGCAAAGTAGGTCCGATATAGATGTTGCGGATACCCAATGCTAACAAGGTTAACAAGATACATACCGCTTTTTGTTCGTACCAGGACAATACCAAAGTCAACGGCAAGTCGTTTACGTCGCATTCGAAGGCGCCGGCAAGCGCTACGGCTACCTGAATAGCGGAGTAAGCATCGTTACACTGACCCATATCGAGCATACGAGGGATGCCGCCGATTTCGCCGATTTCAAGGTCGTTGAAACGATATTTACCGCAAGCCAAAGTCAATACAACAGTGTCTTTCGGAGTCTGTTTTACGAATTCAGTATAGTAGTTACGGCCTACTTTAGCACCGTCACAACCACCAACCAAGAAGAAGTGTTTAATAGCGCCGGCTTTAACAGCATCAATTACTTTGTCCGCAATGCTGAGTACGGTACCATGACCGAAACCGGTTGTTACTTCGTGGCCGCCGTTAATACCGGTGAATTCTTGAGCTTCGCTATAACCGCCGAGTTCAAGAGCTTTTTCAATAACTGCGGAGAAGTCTTTCGTACCGTCTTCGTTAGTTTCCACATGTTTCAAACCAGGGAAACCTACCATATCGGTGGTGAAAATGTTGTCTTCATAAGATTCACGAGGAACCATTAAGCAGTTAGTAGTGAATAAGAAAGCTGCCGGAACGCCATCGAATTCGTTCTGCTGGTTCTGCCAAGCAGTACCGAAGTTACCTTTTAAGTGCGCATATTTTTTAAGTTCAGGATATGCGTGGCAAGGAAGCATTTCACCATGAGTATAGATGTTAACACCTTTACCTTCGGATTGTTCCAATAACATTTTGAGGTCGTGTAAATCATGGCCGGTTACTACGATGAATGGACCAGGTTCTACAGTCAAGGAAACTTTAGTCGGAACCGGTGTGCCATAGCTTTCAGTGTTAGCGGAGTCGAGCAAGGCCATACATTTGAGGTTGATGTGACCGAATTCCATCAACAAAGCGAGCCATTCGTCAGCGCTGTGATCTTTGGCAAATTCAACGAGGCCTTTTACGAACCAAGCATCTACTTCAGCATCATCATAGCCGAGTACGGATGCATGCCAAGCGTAAGCTGCCATACCGCGCATGCCGAGTAATAAAGTGGAGCGTAAGGAGATGATATCTTCTTCGCCTACCCAGAGAGCTTCCCAATCGAAGTCCTGAGCGCTAGCGTCAATTGCTTGACGAGCTGCTTCTACGCGATTAATGAATTCTTGAACACGTTCTTCGTCGAAGTTAACGTTTGTTACGCACATGAACAAGCCCTGTTTCAATAATTGGTATTCTTTAGCAGAAGCGCCTTTTGCATCACAAGCACGTGCCAAACCGATCAAGGCGGACGTCAACTCATCCTGTTTGTTAGCTACCGGTGCGGTTTTACCACATACGCCCTGTACTGTACAACCACCAGGATTTGCAGACTGTTCACATTGGAAACAAAACATACTCATAATAGCCTCCTTCTTCGGGACTCTCCCGACACTGTACTTTCTTAACACTCGTAAGAAAGTAAAAAAATATAAAATACTTGCTTATTACAAAATCAAATTGTCACTTATCGCAAGTTGTTTACTTTGTGACTACATTTAAAGTATAGTATACTTATAGGTAAAAAACTGTAGCTATGGCAACATTTACAAAAATTTTATATTAAGGAGGCTCCTATGCATATCGGATTATCTACTGAACTTGTAACGGAATATCTGGCTGTGCTCAGCAGCAGTCCCTTATTCCGCGACCTTTCGGAAGAACAGTTGCGTCGCTTCTTAAGTTCACCGAACTTATCTATATCCAATTATAAAAAAAATAGCTTTATCGCCATTGCCGGCGAACCCATGGAAGGGATTGGCATTTTACTCAAAGGTCATGCTCACCTGACCCGCGAAAACGTCTTGGGTCAGCGAACAATTATGACCGATCTCACGCCGTCTGCCATGTTCGGCGAGGCCATTCTTTTCACGGACATGCCCAATTGGCCGGCCACCATCCAAACCACCTTGGACAGTACGGTATTGTTTTTGCCAAAATCGGCTTTCACCACATCATTCAACAATTGCGATGCCTGCCAGGTGCAGATTCTAACCAATTTGTTGCATGACATGTCTGAAAAAGCCTTGGCCCTCACCCGTAAGGTTCACTATTTATCCTTAAAAGGGATGCGCGAACGAATTTTTGCCTACTTTGACGATTTATATACTTACCAAAAACAAAACCCGATTCGCCTGCCCCACAACCGTCAGGAAATGGCGGACGTGCTCAATGTATCGCGCACATCCTTAAGCCGCGAACTGGGCCGCTTGCAGGATGAAAAGATAATCGAATTTGAAGGCAAAAAAGTAAAACTATTGGATTTAAATGCGATTAACGAATATAGCTTTTAAAAAAGCGTGTACCCTCGAGTTTTGACTCGGAGGTACACGCTTTATTTATATACATTATAGTACATCTATAATCTGTTATTTACATATACACAATGGATTATTTAGAACCAAGGGGACAAATCGAACTCTTCACCAATGGTTACTTTCACATGGGCACGCCCTAAATAGAGGCCCAAGAGCGTCAAGCTGGAATGGCTAAGCGGCATGGAGTCATACATATCAGCCACTTTAGGCAATACCGGTGAAATGTATTCCAATACCTGTTTGCGTTCGGTAGAGTTAAAATCAACCGGTTTGCTCATCGCTAACCCTAAAATGTGTTGCTGAATTTCCGGATTATCCAAATGAGCCATCTGGAAGTAGCGCGGTGCCAAGCCTTCATCAACAACCGCTAATTTAAGAAGCGGAGAGTTTACACTTTTCACCACATAGCGAGCATCCAAATAATTACCGCGCAAAGCACGGGTCAATTCGTCTTTGTCAAAACCGGCATAACCGAATACGAGCGGATAGGAATGAACCATAATATCCCAGAAGGTATTACGTTCCGGCTCTTGAATGGAGCAACGAAGGTAATCCAATTGACGATACATAGCTTCTTCCCGTGGCAATTCGGACAAGAACGGCTCGATATATTTATCTACATAATGCTGTAAATGTTCCAAGCTGTAGTTGTTGGAGTTACGGGAGTATTGAAGCAATAACGCCAAGGCCATAATCTGAAAATGACCGAGCTGCAAATGCGGCAAAATGCGCAAAGCGTCAAAAGCTACCAGGTACGGCGTACTGGATTTAGGCTGCTGTACTACGTCCACAAAGGCCTCAATAGCGGTTTCCTTCATCCAAACGGTTGGTGTCGTAGCGTAAGCTTTTTGCATACAAAGCAAGGCTTCCTGCACCACGATATTTTCCAACAAGGCATGTAATTCACCACTGGCGGTGATGCCTAAGCGGTCGAAAGCCGTTTTAGTAATATCCAATACCTGTTCTTTAGTGCTGGCGCTAACAGCACCGAAAGAACTCATGAAGTGCGATGTGCCAAGGGTAATTAAGTCGGACATGTCCGGCTCACCATAGCCGATATGGCTTGCACCGTGACCGGTGCCATGAGCGGTAGCATCAGAACCTGCATGTTCACGCACAATCGGAATGATACGAGTTGCATCAGCCGCAACTTCCTCCGACGTTGCTTCAGTCGGTGTCACACGATGAATACGACGCGTTAATTCGCTGTCATCTAAAGCGGCTGTTGGCGGTTCGGTCGGAATTTTAAGCATAGGCTTCGTAATGTCCAAATCAGACACTATGTCACGGTTTAAACTGCCTTCCGAGGAATCCTCATGGGCCGAGCCGAATCGCGATGCCGACGGTTCCGTCATCGCATTATGAAAATCGGATTCCATTTGCGTATTAGACAAAGGAACGAATGTGGTGGCCATCTCTTTATCGGATGTTTCTTGACGGCCATCGCCTGCTTCTTGACGGGTACTGCCAACTGCACTGCCGGATCTATAATTATCTCTATTCTGTTTCGCATCCTCACGATAGTAAGCGGCGCCGTGATCACGACGTTTACGCTCGTAATAATCGCCGTTGCTCACTCTTTCATTGGCTAAAGCTTCAGCTTCTTTAGACTTACCGCTGTCACGGAATACTAAATAACAGACTCCGAAAAACAAGACGATAACGCCCAATACGACTAAATATGGTATAAATGCAGACATTTTCTTCCTCCTGCCGTAGTTTATTAGAATTATATAGACCACACGATTAATGCTTGTCAAAAATCCGTGTCGGCCTTTCTATTTATTCCTATATTATTATATTATGTTACCACATCTTGGGGTATTCGCCAATGAAGATAGGAGATTTATAGTAAAAGAATTTCCTCCATAAAAGTCATTATATATACGCCATAAATTAATAAAACGATTTTTCTCGTTTTCATTCTTTTTCCTTGTAAATAACGACTTTATTCGTTAAAATATAATTAAAGAAAGGAGTGACTCGTATGCCTAGAAACGCGCTCAATGAATTTGAAAAGGGACTTAGGAAGCAAATTTCGGAAAATCTAAAGAAGTATACCCCAAATATCACACAAAATGAATTATCAAAACTAACCGGTATTCCAGCATCAACGATTTCCGGATATTTTGCAATGCGCTCGACTCCAAATGCAACTAATGTTCAAAAATTAGCTAATGCCTTAAATTGTTCCATAGCAGATTTAGATCCACGCTTTGCCGATACATTTATAGATACTAAAAAAATATCAAATACAGAGAATCGAAAAAGAGACATACAAGTACAGCTACAAACACTTTTTGACGAATTAGATAATAAAGACTCCATAAATTTTTATAATGGTAATAAAATATTAGACGATGAAACGAGAGAACTGTTAAAAATATCACTGGAAACTTCCATAAAGTTGGCCAAAAGCCTCTCAAAATAGAATGCTTATTATTATAAGCACCTAACATTCATTTAATACATCATAACAGGAAATATTTTATCGGGGTTTATTAGGTCGTTATTTGGGTTTTATTAAAGTTTTAAAACACTAACAATTTGAGTTTTCCTTATATTACTTGGCTTTTTGGCACTTTAGATTACAAAAAGTTATTTAAGTTTATTGGGGTTTATTTGTGTTTCATCTAATTGAATGATTGCATCATTCAATTATTGCGGGGGGTTCAATGAATATTACAGCACAAGATTTAGATAGATTATTATTAGCGGGTGAGAACATAACATTCGAAGTAAAAACCGCTACCAACGGAGTCCCCAAAAGTTTTTGGGAAACATATTCTGCATTTGCAAATACAAACGGCGGAATAATTGTACTAGGGATTACCGATTCACCAGAATTTGAAGTTTTAGGAATTGAAAATACACAAAAATATATAGACGATATCATTTCTACAGCACGTAGTGACAAAGTAAGTCGCAACCTATTTACATCGCCTGACGCGATTTTTTCTCTATCATACAAATCCAAAAATATTATTGTATGTGAAATCCCAGAAGCGCCATTTGATGACAAACCTGTATATTTGAATAACCATTTAGCAAATGCTTACGTTAGGAGAGGCTCCGGAGATCATAAAATCACTAAAGATGAATTATCGAGTATACTAAGAGATACAAATCACGAGTTAGATCGTGAGTTACTTAATAACTTTACAATCGACGACCTTGATATGACGTCTATTATCAAGTATAAGGCAATTCTTCATAAGCGTGCACCATCAAGACAATTCGATACTCAGGATATTCCAACTTTTTAAGTAATATGGATGTATTCGTACGCGATAGAGTTGATGGAAAGCAAAAACTAACCTTAGCAGGACTATTATTCTTCGGAAAACTTAACAGCATTAAATCCTATATCCCAGCCTACCACGTTGACTACTTTGATAAAAGAGGCTCTACCGAGCGTTGGCGTGATAGAGTAGACTCGGAAGACTTAGAGTTTGAAAATTTAAATTTATTCAACTATTATGAAATAGTAATGGAAAAGTTAAGACTAAGCATCGATAGAAATTTTGAATTAGATAACCAAACCACCAGAAAACCTCCCGGGGAGTTACTCATAGCACTTAGAGAAGCCTTCGTAAATATGATTGTCCATGCAGATTATTTGTCAAGCCATCCTACACTTATCGCCGAAGTTCACGATTTATACTATAAATTCTTGAATCCTGGTAAAATGAAAATTACTAAAGATGAATTTTTCTTTGGAAGCAGGTCTATAGCCAGAAACCCTACTCTTATTTCATTATTTACAAAAATGGGGGCTGCAGAAAGAGCCGGCAGTGGTAGTCAGAAAATCATAGATGTTGTCAAAAAAAATGACTTTAAATTACCTGAAATAGAATCTACCATTGAAGAAACGAGACTAAAGCTATGGATTGCACATCTTATTGATTCTTTAAATTTACCACAAATTGAAAAGGACATCTATGCCGTAATCACTATCTCTCCAACACACTCTTCATCAAAAAAAGATATAATGAAAATATTACCCCATTATACTGATTCTCAAGTTAGGGATGCCCTTGAAAAATTATATGCACAAAAATTAATTAGTAAACATGGTGGCAACAGAAATAGAACCTATTCAAGAAATCTCTCAGAGTTGGAATTCATTAAATCATTAGAGGCAGTGACGGAAAAAGTAAAGCAAATTTATACAAGATCTAAAAAAAGTAAGTTATAAAAGCATAAAAAATGGTGCGTATTGAAGATTTTCCCCTTCAATACGCACTATTTTTATTTCGCAAAAACTAATTAATGTACTATTCAAAATCCGTTAGTGAAACAAAACTCTTAGTATTTATCCTTATTTTCCGGAACGATACGGACACGTTGAATGGTTGGATTACCATCTTTGTCTTTTCTTACCGTGTCAATACGGATGTATTTGAGTTCCGGCGAGAATTCTTTAGCCAAACGACTTAAGGTATTGTCGCCTTTAAGAGCCGCATTAGAAGCAGCACCTGCCATAATAGCTCGGTATACGATCGTTGCAAATTCATAGCGAGTCATCATACGATCGCCACCGAAAGTTCCGTCAGGATAACCTTCGATGATACCAAGTTCATGAAGTTTAGTCACATATTCATAAGCCCAATGATTATCTGGCACATCAGGGAAGAGTTCGCTGTTTTCTTCCTGAAGTCTACCCGGATTTTGACCAGTCAACTGATTAATCAATTCACTTTGACGATTAATCACGGCATTTTGATTATTAACTAATTCTTCAAGTTTGGCCATACCGGCTCGAAGATCTCGCACTTCTTTAGCCACACCAACACGGGAGTTGGATACGTTATTGCCTTGGCCCAATTTGAAGGATACACCGGCGTTGATCATATTTTCGCCGCCACCGATAGTACCACCGATGGAGAAGGTAGTATCTTCGTTAGGTTTGTAAAAGGCACCAAGTGCACCGGCACTTGCACCGTTATAATTGCCATAACCGAAGGCAAAATCCCATTTGTCATCAGGATCGAAGTCCTGTGGATGAAGGGCTGCCAAAGCGGCTGCACCGGCACCAACTTTATTAATACGGTTATCTGATTTATTTACCGCACCACCTATGTTGTTAATAGCCTGGTCACGTTGAGCAAGTTGGCTACCATTAATTGCATCGGTGGAGCCTGGAGCAACGACACCGTCAGCAACACCGCTCACCACGTTGTTACCCATGTTGATATTGCTATCCTGAATAGTGATTGTACGATCACTGTCTACCGTCTTAATGGTAACACCACTATTATTAATAGTCGCATTACCGGTTGTTACACTATCAAGACCGGTTAAGTCTTTAACAAGTTTAATATCAAGACCATCACCGTTAGCATTTTTTACGACGCCGATATTACCGCTGGATAAGTTAGAAGCATCAGCACCACCGTTGAGTTTCAAGGTATCACCAAGGCCAACAGACACTTTATTATCAGCACCGTCGTCGCCTTCGAACACACGACCTCCGGTAATCTTATCATCAACCGCTTTCAACTGATCTTCCGTAGCTGCACGACCGGATTGAATGTTTTGGCCATCCCACTTAGTATTATCCAAACCGGTAAGGTAACTGCCTGTTGCCGGATTGCTGTCGCCTGCCGTGTTGTCTTGATTGCCAAGAACAACACCGCCTGCGGAAATATGACCTTTGGAACCATCCAGCTTAACTTGGTTATCACCACTGCCGGCTGTCACGGTTGCACCATTACCGTCGATGTTAACTTGTTTCGCCGGATCAGTATTATCACCAAGAGTGATATTATTATTCAAATTAACTTTATTGTTTTTATCAACGGTAATATTCTTACCGGACTGAGCTTTCGCAGCCTCAGCTTGGCCCTTAGCAATATTGTACACGTTACCGATGTTAGCACCGTTGTTGTAGTTTTCTTGACCTTCCACACTTGTATCATAGTTATTGCCAAGACCACTACCTACGTTCTTGATTACAGTATTGCCTGCATTAATGCCATCTTTGTCGATGGAAATACCGGAATCTTTAACAGTAATCTTGTCAGTAGCAACGCCTTCTTTGTCAATAGTTGTGTTGCCGGCTGTAATAGACCCTTTTTGACCAAGATCTATATTGTCTTTCAAGCCTACTTGTAATTTGCCGTCATCGGTTACTTTTGTTTCGATGTTTTTATCACCGGCTACAGTAATCGTCTGACCTAAATCTTGCTTTACAGACTTGCCGTCATCAGCTGTTAAGCCGAAGCCACCGTTTGCTTGACCTTTGATGTCATTAATAGCCGTGTTCAAATCACCGATATTGGCCGCGTTATTCCAGTTTTCCTGACCAGCTTTAGTGTTGTCATACGTCTTACCGGTTGTACCGCTGGCCACATTAGTAATTTGGTTACCACCGTTATTGAGGCCTTTATCAGTAAGACTTACCGCACTTGTACCGCTACCGATAGTTACACCGCTGTTGTTAATTACGGTGTTGCCAATAGTTACGGAACCTTTATCAGAGAGGTTCAAGTCTTTGTTCAACTTAATCAACAATTGACCGTTATCGCTATCCTGGCTGGATACAACACCGATATTACCATCAGTTAAGTCAGCTTCGTTAGTTGCATTGCCTTTTACATTAACTTGGTTGTTCAATTTAACTTTAGAGGTATTACCGAAGTCGCCACCGTATTTCATGCCGTCGCTCAAGGTAGCTACAGTATTACCGCCTACAGTAATACGATCAACAGGGGAGCCGTTTACATCGTCAACACTAGGACCAACTTTAATATTTACAGTTGTACCAGGTGTTCCGTCAGCACCGGCAGGACCGGTTAAACCGATAGAACCGTCCTTGCCGTTGATAACAACGGATGAACCATCTTTACCGTTGATACCAATCTTACCGTCTACGCCATCTGTGCCATCAGAACCGTCTTTTGCACCGATAGAGAGATTATTACTTAAACCTACAGTAATCTTACCATTAGCAGCATCAGCTGTAGTTGTAATATTCTGACCATCGCCGGCAATTTGGATTGTTTCGCCGAGATTTTGTTTAACTGCATCACCACTGTCTGCAGTCAAACCAAATTCACCGCCACCGGTGCTTGTTGAAATAGTATTTACCTTATCGTTAAGAGCTTTAAGTTGATCTTCAGTAGCGGCACGACCACTTACAGCATCAGGGTTAGTCGTATTCCAAGCCGTATTATCTAAGCCGGTTAAGTAAGTACCTGTTTGAGAAATACCACTTGCTGTACTTGCCTTTTGTTTCCCCAAAACTGCACTACCTACTCTTAATGAACCCTCATCGCCTAAGTTAACATCTTTTACTAATTGAACTTTTAATTTACCGTTAACGTTGTTAACACCGATGTTATTTTCAGTTAATTTGTCGGCATCAGCACCACCAACGATATCTAACTGTTCGTTAAGTTTCTTAGCGATGACATTAGTGCCATCTTCCTTAGCATTGTCACCGGCATACTTCTGGCCATCATTCAAAGTGGCTACTGTTTGATCGTTTACTACGATACGGTCAACAACTTTTCCGTCTACACCCTTAACACCATCTATACCATCAACGCCTTTTATAGTAATAGTTTTGCCCGGAGCTCTGTCACCATTGGCAGGACCGGTTAAACCAATAGAACTGTCTTTACCGTTAATAACAACGGAAGAACCGTCTTTACCGTTTACAGTTACACTACCATCTTCACCATCTTTGCCTCTTGTACCGACAGAAAGAGTATTACTCAAGCCTACGGTAATTTTACCGTTAGTTGCATCACTGGTAGTTGTAATGTTGCCGTCACCGGCAATATTTAAAGTTTCACCAAGGTTACGGTGTACGGAATCACCACTATCAGCCGTGAAATTCAAGCCATCATTAGTTAATTCGGTTTTAGCCGCATCGGTAATATTTTTAATGTCACCGATATTGGCACCATTGGTAAGGTTGTTATAAGTTGGGTTACCATCAGCATCAACACCATCATAACCGCTAGCTACATTAGTAATCTGTTTGCTACCGCCATCGATGCCGCCGGTTGTTACGGACGGGCCGTTAGTAATTGTTAAACCGCCGCTTGTAAGAGCTGTATCGCCAACTTTTACGCCATCATTATTAACAACAGTGTTGCCTGTTGTCACGGAACCTGTATCGCCGGTATATACCATGCCGTCATCAAGCGTAGCTACAGTCGCACCGCCTACAGTAACACGGTCAATGGAGTTACCGTTTACATCGTTAGCAGCCGTGCCGGCTTTAATAGTAACAGGCGAACCGTCAGCTGTATTCAAAGCGATAGAGCCGTCAGCACCGTTAATCGCTACTGCAGAACCAGCTTTACCATTTACGGTAATGGAGCTGTCCGTCCCTTCTGTGCCTGCAGCACTATCAGCAGCACTACCTAAAGTAATATTATCTGCCAATTTCACATCATAAGTCGTTGCACCGGTTGTTTCAGTTTTTTCAGTTACCTGCAAGTTGCTGCCTGTATAGTTACCACTTGTACCGGCTGCAGTACCGCCTTCAACAGTAAGGTTTGTCTTGCTGCCTTCACCGGCACTTACACCTGCAATTGCCTTGGTCAACTGATCTACGTTGACAGCATCCGTGCCTTTAACACCGGTTGCCACATTGCTGATGACATTATTACCATTGTCAAGACCGGAACCTGTCAAGGACACAGGGTCACCTGTAGCAGGCGTAATCGTAATGCCATTATTATTAACAACCGTGTTACCTAAGGTTAAGGAACCGGTAGAACCTAAATCAACATCTTTCACTAACTGAACTTTTAACTGGCCGTTAACGTTGTTGACGCCAATGTTTTTGTCCGTCAATTCTCCTTCAGCACCGCCAACAATATCTAATTGCTCGTTAAGTGTCTTAGGAATAACTTTAGTTGTATCACTCTGACCGTCATCACCGGCGAATTTAAGACCGTCGCTCATAGTCGCCACCGTCTGGCCGCCTACAGTAATACGATCAACAGGATTACCGGCTAAGTTATTAGCACTTGTGCCTGCCTGGATGGTTACAGGAGAACCGTCAGCTGTATTCAAAGCGATAGAACCGTCAGCACCGTTAATAGCTACGGAAGAGCCGTCTTTACCATTTACCGTGATAGAGCCGTCGGTCCCTTCTGTACCGGCTGCACTGTCGGTTTCACTACCTAAGGTAATAGTATCCGCCAACTTCACATCATACGTCGTAGCTCCGGTTGTTTCGGTTTTTTCAGTAATCTGCAAATTGCTGCCTGCATAGTTACCACTGGTTCCGGCTGCAGTACCGCCTTCAACAGTAAGATTTGTCTTGCTGCCTTCACCGGCACTTACACCTGCTATAGCCTTGGTCAACTGATCCACGTTAACAGCATCTGTACCATCTGTACCGGTTGCAACATTGGTAATCTTATTGCCACCGTTATTAAGGCCACTATTAGAAAGGCTTACCGTATTATCGCCGCTACCAAAAGTTAAGGAACCGGTAGAACCTAAGTTGATATCTTTATTAAGTTTAACCGTTAATAAACCGTTGTCGCCGGCTTGGCTGGAAACAACGCCGATGTTACCGGTCGTCAAATCAGCTTCCGTTGCTGCTTCACCTTTTACATCTACTTGATTGTTGAGTTTTACATTGGAAACTGTACCGAAGTCACCGCCGTATTTCATACCGTCATTAAGAGTTGCAACAGTTTGACCGCCTACGGTAATACGGTTAACAGGGGATCCGGTTACGTCATTAGCACTGGTTCCTGCCTGAATGGTTACAGGAGAACCATCAGCTGTATTCATTACGATAGAACCGTTAGAACCATTAATTGCAACGGAAGAACCGTCAGCACCATTAACAGTCATAGAACCATCGGTAGTACCTTTGTCGCCAAGCGCAACAGTATTGCTCAAACCAACAGTAATTTTACCGTCTCCGGCCGTAGTCGTAACATTACCGTCACCGGCAACTTGAATTGTTTTGCCAAGGTCCTGTTTTACAGCTGTACCGCTATCATCAGTCAAGCCAAAACCACCGGTTGCATTAGCACTGGTACCGTCGGAAACAGCAGTCACTGCATCGCTTACGGTTTTGAGCTGATCTTCAGTCGCTGCACGACCGGTTACGATGTCAGGATTTGTTACATTCCAAGTCGTATTGTCTAAACCGGTTACATAGCTGCCGTCTTGAGCTACACCACCGGCTGTCACAACGCCTTGGTTACCTAATACAGCATCGCCCGCTTCTACCGTATTCAAACCGGTAATATCTTTAGCCAAGCGAACGGTTAATTTGCCATTGTCGCCATCTTGAGCGGCCACAATACCAATATTATTATCGGTAGATAGTTTGGATGAATCGGTTTCGCCACCAACAATATTTACTGTTTTATTTAATTTAACAGCAGCCGAACCTGTGTCGCCGGTATATACCATACCGTCGTTCAAGGTTGCTACAGTTTGTCCACCTGCTGTAATACGGTTAATAGAATTACCGTTCACATCATTTGCCGACGTACCGGCTGTGATAGTAGCTGTAGAGCCGTCTGTACCGGTTAAGGCAACAGAACCCGTTGCACCATCAACAGCTACAGAAGAGCCGCCTGTACCGTTAACCGTAAGGGAACCATTTGTACCACTGGTGCCTGTGCTACCTAAGGTTACGTTATCGGCAAGTTTTAAGTCATACGTCGCTGTACCTGTTCCGGTCGTTGACGTAAGTTGTAAATTATTACCTGTATAGGTACCACTTGTACCGGCTGCCGTACCGCCTTCAACAGTAACGGTAGTCGTCGTACCGGAGCCACCGCTAACACCGGCAATAGCTTGATTCAATTGACTGACGTTAACACCATCTGTACCGGCCGTACCTGCAGCAACGTTAGTTATCTTATTACCGCCATTATTAAGACCGGCGGTGGTCAAAGTTACATTACTACCGGATTTAGGTCTGATAGTAACGCCATTCCCGCTAACAGTTGTGGCGTTGCCGGTAGTCGGATTTGTTAAATAAATCGTTTCCAAACCGCGAAGTGTTTTATTAAGGCGAAGTGTAACTGTATTATCACTGATGATAGCCCCGATATTAGGTTGAGCCGCAAAATCAGACTGATAATACAGTGTATTATCTACACCACCCGTAATCTTCAACGATTGATTTAAAAGCTTAGTAACTGTACGCGGTGTGCCGTCAGAACCATAGGTAGTAGTATAGCTACTGTCTTTGAAATCACCGGTAGTAGCAAGCATGGTATTTGTCCATTGCTTCATGTTCACGGCATCCGTATCATACTGACCGGCCGCTAAACCGGTAAGTTTACGCGTCAACGCAGTTCCATTGGCTCCATCAGTACCAATGGAAACAACACCGGACATGCTATTCCATGCCCCACCGGTAGTAGTTCCGGCATTGCCTTTTGTAGAAAGCCAGCTTCTCCAAGTGCTGTCCTGATTATTCCAACCGCCACCGGTCGTATCTGCAGCACGACTTGCCACAGAGTTAGCACCAATAGCAACACTGCCTACTGCATTAGCTGCAGAAGTATCCCCTAAAGCGACAGCAGTGGTAGCCGAACCATCAATAGTAGAACCTTTACCTATGGCAATAGCATTACCTGCCGTAGAACTCGCCTGATAACCAATAGCAATAGATTCCGGTCCGGTTGATACAGTACCTGCAGTTGCTTCTCGGCCGATAGAAATACTTCGTCCACCTACTGCTTTGGCTTGATAGCCAATGGCCATAGAACTACCTGCACTGGCTACGGTATCATAACCCAGGGCCATCGTATACGAAGAAGTTGCTTGTGCATTCGTACCTTGAGCTATTGCGCCACCACCACTGGCCACAGCAGTAAAACCCACCGCTAAAGAGCGTAATCCGGTTGCCTGAGCACTGTTACCTACAGCTGTCGTATATTGATTGTTAACAACTGAAGCTGCACCGGCAGCAAGAGAACCAACAGACGTAGCTTTAGCAGCCTCCCCGAAAGCAGACGTACTGGTGGCACTTGCGAGAGCCCCATCACCAATAGCGGCAGCACTAATATCGGTTGCCTGGCTTCCTGAACCAATAGCTACAGTATGAAACGACGTTGCTTTAGCCCCGGAACCTATGGCAGCTGCAGCCAAACCATTACCGTCATATGAAGTTCTACTAGTATCGGTATTACCGGCAACAGCATTATTACCAATAGCGATAGCGTCCGTAGAGTATGAACGAGTATTAGTACCGATGGACATGGTATTTTCATAGGCAAGCGTACTCCCATCAGGTTGGCCGGCATACGCATTCTGGCCGATGGCAATACCATGAATAGCATTCGATCGGTTATTTGAACCTACAATAACCGAGTTGCCGGCACGACCGTAAGCAATATTGTCATGGCCAATCATGACACGGCCGCCTAGAGCCGAGCTAAGGCCTGTTCCCTCAGGCGTATCTTCCGACGCAGTGGTGGTCGGAGCAATAGCCGTCTGATTAGCACCAACGACGACATCATTGAGGCCGTAGGCTAAAGCCGAGCGACCAATAGCAATGGCATTTTCACCACTCTGAGTTACGCCGCCGACTGAATATGTACCACCGGCGAAAGCACCAGCCCCCATTGCAATTGCATAATTATAGCCTGAAGTGGCACCACCGATAGCAACGGTTTCCGTACCGGTTGCAGATGCATCAGTCCCCAAAGCAAGGGCATCCTCACCGGTTGCGGTAGCCGTACCTACAGCTACTGCACCTCTACCATCTGCTCTTGCAGTACCACTGACAGCCGTAGTATCATTATCAAAATTAACACGTGCCCCCCATTGGTTTGTTGCATCAGCTGTCATAGGATTAAGCCATGCACTACCTACAACTAAACTACTTACTACAGCAAGGCGCAACAAATCACCGGTTACCTTCATACCGGATTGTGATTTGTTTCTACTATGACTTTTTGCTACTTCCGAAACTACTACATAAGCATTTCGAACCTTACTCCAAACAACCTTATAAATCTTATTCATTACGACTACAACCTCCTCTTTTTCTTATTTGATTATTTTGAATAAAATTCACTTAATTAAATATTAAATAAAATGTTTCTTAAATCAAAAGAAAAAGCAAAAAAAATAAAGGTTCTATAATTTATTTTGGGGCGCTAAAGAGAAACGCTAGTTGCGTGTCCTCTTGGCGCCTACTTTTTTTGCACAAAAAAAGACATATTGAATAAAATCCGATACAATAAAGGTGCTAACAATTAA
>ENA-OQIZ01000241-OQIZ01000241.1-human-gut-metagenome-genome-assembly--contig:-NODE-241-length-33540-cov-9.460839_pt1 | contig 33540 bp, 30 predicted proteins | sample MGYA00242593_ERZ504758 | MGnify/ENA primary metagenome ERZ504758 (study PRJEB26092, sample SAMD00036364) | human gut metagenome | host: Homo sapiens | study: EMG produced TPA metagenomics assembly of...
CTCACTTCTGATATATTAGTCAATATATAACTCATTTTAATATCTGATTTTTATTACTCTTTTTTATTATACTGATAATATCCTAACGAAAGTGAGTAATAACATGATTGAAGATAAAGTATTTGAGCGTATTGACTATATCCGTAAAACAAAACATTTTTCTATGTACCGTCTGGCGAAAGAAGCGGATATCCCCTACTCCAGTTTGAACAATATCATCCACAGACGTACCTGCCCTACAATCGCAACTCTTGAAAAACTTTGCAAAGGATTAAATATCACATTATCAGAATTTTTTGACTTTGAATTATATCCACTGCAAAATGAAAATCTGACACCAGAAGAGGATGAACTGATTAACAAATACAGGTCTTTAAACAAGAATAAGCAGGAACGCCTTCAAGCATATCTTGACGGTCTGAGTGAGTCATAAAAATATCGGCAGGAACAAGCCCTGCCTCGGATACCCCCTATCAAAGTATTAGTTTGCATGCAAGTCTCGTAGCCAACGTTCCACTTCTTCCATGTCATACGGATACTTTTCGTGATACTCTTTGTATAACTTCTCAGCCTCAGCCTCACCTACCACTTTAATTACACCATTCTTCACATGAAAAGCTGTTTGATAAAATAAATCTTCAATCTTACTTGGATACCAATCATGTACTACGAATACAATATCAAGGTCTGGACAAACACAGAGCCAACCCAATATACTTTCCAAAATCTCAAGTGGTTCTGGATACTTAAAAAAGTTTGTGCCTGTATACCCAATCACTTTATTGTTGCAACAATGTTCAAAATCACGGTTTGGACACTTCTCAGAAAGGCACTTCTTACCACAAGTTCCTCGGACAGAATACAATGGATACTTCATATAGGAATCGTTGGCATCTCCCAACCCTTCAACTTCAGTTGTCATCAATACCTTAACAACTTGACATTGCTCCTCCTCTGATTTGTCATAAAGCAAGTCTTCCAAAATTCTAAACTTATCATCATAATTATATGTATTTCTTGGAAAGAAACTTATGTACTGATAATAATACTTTCCATCTTTATTCGTGATGAAGAAGTACTGAAAGTCCTTCTTGTATTCAATACAAGTCATACTCTCTTCTGTAGCAGTTGTCTCTCCTTCTTCCACTATAACGTCTGCCAAAAAATTTAATACATTCATATTAGATACCCTCCTTCTTCACTGATTTTGCAGGTTCTGACGCAGGAACTTCTGACTTCTTATCTGATTTTGCAGGTTCTGACACAGGAACTTCTGACTTCTTATCTGATTTTGCAGGTTCTGACGTAGGAACTTCTGATTTCTTTGCCGGTTCAGCAGGCTTCTTATCAGATAGTTTGAAATATGTTTCCATGCTCTTACAAATGGTAGACAGTCTGCCCTCTGTTTTGTTTTTCTTAACATTGCCTGCCCCAGTGTTTTCCTCATATTCGTATGGTATATGCTCCGCAAAGTAGTCAATAAATTTCTTGAAGTCCTGCGGAGTGATATCGTGCTGCATTGCAAGGTCTACTATAACGAATACCATGACTGCATTTGTCTTTTTCAAGAACTTCGTCTTTTCTTGGAATGCCTCCGATAGATATTCAATAATTGTTTGAATAACTTGCCGTCTACTTTCTGAATAATTTCCACGAATATCACGACAATACTTTGTCACTTCACGCATGGAAATTGCCTTGTAATTATAGCCGACATCTTTGGCGTCCATTAGGAGCATAGACTGTAACAAAATTTCCAATTCACTTTCTCGGCGAGCCTGTGCAAGTGTCAAAGGAATTGCCTGTTGAAAGAATGACATATTAGTCATTTTGCGAGTCCACTGTGCCAGTTCTGTTCCCATCTCTGTCCTTGCTTTCTGAATCAGAGTTAATGGTGTACTGGCATTTAAACGTGCAAAAGCCTCCTCAATCTCTTCATCGGTGGCATCCTCCAATAAGTAAATGGTAAATCGATATCCTGAAATAAGGTCTTTAATATCATCCGACAAATCATTAAATTCTTTGTTTGCTAATTCAACTTCTTTGTCGTAAATTTTTACCTTTGGCGTACTGGCATGGAGTTTATAATCACCACTAATAAACTCAAATATAGAAGTACATCTTTGTTTCCCATCAAGTGCCTGATAGGTTACGTTATCATCTTTCCCTTTATACTTGATAAAATATAATGGTGGCACAGGAAAGTCTGCAAGCAGGGAATGGATTAACAGAGATTTCTGAAGTGGACTCCACTGTCCAGACGCTCTCTGGATAGGCAAATCAAACTTCAGAGTATTGGTGCTATACCATTTTTCTAAAGTTCTTACGCCTTGTGGCAGATTTGATTTTTGCATAGATAAATCCTCCTTTGTTCTTATATAGTTTTTCGAGGTCTTATCTATCGCTCTGAACGAAGAAGAAGTCAAGCTATTCTTTTATATTTATCAATTATCCACAAAAAGGAAGTTGCAAATTTATCTATTCTGCTTATGTTCTTGACAGGCTAAAACCTGTCTTAGTACCCCCTACCTGTTAAATGACGATACCACATCTCAAGCATACAAAAAGACTGCCAAATACATCTCTGTAAATGACAGCCTGTTCTGATACCCTATTTTGTTGTCAGCATATTCTTTTTGATTTCTTCGATTTCCTCTTTGGTTAAACCAGTTGCCTGCATAATCATAAGCGTATCTGCACCTGCTTTGATAAAGTTCTCTATCATGTTATTAGCAGCTTTTTTCTCTGCAAGGTTGATTGCCTCCTGCTTCTCTTCTTCTAATATCTGAAATACTTTTATCATATTCTGATACCCTACTTTGCTACCATCATATTCTTTTTGATTTCTTCGATTTCCTCTTTGGTTAAGCCAGTTGCCTGCATGAGTGTCAATGTATCTGTACCAGCTTTTATAAAACTTTCTATCATCTCTAGTCGAGTTTCACGTCTTTCATTTTTCCTTGCAATGTTGATTGCCTCCTGCTTCTCTTCTTCTAAAATCTGGAATACTTTCGTCATGCTCAAATACCTCCTTACTGACTTCGCATAGTCTCTGTCTATAAATTTATCACTGCTCACCAAAATACCAGTGATAACAAATGCCTGTGTGTTTTCATCTTCAATCTGTTTCGCCAAATCTACTACTTGCTCAATCATTTTCTGCTTCGCTTCTTTACCTTTCTTTGCAAGTGGAAGAATGATAAGCTGCATAAGTTCTTTCTCTGACAAAGTTTCATTGTTCTCCAGTTTCTTTTTAACAGATTGGTAGATTTCAGCATCTGGCAGGCTATGAATGAATACCTGCTCCATTTTTAAAGTTAAGCATGGTATTTCCCATGTATCTTTTGCCGTCTCCACATCTCCCGTATAGATTACAATCATACGCAATTCTGGTATTCTTATACCTTGTGAATCATATCTCTGCATAATCCTACCAATATAGTTAATATACTTGACACGATTGGAAGTCTTATCTTCTGACTCATAATCTACGATTGCCACTGTATCATCTTCTAGTAAAAATAAATTGTCGATACGCATTTCATTTGCCGATACTGCTGGTAAATTCGTAGGCAATACTTCCTTAATCTTTGGTAGTTTCAAGCCGTAAGCCTCAAAAGATTTTTCCTTGTAGGTTTCACTCATCAACTTGAATTCAATGTCTTTGTTCTGGTACGCGATTCCTTCTGGCACTGCCAATCCCTCCTTTTTCTAAGTATAGCATCCCCTTACGGGGGGAGTCAATATCGACAGTCAGAGCCTGTTTTACCCCCTTATTGTGATGTATCGGCAGGTATGATTTTACCCAAAAAGACTACCAGATACATCTTGTAAATGGTAGCCTTCTCTTGATATTCTATTCGATTGTTTGCTCGATCCTTTCAACATCTGTCCTTGATAACTCAGCAATACGCATGATAATAGGTACATCAATTTTCTCTGCAAGCATTTTCTTTACCAATTCTTTTGTTGTTTCATTGATACCCTCCTTCTTTTCATTTTCCAGACTCACTACAAGTGTATCAATCTCATGTTTCAGCAGACCTGTAATCCGCATGACACGCAAGCGGTCAATTCCCTCTGCAAGTAACTTATAGCCAATTTCATACTGTGTTTCCAGAATTTCTGTCTGCTTTCTAATACACTCATAATATTTGTTATCATTCTCGACAGCCATAGAAATTCCTTTTTCTACTGCCTTACGCAGTTCTGTGTTGATTCTCTCCTGCTCATCTTCATCAATAAATCTCTTCGCCATTGTTTTTTCCTCCTTGACCATTTCATTTTATCTTAGCACCCCCTATATCGAGAGCGTTTCTGTGCTGCCTTAACCTCTGCCAAGATATTTCTTCCGCTTCATTACCCAATCCTTGAATGTTTCCTCCGTAATGTTATGCTCATCAAAAATACCTTTGTAATATGTATACAAGTCTTTCATGTGCTGACTGTCAGATATAGCCTCAGCAGAAACAGCACGATAATATGTAGATTGACTGATACTCAGCGTGTTACATATATCTTCCATTTTTTTACCCTGTATCATCATGCAGATAATAGATACTGTGTAAGCATTTGACTTATCCACCCGTTTGTTGATAGCCTGCGTGGTCGTTCGCCCACGCTTAATGAAATCTAATTCCTCTCTCAGCTTTCTGTTTTCCTCTTGCAGGGATTCAGCCTGCTTCTTAAAAGTATGAGCCTGCTTCAATACATCATCCGCATTATCCTGTCCTAATAATGCATTCCTTAAATTGTTATTTAGGTTTCTCTCATGTTCCAACTCCTGCTTCAGTTTGGTAATTTCATTTACCATAAATTGCACCTCCAAATTTTTGTATTAGTACCCCAAGTTATTATCTCAATGCCAGACAATGGATTCTCCTGTTGATACCAGTTAAATTTTATACTTGCTAATTTTTGTCTTTCTGCAAGTCTCTCAATTTTAATAAACTGAGCTGTTTGTTTGGAAAACTATTTAAGCTACTGCATACTCAAAAACCCTTTTTGCAAATATACTGCTACTATACTCCCCTCTCCAGTATTCATAATTAAATTTACGTGCCTCATCCTTCGTAACATCTTTAAAAATATCCCTATGTATAAGCAAGTGTATACCATACTCATGACTAAAATCATTGCATATATCATACAAAAATTCTTTATAGATTATTTTCTGTGCCGCTTTCATATTTGCAAACCATGTATTCTTATCCTTATAAACAGGACTTGTAATCTCTGTTTTGTTTCCCTTTTTATTTAGTGTAAGACCTAAACCTTTCAACTTTTTATCCTGTCTTTTCGTTGTATGGACACAGAATTGAAAACACAGTGAACAACTATACGCACAATCTAATACTTTAGACATATTTCCAGTATTCTGTTGACTTGTTGCAGGTCTTAGATTTTCAATGTTACAACAATTTCTGCACACATTGATGTGGTCATAAGATAAGTCCTTTGCATAACCTTTAGATTCCATCATAACTTTATGCAAATATTTATTTTTGTTTTCGTATCTTATCATTGGCACTGCTTTGTCGTTATACTTCCTACAATTAAAGAAGATACTGCAATATCCAATTTCTTTAGGTAACCAACTTGGCATCAACACCATATCATCCTTAATAAAAGCAACTGCATAGTCACAATCTGGATTGATATAATATACACAACTACCTCGTGTAGTTACCTCTTTAAATCCTCTTTTTCTCAAGTCATCTGCCGTAACAATTAATCTAAAACCGTTTACTCTCCCATTCGTTATTCGATTGATAAGAATTTCTGCTGTCTTTCTTTTCATATTTAATTCCTCCATTAAATTTGTCTTGATTATTGAAATACATCTCTGATTTTTTACACTCAGAGTTTTCTACGAAAAATTTTGTGAAAAATTTTCTACACAGAATACTTTCATATCGAAATGCGATAAAAGGTCTTAGCAAACAGTCTGATCAACTCGCTTTGCGTATGATTCATTATGAACGCAGTAGGGTCTTGGGCGTTTTTTTTAACGGCTTACCCCCCTATTGTTTTTTCAAATACAAAAATAGCTATCCTACTCTCGTAAAATAGCCTGTTATCGATACCCATCTGATGAACATACTCATTTGTGAAGCTGCATCGCATCGTCTGTTTCTTTACTGCTCCAAATACAGATACATATTCATACCTAAATCGTAAACTGAAAATACAGACTGCAGAACATACCATTTTCATTGGTTTCTCAAAAGTATTGCATAACAATCTGACAGATAGACTTTCTATTTCATGCGTTCTTTGCGATTATCTCACTTCTGTTCTCACCGGCATTCCACAATAGAATTGAAAAGGATGATTCCCATAAAAACAGACTATTCTTTATGGGTTATCTTGATATGTTTGTCTTAGAGGAATATTTTTTATTCTTTGCCCCCTTGTTTGAGAAGAAATGTATACCATTCTTAGATGCAAAGAAAAAGGATATGCTCTACACATACCCTTCTGCTTAAGATAATTTACAACTTTAAATTCCATCGAAACTTTACTGCTGGCTCCTGTACCTGCATGTTATAGATACTCCGAAAGTAATCCGCTGTCTCATTCGGCGGTATTTCCTTTCTCTCAAATGGTGGCACGATAATCACATCATAAATGCCGTCTGCATTTAATACCCTTCTGCACATAACAGCATCTTCATACGTGTCAGTCAACGCTAGCACAAAAAACTCTTCTGGATTTCTACTTTTTACAATCGCCACTACATAGCTGTTCAGCCGTTGAGCACGCTCAACAAGTTTCTGCAATTCCATACACAGACACCTCCCTGTTTCTAAGATTTTATAAGGTTCTGTATAGCTTAACTCCATCTCTTTTGAAAAGCAATAGAGCCTTTCAAAAAAGACAGATATCTCGTAAGAATATTAAGTACCCCCACTAGGATTGATTTTCTGAAGCGTAAAATACCAGATACTCCATCGTATTATCCTCTGACTTGCAGCTCTGATACACTACATAATCACCCACATAAAACTCTTTCACTTCCTCTCTCAAGGGAATAAGTTCTTTCTTTGAAAGGTCAATGAAACTCACATCATATGTATTGTTCTTCATAATACTGTCTGAGCAGTTTTTGCATAAAATCTGGCTCATTTCCTCTGGATCTGGCTTGCTATCATCTTTGACTCTCAATGTTATGTGTGAAATCTTCCGCTCACTATTGGTTCTTACTTCCACTGTAGTCCTGTTTTCTCCATTACTATTGATACAGTCTGTATTGCCACTTCCTTCTTCCATCTTAAGCGTATATACTTCAAATGTATTCAGATTGAGGACAGCAACACCATCTTGATACAAAGACAGCAAGCCTCTATCCCCACATAGAAAGCAATCCTCTTTTAACGCATACTCTGTCGGCTCTTTTACGTTCTCCACAGTAGAACAGCTACATACCCCCATTAGAAGCAAACTTGCTACTGATACCAGAAATGCCTTTTTCATCCAAATCCCTTCTCTCACAGAACTATAGTGTCTATACCCATATTATAGTGTCTGAACACCAGTTATTACAATATATTTTTTCTTGTATTCTTAAATAGTGTCTGGAAACACTATACTTGTAGGGGGGATACTTATTGATACGTCTCAGAATCAAAGAACTATTGGTATCAAAATCGCGTACGAAATATTGGCTGCATAATCAGCTACACATGGACTACCACAACCTGTCTCGTTTAATGGACAATGAAACTGACAGCATACGCTTTGAAAATATAGAAAAACTCTGTACTGTCTTGGAATGTACACCAGATGAATTGTTTGAAATCATTCCAGATGAAAACCATGATATTATGCTTTAAGCCTCTCCTAAAAGAATTGGGAGAGGTTCTTTTTTCTTGCTATGAAAACAAAAGATACGATTTACAAACGGAAAAAATGATACATTATCTCAAATAAAGTGAGTTGTTGTAAGAGCCAAAGAAATACCTTCAAAAAATAAAAAGAACTTGAAGCAGATTTTTGTTGATATTGAGCACTGATTCCAGAATGTATATACGTTTCTTAAGGTATCTGCTGTTTTTGGTTCTTTCCCATGAAAGCATTTTCTCTATGGGTTAGAAGAAAATAGAAAAATGATGTGTCTGACTTGACTGCATAAAAAAGGCGGTAAGCCACATGGACTTCCGCCAACTTGATTACCCCCTTGTTTATCTCAACATATCATTTGTTGTAGCACTAGGGATTTTAAAATCTGCACCACTTACATACAGATTATGAATGAGTACTGTACCACCTTTGAAATAGTCTGTGTTGGTTTGTACCCTGCCTTTATTCGGCTGATACCTCTGCTCTTCTGACAGATACAAATTACTTTCTTTCTTCGTATCATTTTTAAAGTACAGAGTCAAATACCATTTGCCTTCATAACTATTGTAACTCTTCTGCTGTGCTGAGTTCTTGTTATCACGCCCTGCCGTACTATCTGGTGTCAAACCGTAATCTATCTTATCTGTTAAAACAATGTTCTTAAATTCAACAGGGTCACTTTCATACCTTCTGATAACGAATGTTTTTACCTCTTCATCGTACCAGTTGTCTTCCGTGTCCTCGGTTCTAACGGCATGAGTTCCGCCGTCCTCAGTATTTACTTTCTGGGACTTGTTAAAGGCATCTTTTGTGTCCTCAACAGCCTTTAGGATTGTCTGGTACATATCAGACTCTTCAAAGAGTGCTTTTGCCTCTTCTTCAGAACACTGATAATCTGTCTTAATCTGATTTAGCAATGCCTGATACCCCAATCCTTCCGTATCGATTGCTCCTCTGCGGATATAAATAGGATACTGAGTGGTCTCCCTGTGTTTTGTTGACTCATGCTTATCTACCAGACTACTCATAGAAACATTGAAATTGTTATATTCTTTTTCGCTGTTCTTGCCTGCTACTTTGAGAGTTACATCAGCATACAAGTTCTTCTTTACGGATGTTACCCATTCCACATACTGTTTGAACAAGTCTTCCGTTGAGGATTTATTTCCCCATGCGGTGTATGGATCTCGATTCTCCACACTCGTATCGTTTACAACAGAATAATATGGGATAACGTTGTCTTCAGACAATTTAAATCCATTCTTGTCCTTATCATAATTTACCATGTCAAGGGCATATCCATACATCTTAAGCTGTGGTTTTACTTCCTTCACATTCAATGTAATATCTGAACCGCCGTAGATGACTGGCAGGTTCTTGTTGTTACCCCCTTTGATGTTTCTTGCCCTAGTTCCAGTACCCATTGTATCAGAATAAATACTTCCAAATACTAAGTCTTTCTCTGCATCTGTATCGATTCTCATCAGATACATGGATTTAGGCTGTACCTTCCGTATTTCTTCTGACATGGTTAATACAGTCCTTGGAATAATGCTGCCTCCACTCAATGTATCCGTACTATTCGTGAAATACGCCCTCATTCTAACTTCTGGGTAGAAAGACAAAGGTTCACAGGTGGCATTTGCACCAACTGCGATACGATACTGCTGTTCCTTTGGAAGTGTGTCTTTATATGCCTCTGTATTCAGTCGCATTCCAGTCTTGAGTGTGGCGTACTCCTTATCACCGGAGTAAAGTGTCTTTCCCACTTCCATCGTATCTGTACTGTATTTGTAAATCGTTTCTTTCACGTCAACATCCAGTCTGTAGATTGGGAAGTCATTATATTTCAACGGTCTTGTACCACTACTTGTGAGTACTTGATAAGAATCCTGTACATCTACATCGCCATCTGCTGTTTGTTTAATACCTTTATGGGTTAAAACAGATACGCTGTTAGGCTGTGTACCGCCTTCCATCCAAAATGAGTTGAATGAAAATCTATCTTTTATCTTTGATAAATAGACTGCCTTGGAATCACGGACGGGTGAAACAGTAGTCTTACCCCCTGTTGGTGTAATACCGTAGGTATTACCATGTACTCCAGTTAAAATATTACGTTCTGCTTCTGGTAAGGAATTCATACTCAATGCTGATATTGTTCTCTTATCGCCATGAAGCCCTCTGGATAAGTTGAAAGCGTAAGTATACCTTTTTGTTGTTTCTCCAGAAATATCATTGATACCCTTATCAATGTTATCTCTCGTGTAGGACTCACCAAAAAGTGTGTTATAGTAAATCAGCTTCTCTGTCGTACTCTTCTTATCGGCATCCAGTGTGATACCTTTCTGATAATCCGTAGTACCCAGATGGTAAGTGTTAGTACCCTCGTATGATTGATGTGACTCGTTACTAAATACGCAGGTTCTGTTTACCACGTTCTTAGGATTTACTACGCTTTCTCCACTGTTTGTAAGGATACCATTCTTTGAAGCAAGGATATCTGCTTCGATTTTATTTAACTGATAATCCTCTAAGTGGATATCCGTTGATACTTTGATTTTCTCTGGTACATCTATTTCAAGTACAAACACGCTATACCCATCTCCATTTTTACTTCCGACAGATACGGTAGCTCCTTTTGTTGTACTCTCCAAAGTTGTGTTCTCCTTTGAAAGTAACTGATCAACTTGAGACTGATACTCTTCAATACCAAACATATCTCCAGTAGTAATACTTTGTGCCAGTGTGTTCCAGAATGTATCACCAGAGTTCTTGTCTGATAATTTATACTTCTCATTGGCATCACTGTTGGCTACCATAGCAATGTAGTATCTGGAACTGTCTACCTTGAATGTTCCTTCTTCAGCTAACGTGTGTTCCACACTATCTTTACCCCCAATAGAGAGTTTACCGTTTAAATCCTCATCATAGGAAAGTTTGGCATAACTGATATAGGATTTTACTGGCTTGGTTTTCACTAAATACTGGACTGCGATACCCAGTTTCTGTTCCTCACCTGTCAATGCTATTTCTCCAGTACCTGCTGTACTTCCGTTGGATGCCTGTAACTCCGCTGATGATATCTGACTCTTATTGTTTACCATTGCAGTCAAGTTGTACTGTAAATTTACTGGTTCTGCCTGCTCCTTTTGTCTCATGTTCTGTATGAGCTTATCTGAAACTCTACCAGACAGTGCAGACTGTGCAAGAAAGTTTGCCGTATCTTGTGGTGTTCTGTATTTGTAGACTGGCTTGTAATTACTTCCTGCATTAAAGTTACCAGAATTTACACTGGTTATCTGAGCCTTGGTACTTCCTTCTAACTGCTTACGCAGGGAATCGAGGTCTTGCTCTACTGTTATCTTGCCACTTCCATTGGCTAAAAATGCACCGTAAGCGCAGGTCTTGTAGCCTTCTTGATATGTATTGGTAATATTTGTGACAAGGACGGGAACGCTACCGCCGTTCTCTGACATACCCCCTTGTATATCGTGATTTTCAGTAGTACCTGCTGTCAGATTTCCGTCAACTGGCATGTTTCCACCTTTCTGCGAGATAGCAGATACCCTTGAATCCATGTTGTAGTTTCCATCTTCTGTCTGGGTTGCTCGTACTGTGATACTTGTTGCTGCTCTTGTTGTTCCTTCATAACTCAATCCAAGCACGCCGAAGCCGTAACGCCAATTCAAACTTTGGTGTTTTCGTGCCAGTATATCGGCAACACTTCCCGACTTGTTATCGATTGGATTGTTATTGAGGTCATGCATCGTATAATACTGTGCTAATTCCGTTAATCCGATTGTACCATTGGAATCTCCATAAGGTACTTGCTTATCGGAGTAATGGTTTCCAGTGACATCATACACTGTCTTGAATACAGAACTGAGTCCTTTGTCTACGATTTCATTGGCTGTAGGGAAAGACAGGTAGCCTCCGCCGTTAAATCCTATTACCGGCGTAATAACAAGTACCCCCGACTTGGAAATAAACTCCTGCTTACTGATACCACATGTAAGTCCTTTCTCAGCCAGTAAAGCAGTAAATCTGTCATAGAACTGAGAACGCTTTTCAGCGTTATAAAGCATACCATCGGGATTATGTACATCTGTGAAGTTCTGATTGATATACTCAGCCAGTCCTTCAAATCTGAAGTGAGCATGTACATTTGTACTCTGCTGTCCAGACAAGTCTCCATCACCAATCATATTTCTTAATGTGTTGTCTAAGCTGTTCGCATCTACTGACAGAATCGTGGCTGCCTCCTGCGTGGTAACATTCGCATTATTCACCGTCACCAGTTCTCCGTTGTCTACAATAAACTCTGGAGCATTTGTACTGATATCATTACGGTTGGCTGAAGTACTGTATAAGCCTTCTCCGTTCTTTAATACTACGATACCTGCTCCGCCTCTGGTGTAACCTGCGTAGTTGCCACGATTTATGTCTCCTTCTGTAAGCAGGTCTGCTCTTCTTGCAAGTGAAAATTTCACACCATAAGTTGCGTAAGTACCATTGCCCGTAACCACACTATCATTGACACCACCAGAGCTGCCTCCGCCCGTCCATTCTGCTCGTGCTGTCTGCCCTCCCAGTAATAACAGGAATGTCAGGGCTATCAGTGACTTCTTTATCCTCATTTTGACACCTTCTTTCTCAATGTGTGCAGTAGGGCAAACAGTCGATCTCTGTTTGCTAAACTCATACCCCCTATTATGAAGATTACTCCAGATAATACTGCCACTACCCAGCTTACTCCGCCTGTCTGTGGGAGCATGGTACTGCCTCCAGTTCCATACATATTCATATCAATGTCTTTCACACTATCCACGAATCCAGTTACTTCTATGGTTTTTGATACCTCAATACCAGAACTGGTAGTGGCTGTTATTTTATACTTCCCATTGTGACTGACTGAGAATGTATATTCCTTACATGGTGTCTGGCTTGACTCACCATTCAACATCAACACGCTGTCAATACTACTGTAGACTGTAATCGGAAAGTTCGTGCCTGTTAGAATACCATTCGGTAACTCACTGTAAGAAATATCTGGCTTGGCAGTTGATATCTCTTCCTGTTTGGGAGCTGTTACCCCCTCTATACTGAAGTCTGAAGTAATCGTTCTGATATTAGTACGCATACTGACTGTAAAAGTACCATTCATACTGATAGGGAATACCCTTGTTACTCCTTTTACAGTGTTACCAGTATCAATATACTTCTTTAGGGCTTCATCAGAACTCAATACCAAATTTCCTTTGGAATCCTTGATATCGAAGTTCATCAGATATTCTCCGCCAAGCTGTTCTGGATACTTACTAAAATCATAAGCAACAGACACGTTAGCCTGGGTCTTGTCATCAGCTAGTGAAGAACTGATACTGATACTTGGTGTCTCAAGGAATGTATCATCATAAAGCGTATTGGCGGCTTCTTGGGAGTTGACATCCATGTTTCCTAAGTAATCTCCTTGTGTAGAAAATACTAATACTGTAGTGGGTGATTCAGTTCTTAGTGGAAAGGATATTAAATCTTTACTGGAAGCTGTTTGGATCTCGCCAGTGTGCTTTTTGATGTACTCCGTCAAAGAATCAAGGTCTTTCAGACTATCGTCTTTCTTTAAGTACTCCCACGTAAATACTCCATCAGAATTGTATTCTCCAAAGGAAATGTCAGATACCTTATCCGCTGTTTGATTGATACTTGGAATGAGAAAGCCTTCCTCTCCTCTACTACTGTCTAAATACCCTATGAAAATAAGGTCTTCAGTCAGTAAATATCTTCCTGAAGATACTTCCTTTTTAAAAGGATTTTTTAGCTTCTGTTTAAGAACATCTAAGTTCTCATTGACTGTGATACTGACTGGGGCTTGCTCTTCTGTCTTAGTAATGGTGTCCTCTTTAGGGGCTGTCGCTGACTTCGTATTCTGGATTGTATCAGTTGCCCCTGTATTGGAATGCTCCGTTAGAGTTTCCTCAGTTTGCTCTGCTGCTAGGACTATCTGGGGCGAATAAAGACTACTCGATATAGATAAGGCTAACAGCGTACATACGATTGTTCTCTTCATATCTAACCTCCTTATGTAATTTTCAAAGTTCCTTTCGGGGGAAAACGCATACCCCCTATGTAATCTTGCTATCGCAAGGTGATACAACTGTACACTCTACTCCGCACATGACAGAAGATAATACAGCGTCTTTTCGGTTGTTTTATTTGTCTGTTATACTTCCTGCTTGAATTCCACATACCTGTCACCTCCCTCTATGCTACTCATGTACTTTTGGTACACTCGATTGACTTCGTTCTCATCAAATACTCGTACTCCGCTTGGTAGGCGTCTGCACTTCAATCTTCCAGTATCTACCCAGTTTCTTATGGTTACACTGCTGACTCCGAATAAACGAGCTACCTCCGATACTCTCATCATATAAACTACCTCCTTACCATCTCACCTGCTCAGTGATTAGAACTTACTCATTGAACGTGTTTACTCTCATCTTTATTCTTATCTTACACGTTGGAAATTCGCCCGACTGCGGAGAGATTTTCTGTAATGTTTCACTTACTATATCCTCATCTCTATCCTGTCATACAAAGCATTGAGTTCTTTTCACATTTTGATGACAGTCCGCCGTATCTGGGCGAGTACGCATTCTGACTGTTCCTATAAAAAGAGCCTGCTCATGCGGTCTTGACATAAACAGGCTCAGACTGATAGGGTCGCATATGAATACGGCAATAATGGGTTTAGCTGATGATGTGCCTTGCAGGCGAAACTGCTAATCTGAGAGAGCTTGCCGAAGACTTGGGGAATCTTCAGACTGCTAGACCAACTTCTTATATACGTCTGGAATCTTTATATCAATAAAAGAGGAAAGAAAAAGTATGAACAAAACTATGATATCCATATGAAGTTCTATATCTCTACTGTATAGCAATCGTTTTCCTATCAGTGATTCCATCATCAACTCACGATTGATAATGTGTCTCTACTGTGGTTCTCTATTCAATTCGTATCTTAAAAATTATAAATTGGGAAGTTTTTGAAAAAGGCGGTTGCCACAAAAGTGACACCGCCTTGAATAGAATTTTAAGAACTGATACCCCCGTGTATTAGATTTTGTATTTGCAATGATTTTTGAAGAATGATTTGAACTCCTCACACTTAAAATTATATGACTTTAATACCTGTGCATCATCTTTGTTTGGTGGAATATTACTTATCATAATTTCATAATAATTATCCTCCAGAGGTTCAATGTAATACACATACAAATCATTTCTTTTTTTATGCCTCATATCAGCAGAAACTTCTATGTATGTTTTATTCTCCTCTACTATTTCTTTCTCCGACTCATCGTAAAGGAACAGTTTAAAATACTCCTCAAAGAGTTTGCCTTTTTCAGTATGAATGTATCTTTCCTTAGCTTTCTTGCTACGCTTGATTAAACTTTCGTTTGTTTCCTTACTCTTACATGAGAATATCCAGTTGTACTCTGCTTCTCTAAGTCTCTTTAACATCTCAAGGTGATTTTCATCAGAAAATTCACAGGCATACTGGTTCGTAAGGAAATATGGTGGGTCTAAATAATATACCTTGTTATTACTTTCATTATCTGATGTTTCTGGAACAATCTCCTTGAAATCCTTTGAAGTAATGTCAACATCTTGTAACCTATCTGAGAACTCATCAAGCCAAGTTTCCTCTCCAGATAAAAGTTTCTTAAACCTTTTGATACCTTTCGGGTCTACCCCCGCCTCGGATGATTTTGATACTATGTAGCTTGCAAAACTATGCACATACAAAAATGCGAATACCAGTAGCCTGTCTCTGGGAGTTAATTATAATGTATCACTGTTAATCTGGTTTTGCCATACCTCTTTCTGCTCTTCTGGTACTTTGTCACTATTCATTTGTTTTATGTACTCTTCAAAGGACACATACAATGCAAGATACATCTCAACTACGTTTTGTACTTCAGGCTTTTTCAATACCTCTTCCAAAATCAGCAGTTCCTCGTACCTTTTTTCAAGATACTTCCGTTCCATGTTCATAATCTTTTGGTCTTTAGCATCGACAGCTTCATACAGACTTTCTCTGTTAGCAGTAATTCTCTTCTGCTTATTATCATACTTAGTATCATAGTTGATACTCTTTGCCCAGTCTCTTATTATTTTCTCCGCACTTTTACCCTTTGTGGCATCTTTACCATATATCTTTCTATATTCAGTATTTTCAAATATAGACTTAAGATGAGTATACATTCTGTTCTGACTAATAGAAACACCCATGTTCTTTATAATGTCATACCATTTATCGTTAAACTCAGCAAAAGTTTTCTTGAAATCATCTGGTAATCTGTGTTCATACTTCTTAATGAAGTATAGAGCCTTAGCTACTACTACATCAAACTCATTCAAATGCCGTTTTCCTTTTACTGTATCCTTCAGCGAAACAGTCATAGTCCCTGTTCCACCAAATACATCGTAAAAATCAAAGGTATCTGAGTAGACGTTTTGAGCTACTCCACCTTTTAATATGAGTTGTAACAATTTAACCAAGTTCTCACGTTTTCGACCATCTCTATACAGTCTAATTCTAAAATAATCTGACTCGGCTATATCTTGCTTTACTTCGGCGGTCTTCATGTAAAACTGTTTGAAGTAAGCCTTGAAATAAAGTTCTGATACCCCTATTTGATTACTCTGATTGGAAAGAGCAGTACCATACTTCTTCCACTGTTGATTTAAAAAATCATCTATCTCACCATCAAAAGCACCTGTGATGATTTGGTAAGCAATCTCACGCAGTTCTGTTTTTTTGTAGTCAACAAAACGTTCTACTTCGATACCCTTCATCTTCTTGATTGCTTCATCTTTATTACCATTATTTACCTCAAAGATATAAAAAAGCATGGTGTGAACATAGTTCCAGTAGATATTCTCATAAATGATTTCTCTAGGAATATTATTCAAAAGCGTATACTCATCTAAATATGGTATATGTTGTCTCAATGAAGTAGCGGATATACCATGCTCATCCCATAACTTTCTTAGGTCGTTTACCCCCAATGAGTTAAGAACATTTCGTATGTCTTGAAGAGGTTTTTCCGTCTTATCCCATACAAGCAGATACCTCTGCCCAAAAGTTACATACCCTATTGGAATATCAATACCAATGACTTCATTTGGAATGATTAAATCTCCCTCATCGGCAGGACTGGACTGCATTGGCATATAATCACACAGATTCTTGATAATATCAGATACTTTAGCGTTATTAGCAATAAGAGCATTAAGAGCCTCTAAATCAATCATATTTAATCCTTTAGAAGCAATATCGCCTGCTGTAACTTGCATACCAAGTAAAATACTGTGCTTTTTAAGGAAATCTTCTAAATTATCTCTTTCTGGTACTTCCCAAAGTATCTTATTAAGCTGTTCATCTTCAAATTCAACTAAATATGCCTCCGAGGTCCCACCTTGCAGTACACCCCTTAATGCTCTGCCTACCATCTGTGTGACTGATATTTCTGTAGAACTGTCTCTGGCAATAAATACTGTCTGAGTCTTGGGTACGTCTACTCCTTCTTTGAACTTATCTACACTAACAATGACTGGTAATATGTTTTTGGCATATCTCTCCTCGTATATCTTTACTATCTGGTCTGAGGATAAGTCCTTATTTATGTAGTCTTGAAGATTCTTATACTGCGTCAAGTCATTATTTCCATCTGTACTGATTGATAGACCGCAGTCTATATCTCTGGCAAGGAATTTACTCCAAAGAAGCCTGGCTACCTCCCTACTCTTTACGAATATCACTGTTTGACCAAAGGAATTGTTAGGATTTAATTCTTTAGGAACTTTTGTGTCCTCGTCCTGTGAGGACGGGGTCTCTAAAGCTAAAGCACATACCCCCTTTTCGTAAGTATCTATGATACGATTACACAACTTCCTATCAGATAGTTTCTCAGGACTCGAGTCCTTTTTCTTCGCAAGAAAAGGCTTGGCTAGATACCCTTCAGCTATCAACTGATTTATTGATACCCTACTTGCATAACACGTTTTGTCTGTAGGCTGCTTGCTCTTAGGGTCTATACCATGAAGAAATATCTCTTCTATGCGACTTCCATTTGTATTCTTCGGTGTAGCTGTTAGACCTATAATATGTATCTTTGCTTGTGCCATATACAATAAAGCATGTATGATACTACGATAATCATCTCCTACCGCATGGTGTGCCTCATCTATGATTACTGTCAACTCATCTGTATTTTCTAACCAGTCTTTAAAGGACTCATCTAGCCCTTTTTGCTTACCACTGTCAAAGCCAAACATCTTACACAACGTCTGTTTTGTTACGAATACCATCTGTACATCTTCTGATTTGTACTCTTCTCTGAATGAGGTATCTTGGCTGGAAAATACATGGGCTGTTATTTCTGAACCATTAAAAGTCTTACCCCCATACTCAAGGTTTTTCCTTAATGCAAGGTTTACAAAAGATTGGTGAGCTTGGGTTAATAGTGACAATCTTTCACATATCCAGAGTACCTTAGTCCCCTGCCTGTTTAATACATTTCTATACAAATATTGTACAGCAATTCTAGTCTTACCTCCACCAGTAGGAACTACTACCAATGTTCTGTATATATTATAAACTCTATCCAGTTTCTCTAAATTCTCAATAGCTTCATCTTGGTATGGAAACATTGGAGATTTGTCATCACTTTCTTGAATTTTAATATTACTGTTCTTAGGTAATTTATTCTTCTTATCTAACATGATATATCATCTCCTTCTGGTAACTCCCATAAAATATCACTATAATATGGTTCTTCCTCAGTAGTTTCACGCACCAGTATCTTTCTATATTCACTGTCCTTAATATTTACTCCACTTTTTCTCATTAACTCCTCTAAGTTATTATATATTGGTGACTGCTCTACTTCTTGAATATAAAGTTCCCTTTTCTCTTTAACAACAATGTCTTTATCCTTATCCTCTTCTTCTCTATCATCTATTTCATTCTCTATTTTAGTACCAGCTAAAATATTTGTTATCAAAACCTTTTTAGCGGAAACTTCATTGTGATAAGCATCTGAGAAGAAAAATCCTCTAAATACACCGCTAGTATTCAACTCATAACTGTATCTGCCTTCACCTTTAAATACCTTACGCACAACTATATCATCTTTAGCACAAACTACCATCCAGAAGCAATCATGCGTATTGACAAAGTTTGCAAAACTCACCATATCCTGTATATTTTCTCTTATCGTATGGTCATAAAATAACAATCCTTTCTTACGTCTCGGAGAAATATTCTTCATACTCTCTAACTCTTCAAAATGACCTTCTTTCAAAACTCTTAATGAATTTTCAATATTAATGCCAGATACCTTACCTTTCACCGCATCTTCAAAATCAAGCAATCTTATTTCTTTTTCTGTAATACTTTGCAACAAGCTATTCATTGTGCCCCACACAATAACTGTGTGTTTTAATCGTTCACTTAATGATTTCAATTTTTTCTTTGCACACTCAATTTCATCTTGCGTTGTAAGCCTTTCTTTTGAGCAAAAATATTCAACTGCTCTTCTTATTCTAGTACCATCATAATTAAATGGATAAGTAAATACATATTTTTTTGCTTCTTCTAATGGATTTGCTGTATACTCAAGGTCTTTTTTAACACCTTCCGGCAATAATTGAAGCCAATCTATCTTAGTTGATTTTTTATTCTTCTTTGATTTTTCATTTTCATTCTTCGCTTTTTTACTTTCCTTCTTCTTCCGCTTACGTTTAATTTTACTATAAATCTCTAATTCTTCACAGAAATCACTGAACTCATTTTTAATTACATAATAGAAGTCACCTATGTTACTGTCGCTAACAAGCATTATCTCACGTTTTTGTGGGTATATATCCTCAAATAAAGTAACATCTCCAGACAAATCAATCAGCATAGAACAGAATCTTTCCTGTAATACCCTTACTATAATACGTCTGAATAAATCACCACGCATCTTCAAAGAGAACATATCAACTGGGTCATAAATGTTTGACATGAAATCATCAAAGGGTGACATTCCCCACTTTTCCTGTATCTTAGAACTACCACCAGTAACTCTTTTAAATACGTCTGTTGTAATACCTATTCTCTTTTCACCTTGCATTAAACCATTTTTACCTAACAGCTTATACTTACCATCTGGTGCAGTTTTATACGCTTCTTTTTCTTTTACATACAACTTACGACAATCCCTGTATATCACGAAATAAACTGCCTGCAATAATTCCTTTGGATAATATCCTAATGTTTTATATTTCTCATATACATCACGCAGAACAAGGCAAGAATGTTGTGTATCTAATTCTACGATTGAACACAGTGTTTCAGCATCACCTTTTTCCAATTTTGCAGGTTTCTCTTTTTTTGTAGACTTTCTCACAATAGCACTATTATCTAGCATTCTAAAAAACTCCTCTGGCGTCATTCCCCTATCTCCTTTGTAAGTCTTTTCTTTCCAGTATATTATACAATTCTCGACAGATAAATAGTTTTTCCAGATTTTTACAAATAAAAAGCAATGCCAGTAATGTGACATTGCCTAATAATTTTAATCTTCAATTTTTCGCATTTCTGCTTTCAGTTCTTCAATCTCTCTATGCGTGTATGTTTTCTCAGTATTATCATTGATTGCATGTCCAACTATACGCTTTAAAATGTATTCTTCCATCCTTACTCTTTTAGCCTTTGTGATGAACGTATGTCTCGTTTCATGTGGATGATGATCCATTTGCAGTCTTTCCACAACCTTATTGAATCTCCCCCTATATTTATCATACGTCATATAAATGCCTTGCTGACCGTTAATATCATTAAACAAATAGTTGCTGCCCAACTCTTTCGCTTCTGCGTATCTTTTCTCAATTAAAGGTTGAATCAATGGGTGAATGGGTACGCATCTGTCCTTTCCTGCGTCGGTCTTCATACCCCCGTACATAACTTGTAGTTCCAAATCTATATCTTTGATTTTTAGTATTGCAAGTTCCTGCGGTCTCCAACCAGAATAAATACCACATAACACCATATCTACAAATGCAATTTTATCTACATTCTTCCACAGTAAATCAATTTCTTCATTTGAAAAGATTGTATTCTTACGCTTTTCTCTTACTTGTTTTATTTTCGTTTCTTTATCAAGTTCAAATGCCCTTGCATAATTTCTATCTACTATCTCACGTGCGTATGCCCAGTCAAACATCAAGTTGAACATAGACTTAATACGTCCTTTCGTGCAGGCAGATGCGTAGCGTTTTTGCCCCTTTTCTTTACCTCTATCTGGTATTATATACCCTTTGTCCATACATTCTTGCAAATGATAAATTCTAATATCACGCATTTTCATGTTATACAGACCACTACAATAACGATAAGCAGATGTTATGGTTCTCTCAGATGATATACTCGTCAATTTCTTAAAGTAATCTTCTGTCCACTGTTCATACAACTCTTTAAATGTAATATCCTTCGTATTCAAATCATAAGGACATTCTTGATATGCGACTAAGGCTGCCTCAGCTTCTGCTCTAGAAGCGTAATATCCTAATGTCTTTAAATTTTGTTTACATCTTCCCGTTTTTGGATTTAACTCCCAACCGACAGTAACTCTCACACGCCACGGCTTTCTACGTTTCCCCCCTTTCATTTTGTATATGTTACCAGTACCATTTGCACGTCTCATTTAGACACACACTCCTTCCAAATAAAATTTTCACTTTATTTACATGAACTCCATGTGTATCTAGCATCTGTTTAAAAACTCCAGTTTAAGAAAGGCTTAACCCACCATAAACTCAAGTGTGGCTTGTGTGGCTTGTAGAGTGTGGCTTGCGTGAGTCTTTTATGAGTCTTTTAAGCAAAAAAACAGGACTTCCCAAGCCGAACTACGACTTGAGAAGCCCCTTAAAATCAAGGTTTTTCGCCCCTATATTAGAATTTGCCAGCCTGTGCTGATTCCTCAATCGCTACTGCAACAGCAACAGTCATTCCAACCATCGGATTGTTACCAGCGCCGATCAGTCCCATCATCTCTACGTGAGCCGGTACAGAAGAAGATCCTGCAAACTGAGCATCAGAGTGCATACGTCCTAATGTATCTGTCATACCGTAAGAAGCCGGTCCTGCTGCCATGTTGTCTGGGTGAAGTGTACGTCCTGTACCACCACCTGAAGCAACTGAGAAGTATTTCTTTCCTGCTTCGATGCATTCTTTTTTGTATGTTCCTGCAACTGGATGCTGGAAACGTGTCGGGTTTGTAGAGTTACCTGTGATAGATACGTCTACTCCCTCTTTCCACATGATTGCAACACCTTCACGAACATCATTTGCTCCGTAGCAGTTTACTTTAGAACGAAGTCCGTCAGAATATGCTGTACGGGAAACCTCTTTTAATTCTCCTGTGTAGTAGTCATACTCTGTCTGAACATATGTAAATCCGTTGATTCTGGAAATGATCTTTGCTGCATCTTTTCCAAGACCATTTAAGATAACACGAAGTGGTTTTTTACGAACCTTGTTCGCTTTTTCAGCAATACCGATTGCACCTTCTGCGGCTGCGAAAGACTCATGTCCTGCAAGGAATGCGAAACAGTCTGTCTCTTCTTCCAGAAGCATTTTTCCTAAGTTACCATGTCCAAGACCTACTTTTCTCTGGTCTGCAACAGATCCAGGGATACAGAATGCCTGAAGACCTTCTCCGATTGCAGCAGCAGCGTCAGCAGCTCTTCTGCAGTCTTTTTTGATTGCGATAGCAGCACCTACAATGTAAGCCCAGCATGCATTTTCAAAACAGATCGGCTGGATTCCTTTTACCTGATTGTAAACATCCAGTCCAGCATCTTTTGTGATTTTTTCAGCTTCTTCGATAGAAGCAATTCCGTAGCTGTTTAATACAGCATTGATTTTATCAATTCGTCTTTCATATGATTCAAATAAAGCCATTTTAAGTCCTCCTATCGCCTATTCCTGTCTTGGGTCGATGATCTTAACTGCATCATCCACGCGTCCATACTGTCCCTGTGCTTTTTCCCATGCTTCGTTTGGTGTATCACCTTTTTTAATGAAGTCTGTGAATTTTCCAAGGCTTACGAATTTGTATCCGATAATTTCATTATTCTCATCCAGAGCGATACCTGTTACATAACCTTCAGCCATTTCCAGGTAACGAGGTCCTTTTGCAAGAGTTCCGTACATTGTACCAACCTGAGAACGAAGTCCTTTTCCAAGATCCTCCAGTCCTGCACCAATCGGAAGTCCATCTTCAGAGAATGCACTCTGTGTACGTCCGTATACGATCTGCAGGAATAATTCTCTCATAGCTGTGTTGATTGCATCACAGACAAGGTCTGTGTTCAGAGCTTCGAGAATTGTTTTTCCCGGAAGAATTTCAGATGCCATAGCTGCAGAATGAGTCATTCCTGAACATCCGATTGTCTCAACCAGTGCTTCCTGGATGATACCTTCTTTTACGTTCAGTGTCAGCTTACATGTTCCCTGCTGTGGAGCACACCAGCCTACACCGTGTGTCAGTCCTGAGATATCTTTAACTTCTTTTGCCTGCACCCATTTTGCTTCTTCTGGGATTGGAGCTGGTCCGTGATTTGCTCCCTGAGCTACCGGACACATCATTTCTACTTCGTGTGAATAAATCATGTTAAAACTCCTTTCAACATATGTAATTGTGTATTATTTGAGGTTTCCCTCTGCGGCTTTGATAAATTCTTAACGCCGTATTCGTTTACATTCTCTCACAAATTCCGACATTCGTCAATTATCACTTTCTATTTTTCCAGATTTTCCAGTGCTTCCACAAGCATTTCCAATGCAGTTTCCACTGTATGCTGCCTGTTTTCCATACGGTTTCCATCAAAAACACATCTTTTCGCAGTTGTCTTTCCGTTCACAGAACAGCCGATATAAACCAGACCTACCGGCTTTTCCTCTGTTCCTCCTCCCGGTCCCGCAATTCCCGTAGCGCTTAGAGCAGCCTCTGCTTTTGCCGCCTTTGCTGCTCCATTCGCCATTTCTTTTGCTGTCTGGGAACTGACTGCTCCATAACGCTCTAATGTCTCTGGGGAAACGTTTACAAGACGTATCTTCGCTTCATTGGAATATGTGATATACCCTTCATTCAATACGTCAGATGCCCCTGGAACATTCACCAGCGTTGCTGCGATCAGGCCGCCTGTGCAGGATTCCGCTGTAGTGACTGTCATTTTGTGTTCAGCAAGCAATTCCACCACACGCTCTTCCAATGTCGTCTGCGCTTCATTTTCCTTCATTTTTAAAAGCCAGTCTGTATACATCTTACATGCCTCCGTTGGTCAGTACCTGAATATTTTTTGCCACATAATCAATCAGTGAAATGATCGTAAGTGCCAGTGAAATCCAGATCAGTGCCTGCCCGATCACATCAAAAGCACCACCCAGATCCATGATCAGTACAATGACCATCGCCATCTGAAAGACTGTCTTGAATTTACCCCAGTAGCTTGCCGCGATCACAATTCCATTGTCAGACGCCACCAGACGGAATCCACTGATAATAAACTCTCTGGCAATGATCACGATCACGATCCATGCCGCCAGACTTCCTTTTTCGATCAGACAGATCATTGCTGAACATACCAGCAGTTTATCCGCAAGCGGATCCATAAACTTTCCAAAATTTGTGACCAGATTATATTTTCTGGCAATTTTTCCATCTAGCAGATCGGTCAGACTGGCCACCACAAAAATCGCCAGTGCAATCCATTTGTTCGCCGCTCCACCAAGATCTGTCAGCATAAACAGCACAAAAAACGGTACCATCAGCACTCGCAGAACCGTCAGTTTATTCGGTAAATTCATCAGATAAGACCTCCTATCAAATCATAATCCACTGCTCCCGATACTTTTACCTTTGCAAAATCACCGGACATCAGTTCTTCCTCTGTGTTAACAAAAATCAAACCGTCCACATTCGGCGCATCTCTGTATGTTCTTCCCACATATGCATTTTCATCTGCTACTTTTCCTTCGATCATCACAAGCACTTCTTTTCCGACCATATTTTCCGCAGTATCAAACGCAATTTCCTGCTGCAGTTCCATCAGTTCAGCCTGGCGTTCTTCCTTGACTTCTTCCTCGATCTGCCCTTCCATCCTCGCAGCTGCAGTATCCTCCTCCGGAGAATAAGTAAACACACCGAGTCTGTCAAATTCCATCTCATCCACAAACTCCATCAGTTCCTCATGCTGCTCTTTCGTTTCTCCCGGGAATCCCGTGATCAATGTGGTGCGAAGCGCGATATCCGGAATTTCTCTCCTGAGCTTACTGATGATATCTATCAGTTCCTGTTTTGTCGTTCTTCTTCCCATACGTTTGAGAATCTCATCATTGGCATGCTGGATTGGAAGATCCAGATAATGACAGATTTTTGGTTCTTCCTTAATCGTCTGAATCAGTTCATCATAAATTTCTTCCGGATAACAATATAAAATTCGAATCCAGCGGATTCCTGAAATTTTACACAGCTCTCTCAAGAGTTTGTGCAAAGATTTTTCACCATAAAGATCTTTTCCGTACAAGGTTGTCTCCTGTGCAACCAGAATCAGTTCCTTTACCCCTTGTTCTGCCAGATATTCTGCTTCTGACAGGAGCTGCTCCATCGGCACACTCCGGAAATTTCCACGGATCTTTGGAATAATACAATACGTACAATGCTTGTCGCACCCTTCTGCGATTTTCAGATACGCAAAATGACCGCCCGTAGTCACCAGACGTTTTGTCTCCACTTCTGGAAGGAGATCTGTATCGGCCAATGTCAGTGTATGGTGCCCCTTTAGTGCCTCGTCAATCGCATCTAAAATCTTGTCGTATGCAGTCGTTCCAAGCACTGCATCCACTTCCGGGATCTCATCTAAAATCTCCTGACGATAGCGCTGTGCCAGACATCCTGTAACAATCAGGGCTTTTAATCTGCCCTCTTTTTTATATTCTGCCATCTCCAGAATGTTCTGAATACTCTCCTCTTTGGCATCGTGGACAAAACAGCAGGTATTGATCACGATCACATCTGCCTGTGTCTCTTCCTCTACCATCTGATATCCTCTGGATGCCAGCATCCCCAGCATCACTTCTGTGTCCACCAGATTTTTATCACACCCGAGGGAAATAAAAAGTATATTCATATTTCATTTTTCTCCTTTTTTCAACAGTCAGAAAGGCAGATACCATATGGCATCTGCCCCTTATCTTCTCTTTCTATGCCTATTCCTCTTCTGCGTTTTCTGCCAGAATCTTGAGTTCGCCTGCATTCATCTCTTCAATTGCAATTGACAGAGGTTTCTCTCCTGCCTTTGCATGTACCATCGGAAGATCTCCGTCAATCAACTGTCTCGCTCTTTTGGACGTTGCCATAACAATGGAATACCGGCTGTTTACAACCTTTGATTCCCCTTCCTCAACGTCCTGATTTACGACCTTCATCAAATCTGTATAAGATGGATGTAACATATTCTATCTGTCTCCTTTCACATTCCCTTTTAAATCCTGTTTCATACTCTGAATAAAGCTCTCATTACGGAAACTTCTTTGATGCTCTCCCTGGATGATCTTATGCATCTCGGATACACAGACATCCAGATCATCATTAATCACCAGATAATCATACTGATCCATGTACTCTGACTCCTCCACTGCCCTTGCCAGTCTGGACTCGATCACCTCCATGGTCTCTGTCCCTCTTCCGACCAGACGTCTGCGCAGCTCTTTGGCAGACGGCGGCGTCACAAACAAAAGCAATGTGTCCGGAAAGCGTTCCTTTACCTTGAGCGCTCCCTGAATCTCAATCTCCAGAATCACATCTTTTCCCGCTTCCAACTGCTGTTCTACATAGGTACGCGGTGTTCCATAATAATTTTCCACGTATCTAGCATACTCTATCAGCTCTTCTTTCGCAATCATTTTTTCAAATTCTTCGGTTGTTTTGAAAAAATATTCCCTTCCGTCCACTTCTCCTTCTCTTGGATTTCGTGTGGTGGCAGAAACAGAAAGTGCATAAGTTTCCTCATAACGCTTCATCAATTCTTTCATCAGTGTTCCTTTTCCTGCCCCTGAAAATCCGGATACAACGATCAAAATCCCTCTCTGATTCATCTCTTTAAAATTTCTCCTTTATCTCCTGGTTATTCAATATTTTGTATCTGTTCTCTGATCTTTTCAATCTCTGTCTTTAGTCCGATGGCATAATTCGAAACTTCCAGATCATTCGCCTTGGATAAAATCGTATTCGCCTCCCGGTTCATCTCCTGTGCGATGAAATCCAGCTTACGCCCGATTCCCTCCGACTCTTCCAGTGTATTTCTCATATGTGCGATATGACTTTTCAAACGAACAACTTCTTCATCCGTACAGATCTTGTCCGCAAACAGAATCACTTCCGCTGCAATCCGGCTCTCTTCAACCTGCGCGTCCGCAAGTAATTCTTTTACTTTTTCTTCCAGCTTTGCACGATACTCTGCCACAATCTGAGGAGAACGTGCTTCCACCTGTTCCACAAGTGATTCCATACCGGAGAGCTTCTGAAGGATATCTTCTTTTAAGTGAGAACCTTCCAAAACTCTGGTTTCCACAAACTGTCCAAACGCTCCCTCCAGCGCCTCTTTGAGCCCGCTCCAGAGAATCTCTTCATCCTCTGTCTGCTCTTCCATTGTAAGTACCTCCGGATAGTGGGACAATGCAGATACTTTCACATCATTTGCAATGTGAAACTCCTCGCTCATCTGACGGAAATAACGCATATATTCCGCTGCCAGTGCAGCATTATACTTCAGCATCATCTGCTGCTGTGACAAATCCTCACAGGAAATAAAAATGTCTACCTTCCCACGGTTGGCATACTGCTTTAAAAGCGTACGGATCGCCGTCTCAAAAAAATTCAGCTTTTTCGGCATCCGGATATTTACATCCAGATATCTGTGGTTCACACTTTTTAACTCTACCGTAAATTTTCTGGACTCTTTTTGAATTTCACATCGTCCAAAACCTGTCATACTTTTTATCATGTCTTTGTCCTCTGTCATTTTCTTGAAATTCTGTTACCAGTATACTCTTATTTATGCTGTTTGGTCAAGCTTTCACTCCAGAAATTCCCGATTTCAGGTACCACTTGTCCGAATTCTGTGATACAATAATCAAGTTAAACGAAACCAACCAAAAGAAAGGATTTTTTTATGGCTTTTGACGGAATTGTCGTGGCCAATCTGGTCCACGAATTAAAAGAACAGCTTTTAAACGGAAGAATTGCAAAGATCGCACAGCCGGAGGCAGACGAGCTTCTGCTGACGATCAAATCCCCTAAGGGACAGAGACGGCTTTCCATTTCTGCAAGTGCATCTCTTCCGCTCATATATCTCACTGACGCGAATAAACCAAGTCCCATGACTGCTCCCAATTTCTGTATGCTTTTAAGAAAGCACATTGCAAACGGCAGGATCGTGGATATCTGGCAGCCCAAACTAGAACGGATCATTCATTTTACAATCGAGCATCTGGATGAGCTTGGCGATCTTTGCCGCAAGGATCTGATCGTGGAGATCATGGGCAAACACAGCAATATTATTTTCTGTACTTCAGACGGAACGATCATTGACAGCATCAAACATGTCTCCGCCCAGATGAGTTCTGTCCGGGAAGTGCTGCCCGGACGGGACTATTTCATCCCGGACACCATGGAAAAAGCAGATCCGCTCACAATTTCAGAAGCCGAGTTTCATACCCTGCTTCGTGCAAAGCCAATGCCGGTATCCAAGGCGATCTACACCAGCTTTACCGGGATCAGTCCCGTCACCGCTGAGGAGATCTGTTTTCTTTCCGGTATAGATTCAAGGCTTCCGGCCTCAGAGCTTTCCGCAGATGTCTGTGTACACTTTTACAATCAGTTTTGTATTTATCTCTCCGCAGTCAGGGAAGGGGATTTCTCCCCGTCCGTTTACTATGACGGAAAAGAACCAAAGGAGTTTTCTTCTCTTGCACTGGAGCATTTGCACACATACCACCGGGAAACTTTTTCTTCCATCTCGCACGTGTTGGAGACTTATTATGCAACCAAAAACCAGATCACACGTATCCGCCAGAAATCTGCTGATCTGCGCCATATCGTACAGACTGCTCTGGAACGCGCTCGAAAAAAATACGCTCTGCAGATGCGCCAGTTATCCGATACCGAGGATCGGGACAAATACAAAGTATACGGCGAACTGATCCATACTTACGGCTATAATCTGGAACCAGGTGCAAAAGTACTGGAGGCTTTGAATTACTACAACAATGAAATGGTAAAAATCCCATTGGATACCACAAAAACTCCGTTGGAAAATGCACAGCGCTATTTCGAAAAATATAACAAACAAAAACGTACCTTTGAAGCATTATCCGCACTGACCGAAGAAACAAAAGAAGACATCACATACCTGGAATCCGTCAGCACTGCTCTGGATATCGCACTCAGTGAGGAGGATCTTGCAGAGATCAAGGAAGAGCTGATTCATTCCGGTTATATGCGCCGCAAATTCACCAAGAAAAAAGTAAAGATCAAAAACAAACCACTGCACTATCTTTCCAGTGACGGATATCATATTTATGTCGGAAAGAATAACCTGCAGAACGACTGGCTGACCTTCGAATTTGCCGTCGGCAATGACTGGTGGTTCCACGCAAAAAACACGCCCGGATCTCATGTTGTTGTCCGCACCAACGGAGAGGAGCTTCCGGACCGTACATTTGAAGAAGCCGGACGGCTTGCCGCTTACTATTCCAAAGCCCGAGGCGGAGAAAAAGTAGAGATTGACTATATTGAGAAAAAACATGTCAAAAAACCAAAGGGTGCAAAACCCGGCTTTGTCGTATATTATACCAATTATTCGCTGATCATCGACAGTGATATCGGCGACTTAAAAGAAATTTCTGATTAAAATGCATTCAAAATGCCCCTGGTACAAATTTCGTTACCAGGGGCATCCATCTATTTTTCTATGACGAAAGACCACTTTTTACAGAGAGATTCCGGCATAAGCTCATTTAATTTCTTGGCATCAGAAATCAGATTTTTATTTCCAAAATGAAAGAAGAAAAATTCGCCAATACCATGATTGAATCCTAATTGAAATTCAAGTTCTTTTTTAAAATATGGAAAAACAGGTTTTATCTGTGCATCAATTGCCCAAACAACTTCTACCCCATTGCTGCTCACGTTATCTATGATCCATTGCTCATTTTCAACAAACCATTTCCAAAATTGCTTTGCTGCAGCAATATCCATTTCTTTCTTGCGGAATAAAAACATACTTCTTTCTCCTTTGTATATGATTTATACGATTATTAGAGCATTCCTACCCATTGACTACTTGTTTCACACTCTCAGGAACCTGAATCGGTTTTACATCATCATACCCTTGATAGACCAATTCGATATTATAAAAATTCACATTGGTGGTCTTCCCATAGCTTTGGTACAATTCATCCATAATTTCTGTCATATCCACAATGATCCTTGCCGGCAGCTTTTCTTTTTTGTAAATATCCACCGTAACCGGAATCTCCAGTGTATCCAGCGCATCCTGATCCGGCAGATCCACAAGACCGTAGGCCTGAATCATCTCCTCCCCAAGAAAATCCATCAGCTTCTTTCCCTGCATATCCCCGTAGATTTCATAGCACGTCTTTTCCCGGACCTTTACCGGCTGCTTTGCAAGCGTAAAATCTTCGATTTCCGCTCTTGCACTCTGGAAAAAATCTGTTTCTGTACCACCGGAAGAGGCGCTGTTTTCACTCTCTGTCCTCGACCACTGCTCATAAAGACTACTGTACGTCACATACTTATCGCCTTCTTCCACCTGGTAGATTTCCATATTACTAGAGACCAGATTATCATTTAGCTTCACTTCCGCCCTCCCCTTTGCGTGTCCTGCTCTGGGGCTTACCGTGTTCTCCATGTCCATATCCATTCGGATTCTGGTATGATCCAGCACATCCTCCAACTCCACCTCGATTTCCAGTGAACTGGATGCCGAATTGACTTCTTTCATATTTTTGTCTACCGCATCCATCAATACTTCTGGTGTTACTTCCTGCTTTTCCTGCTGTCTGCATCCTGCCGCCGTATTTGTGCACAGCAACAGCAGTGCGCCTGTCAATGCAAGACGGCACATCCGTTTCTTTCCTGTCATACCAAATTCCTTTTCTTTTTCCGCCTGATACGGTTATTCCTTCCCAAGAAGGTAATCAATAAACTGCTGTGCAGTTCTTCCCGACATTCCCCCGTGACTCAATTCCCATTTATTGACTTCCAATAAAAGTTCTTCTTCCGGCATGGAAATATGGTTCCGCTTTGCCAGTTCTGTCACGATCTTCTGGAATGCCTTTTTAGCCGGAGAGGCAAAATAAATCTTGACACCGAATCTTGCCACAAGGGACAGTTTTTCCTGCACCGTATCGTTTGTATGCAGTTCTTCATCCCGATCCTGTTTGTCACGGAAAGTCTCCCTCACCAGATGCCTTCTGTTGGAAGTTGCATAGATCAGAATATTGTCCGGTTTTTTCTCCAGACCTCCTTCGATCACGGCTTTCAGATACTTATATTCGATTTCAAATTCTTCAAAAGAGAGATCATCCATGTAAATAATAAATTTATAGTTTCTATTTTTAATCTGGGCAATCACCTCGTTCAGATCCTGAAACTGATGCTTATATACTTCGATCATGCGAAGCCCCTGATCATAATACTGATTTAAAATTGCTTTGATGGAAGATGATTTTCCTGTCCCTGCATCTCCGTAGAGCAGACAGTTATTGGCTCTTTTTCCCTCTACAAACGCTTTGGTATTATCAATCAGCTTTTGCTTTTCTGCCTCATATCCTACGAGATCATTCAGATGCACATGAGCAATGTTCGTGATTGGAACGATTTCCGCTGCTCCGTCTTTGGTATGTTCCACGCGAAACGCTTTGTGCAGTCCCAGCTTTCCGACTCCAAACTCCCGATAAAACTCCGTCACGCACTGCTTAAACGACTGTACGTCCTCTGCCTGCTCCAGCTCCCTGCTCAGATTACAGATTCTGTCACGGATTCGTTTATTAAAAACAATCCTGTCATCCTGTGTATTTTCATAGTCCAGAAGAAGGGAAAAACAGCCTGCATCCAAAACCCGCATCAATGCAGTGAAATCATAATCGAATAATTCTTTAAAAATCCAAAAATCATGCTCTGCCGCCAGATTCAGGCTTCCTTTTGTCTCTCCCGTGATCTCGCAGGAGGTACTGTAAGCATTTTCATCATTTGCCAGCAGGAAAGTCAGGAAGGTATGCCAGAGATTTCCGAAAAACCCGTGACACTCTGAGAGTTCCAGCAATTCATTCATACAGGAAAAAAGCAGTCCTTTTAAATCCTCCTGATTATAGTATTCATTATCATAATGTTCCATCAGAAATGTCATATCCAAAAGTAACTCTTCGTATTCCATATTTTTATATAAGATCAGTTCATTGGTACGCATCTTCCTGTTCCTCCCTCATACTCATCAATAATTTCCTAAAATCTTCAAGTTCCGCGCTTCTTCTCTGAGCCCCCGGATCGCATTTTTCACACCCGGCTGTTCGAGATTTCCTTCGAAATCCACAAAGAAACGATACTCCCAGCTTTTCCCTTCCACCGGACGGGATTCAATCTTTGTCATGTTCAGGTCATTGTAAATAAAATGCGACAAAATCTGATACAGTGATCCACTCTGGTGCGGAAGTTCAAAACAAATACTGATTTTCGATGCAGCCGGCGTAAAAATCTTCTGATTCGTAACAATGATAAACCGTGTCACATTATTAGTCTCATCATTGATATCCTCTGCCAGAACAGAAAGTCCGTATACCTGTGCTGCATATGCACTGCACACTGCCGCCTGCGAGTGATCCTGCTCTTTTAGGACTTTTTTTGCCGCTGCCGCTGTATTGGACACACTAATCTGCTGCCAGTCTCCATGCTTTTCCAAGAAACGGCTTGTCTGCATCAGAGCTTCTGCCTTAGAGTACACACGCTCAATCTGAGAGAGTGTGGTTCCAGGAAGGCCTGCCAGCGTATTTTCGATTGGAAGGAACGTCTCTCCCACAATATAATTTTCGAACTCTACCAACAGGTCATATACTTCATTGACTGCTCCAGCAGAAGAATTTTCAATCGGAAGAACTGCAAAATCTGCCGCCCCCTCCTCGATTGCCTCCATGGCTTCCCGGAAAGTCGTCACATGAAAATTGTTCTCATTGTCCGGAAAATATTTCTTCATGGCAGCCTGACTATAAGCTCCTTCCACCCCCTGAAATACGACACGGACATTCTGCTTATCAAGCGACTCCATCTCAATAAACGGAAGTCTTCCCAGTGCACCCGCCTCCACAAGCTGCTGATACTGCAATTTCCGGCTCATACTCATCAGCTGTGCGTACAGCTCCTGAATCCCCTTCTTGTTAAACTCACCGTTCACCTTGGATGCCACATCCAGAAGTTTTTCATGTTCTCTTTGACGGTCAAACACTTTTCGCCCTGCGCCGACTTTAAATCTTCCAACATCCTCGCAGACTTTCATTCTTTCTTC